>SL_4KL_010_BRINEDRAFT_10002328_pt1 | contig 10736 bp, 8 predicted proteins | sample SodLak_010_BRINE_2_FD_10664 | JGI IMG/M metagenome (IMG submission 10664) | reverse complement strand
CGCGGCTCGTGGCCGAAAGTCGTCGGCGGGATCGACGACGAGAGTACGCGGGCGGCCGCGCTCGTCTACGACCAGGTGACCGCAAACGACGTGATTCGCGCCTCGGATGCGACAACCGCCGAGGCAGTAAAAGTCTTCGAGGGTGTCCACCGCGATGTCAACATCGCACTGGCTAACGAGTTGGCAACGTACACCGACGCGCTGTCGGTCGACGTCCGGGAGGCAATCGCGGCCGCTAACACGCAGGATGAGTGTAATATTCTGCGTCCTGGACCCGGCGTTGGCGGCCACTGTATCCCGTACTATCCGTACTTCCTGTTCGGCGAGTTCGACAACGACAGCCCACTGTTGCGAACCGCTCGCCAGGTCAACGACGAGATGCCGGCATTCGTTGTCGGGAAACTCGCCTCGCTGCTCGCCGAGCGATCGACCACGCTGAGTGATGCCCGCATACTAGTACTCGGCGGCACGTATCGAGCAGGCGTTGCCGAAACCCGTGCCAGTCCAGCAATCGGTGTCACCGAAACGCTAGCGGCCAACGGCGCGCGAGTCGATATCGTCGATCCGATGCTTGAGGAGTTCGAGGAGTTCGAGGCGACTCCCGTGACGATCCAGGAGAGCGACGAGACCGCTTACGACGGTGTCGTACTCGTCACTGCCCACGAGGCGTTCGAGGCCATCGAGTGGGACCGCTTCGATGATCTCGCAGTCGTTGACACGCGCGCGGTGCTCGATCCCGATTCGGTTGGTCATACAGTGTACACGATTGGCGGGCGCGGCGAGTTCGATATCGCCGCTCAGCGACGGACGGGCGACCTGGAAGCGACCAGTCGACCAGCGACTGACGGAGGTGCTGAGTAATGCCAGCGGATTTCAGCGACGAGGCGTACACCTCGCTGTTGGACGCTGGCCTGGATGCTGGCTACGAGTTTATCACCGTCCGCGAGTACCTCAGCCGCGAACAGCTCCCGGAACGGTTTCTTATCATTCGCCACGACGTCGACCGCAAACCGATGAACGCCCTCCAGATGGCCCGGATTGAGGCCGTCCGGGATATTCCGACGACATACTACTATCGGATCATCCCCAAAACGTTCCGGCCGGAGCTCATCCAGCAAACCGAACAGTTGGGCCACGAGGTCGGCTACCACTACGAGGACCTCGACACCGCCGACGGCGATATCGAGGCCGCCCGCGACTCCTTTGAGCGAAGCCTCCGACGGTTCCGTCGGCTCTGTGAGGTCGATACCATCTGCATGCACGGTAATCCGCTGACGCCCCACGACAACCGTGATATGTGGACCGGCGAGCAGGTATACGCCGACTACGACCTGGTAGGCGAGGCCTACCTCTCGATGGATTTCGAAGAGGTGACCTACTTTTCGGATACGGGCCGGACGTGGGAGGACGGCCCACTGAAGGTCAAAGACCACACGATGGGCGAAGGCGACAAACAGGTCCAGGTCGATACGACCTGGGAGCTCGTCGAGTTGCTCTCGACCGGTGAGATCGACCGCGCCTGCCTGCTGGTGCATCCGAACCGCTGGGCCGGTTCGTATGCCGAACTGCTGGCTGAACGCACCAAAGACGCCGCCACGAACGTCGTCAAATACGGCCTCCAGCTTCGCCCATAGCACCATGTTCGGCGACTACAACTTCGCGCTGTGTCTGACTCACGACGTCGACAGGCCGTACAAAACGTTTCACTCGGTGGTATACGCGCTCCGCGACCGAGACCCCGAACATCTCCGGTCGTTGATACCGGGAATCAACACGTTTTGGACGATGGAGAAGATCATGTCGCTCGAAGCCGACCTCGGTGTTCGGTCTGCCTGGTACTTTTTAACCGAAGATCGGCTGTTCGGCGACCGGCCACCGCGAGAGTGGTTCTCAAAGGAGGGCTGGCGGCTGTACGCCGGTCGCTACGACATCGACGACCAGCGAATCGTCGATCTCATCGCAGAGTTGGACGCCGGCGGCTGGGAGGTCGGCCTCCACGGCTCGTACGAATCACCGACCGACCACCAGCGGTTAGCGCGCGAAAAACGTGCGGTCGAGCGTGTTCTTGGCAAATCGCTCAAAGGCGGTCGGCAACACTATCTGAACCTCTCGGTTCCCGAAACGTGGCAGCACCATCAAGCGATCGGGCTCAACTACGACTGTTCGCTCGGCTCATCGGACAGCTATGGCTTTGAGCACGGCTACAAGCCGAAACGCCCCTTCGACGACGAGTTCATCGTCTTCCCACTGACGATCATGGAGTTGGCCCTGCCGGATGTCGAGGATGACATCGAAGCTGCCTGGCGCGAGTGCGAACGGGTGCTCCAGGAGGCCGCCGAAAACGACGCGGTAATGACGATCCTGTGGCATCCACGCTTTTTCAGCGAACTCGATTTTCCGAACTACACCGAGCTGTATCGGCGGATCATCGTCCGCGCCCAGGAGCTGGGTGGCTGGGTCGGTCCTCCAGGAGCACTCTATGCGCAGCTCGACCATCCCACCGCACCGATTACTGCCGCAAATCGCTGATAGTCGGAGGCTAACAAAACCAGTCTCGGCCGTCGTTCCGTTGATTTCATGCGACTTGAACGACTTCGGTTGGCTGACTGGGAAACGACCTTACCCAGACGCGGCTTCGAACCGTTTCATACGCCCGAGGCACTCTCGGTGCTCGATGAGTATGCCAGCGGCAAACTACAGCTGTTTGCGGGTTACAACGGCCAGAATCCAGTTGCACTGCTACCACTGTTCGTCCAGCGCGAACCGGTTGGCACGATTGTGACCTCGCCGCCTCCCGGATTCAGCGTGCCTCGGCTGGGACCGATCTTGCTGCCTGCCAGCCCCAAACGGAGCAAACAGGAGCGGGGCAACCGTCGGTTCACCGAACAGGTCGTCGACGAACTCGACCTTCATAGCGGTCGAACGCTGTTCTGGATGGCCGGAAACACGGAGTACACCGACCCCCGACCATACCGTTGGTCGGCGTTCGATGTCGAAACAGCGTTTACTTACAGAGTCAACATCGAGGGCCAGTCGGCCGACGAACTGCTTGCGAACTGCAGCAAAAGCCTCCGCCGGGAGATCAGGGACGTCCAGGACCTTGATGTGAGTGTCGAACGCGAAGGCCTTGAGGGCACCAAAGCGATCTACGAACAGACCAAAGCGCGCTACGCCCAACAGGACAAGACGTTTTCACTGTCGTGGCCCTACGTCCGAGATCTCGTCGAATCACTCGACCGGCGAGCCCAAAGCTACGTCGCCCGCGATCCGACCGGGACGTTTCTCAGCGGAATTACTGTTCTCTACTCGAACGATGCAGCCTACTTCTGGCAGGGGGGTGCGCGCGGTGAGTACAACGGCACGACCGTCAACAGCTATCTCCACTGGCAGATCATCGAAGACCTGATCGACGATCCGCCAGTCGAGTCAGTAACGGCCTACGATCTGATGGGGGCAAACACTGACCGCCTCTGCAAATACAAAAGCAAGTTCGGCCCGTCGCTCGAATCCTACTACACGATCGAGTCGGCCGGCCCGCAGATGCGGCTTGCCAAACGGGCCTACCGAGCAATCAGTGGCTAACAGCTACGTAGGCAGGCCATAACCTCCCGCTCAAAGCGGTACCGTCCGCCTGTGGGCGGTGGTGGCGAGGTTGGCGACAGCATAACAAAACGGCCAGTATCCGAGCCATCTGGTAGTATGGAGATTCCTGAGGATACCGAGATCGTCTATACGAGCGTCTCGACACCCGGCCGTCACGTCCTGGAAACGCTGCTGGATGAGGGTGTCCCGATCACCCAGCTCGTCTCGATCACCCCCGAGATGGGCCAGGCGGCGGGCGTCGCGAAGTACACCGATTTCGCACCGATTGCGGACAAACACGATATTCCGATCTACTATCCGGACGTCTACAGCATGGATGAGTCGGATGTCGCGTTTTTCGAGGAGCTGGATGCCGATCTCATGATCGTCAACGGCTGGAACCGGATTATCCCCGGCGAGATCCTCGAAACGTTCAGCCAGGGGGTGCTCGGCAACCACGGCAGCGCGTTCGGCCTCCCGAAAGGACGGGGTCGCTCGCCGCTCAACTGGTCGCTGATCGAGGAACTCGACCGGTTTTTGCTCTCGATTATCCGGCTCGATGCCAACGTCGATGCCGGCGGTGTCGCCGCTACCCGGAAGTTCGATATCACTCAGTTCGATACGATCCAGTCGCTGTATTATAAGGTGACACTCGCCATCGAGGAGATGCTCCTTGACGTGATCGGTCCAATCGCTCGCGGCGAACACACGTTCGAACCACAAGATGGCGATCCAACCTACTACCCAAAGCGCACGCCCGACGATGGTGACATTCATTGGGGCGAGCCGATGGACGATATTTATAACCTCGTGCGGGCGGTGACACGCCCCTATCCAGGCGCGTTCACGTTCCACGACGGCGATCGCGTCGACATCTGGGCAGTCCGACCCTTTTCGTCCGATTTCGGCTTCGATGCCGACCCTGGCGAGATCATTGCGGCGTTCCACACCGACGAGTTCGTCGTCTCGACGCCCGACGGCTCAGTGCTCGTTACAGAGTGGGAGGCCGACGGCTGGTATCCGGAGGCCGGGATGGTGTTCGACTCACCAGGCCAGCACAGTCGCGTCGACGGGATCGAACAAAAACAGCACCTGACGACCACTGGCGATGACTGACTCGACCCTCTCGCCGGGCGATCTCGATACTGTCGCGTATCGCCTCGAAGCGTACGAATCGCTGCTCCGATCGTTCCAGGAGTCCGGCTACGAGTTTACGGTGTTCGATCCGCAAGAGACGCCAGGGGCGGGCGAAATTCTGCTGCGACACGACGTTGATCTCTCGGTCACGCGCGCGCTGGCAATGGCCGAATGCGAACACCGGCTCGGCGTTAGCTCGACCTACTGTGTATTGCTGAACGCACCAGCCTACGATCTGACACAGCCGCGAACCGTCCGCATGCTCCAGCGAATCGAAAAACTGGGCCACGAGATCGCGCTGCATTTCGACCCTCATGCGTACTGGACGTTCGACGATGAGCCACATCCCGACTCTGTTGGGACCAAAGTCGACGAGGAGTTGACGCTGTTGGGTCGGCTCCTGGACCGAGACGTTTCGACCGCGTCGTTCCATATGCCACCGCCCTGGGTGCTTGATCGATCCTACGAACCGTTCGTCAACACCTACGCGCCGCCGTTTTTCAGCGAGATCGAGTATTTTTCGGACTCCAGCCAGAAGTGGACGACGAACCCGCCGTTTCCGAACGGGCTCGCCAAGACGTTCCAACTGCTCGTCCATCCAGGACTCTGGCACGACGAGCACCGACCGATGGCCGAGATCGTCGACGAAGGATGCCGAAAGCGACATGCCGCCGTCGATCACTACTTCGACCCGCTCAAACGCGAGTAAAGCAGTGCCTGCTAGCTGACAGCCCGCGTATTACAAACCGGATCGAGCGGGTTGTCGGCCCAATGACCGACTACAGCACATCCGGCACCGACAGCGCGACGACCACAGTCGACACCGAACGTGGACCGACTGACAAATCCATTCTTATCACCGGTGGTGCGGGATTTATCGGGAGCCATCTCACCGACGCGCTGGCGGTCGAAAACGAGGTTCACGTGCTCGATAACTGCTCGAAGGGTGATCCAGCAGTGCTCCCGGACAGCGTCGAGTTCCATCAGGGAGATATCCGTGATCGCTCTTTGGTTGAAACGCTCGTTCCAACAGTCGATATTATCTACCACCAGGCTGCCATTGTCAGCATCGAAGACTCCCTCCAGCAGCCCACAGCGAGCCACGAGACGAACGTCGGGGCGACGGTCTCGCTGCTTGATGTCGCCCGCGAACACGGCACCCGCGTCGTGTTCGCCTCGAGCTGTGCGGCCTACGGCGATCCGACAACGCTCCCGGTCGACGAAGACGAACCACCGACGCCACTTTCGCCGTACGCAGTTGATAAACTCGCCGCGGATCAGTATCTGCAGGTCTACGGCCAGCAGTACGAGTTCCCGACTGTTGCACTACGGTATTTCAACGTGTACGGCCCCGGCCAGCGCGGCGACTACAGCGGTGTGATCGACACCTTTCTTGAGCGCGCGAGAGCAGGCAAGCCGCTCGAAGTCCACGGTGAAGGAACCCAAACACGGGATTTCGTCCACATCTCGGATATCGTCCGGGCGAACCTGGCTGCTGGTGTGACACCACATACGGGCCGGGCGTACAATATCGGAACCGGAACCGAGACGACAGTCCTGGAGCTGGCCGAAACAGTTGGTGAGCTTGTCGACACAGAAGTAACGATCACGCACACCGATCCGCGACCCGGTGACATCGCCCGGAGCTGTGCAGATATTTCAGCTGCGCGACAACAGCTTGGCTATAAGCCACAGGTCTCCCTACAGACAGGACTCCGGTCGCTTGTAGCGCAGACGGCCCGCCGGTAGGTCGGGAGTAGGCACAGAATACTATGCGCTAGTAAGTGACACACCCATACCAATGTGGTAGTATGACATCCCTATACACAGCCGGTAGGCAGTTCTTATAGCAGCAAAGTATCAGTAAACTATACGTGAGATTTATACAATTAGTCACACAATACACATTTGCATAGCTAGACACCGATGCTACACCCCCACAGCCAAACAGTGCCCCCGAACCGGTACAGATTGACCTCCTGCGAGGACCACACGCCCGCTTCGCACGCCATCCCCTCATCTACTGGCGGTGTCCTGGAGCGGCGTAGTCACTGCCATACTTCGCAGTATGCTGGCTCAACCGATTCAAGCCGAGCCTACGAGTGGTCCTCACAGACTGTCAGTCAGTGTCCCGCGCGACAGCACGGCTGCCGATTCGATGGCACTGCCGGTTGTTGAGTTCGCACGGTAAGAACCAATCGGACGCCCACGCCCCCACGTGAGCGTTCGACCCCCACCCCCCGTGACACATGAGTTCACAAACAGCCCCCACAGACACAACCCAGACGCACCGCACAGACGAACCAACCGCTGCAGCAGCCACCAGCGAGACTGGCGAGCCGACAGCCGAGCCGCTGTCGTTGGACCTGGTGTTCGAAGTCCTCAAAAACGAACGCCGACGACGCGTCCTAAAGTATCTCATCGACAATCCTGAGACCGTATCGCTGAGCGATCTCGCCGAACATATCGCGGCCATCGAAAACGGTAAATCCGAAACCGCACTATCCTCCCAGGAACGAAAGCGCGTCTACGTTGGTCTCTACCAGTGTCATCTCCCGAAGATGGACGACACGGACGTTATCGATTTCAACGGTGACCGCGGAACAGTCGCGCTCGGTGCAAACGCCGAACAGCTGTATCCGTTTTTGGATGCCGATGACGACCAGCAGCGACCGTGGCCAAAGTACTATCTTGGTCATACGACACTGAGCCTCGGACTGTTCGCAGCCGCGCTGGTTGCGGTCCCAGGCGCGCTAAGCATCGTCTTCGGTCTGTCGTTGCTTGGGTTCGTTCTTTTAGGGACGGCTCATCAGTCGGTCGAGTAACTGCGAGCAACCGACGCAGCGACTGTCGCTGTTAGGCGCGTTTTACAACAGGTAGTAACGCACAACTGGCTAGTTCCGACAGTGACAGCTGTGAGCGTCCTATCTGCGAGTGGTTAGGATCTGCATGCTGTTTGGTATACGACGCCTACCATCTGCACTGTCGTGGCTGAAGGGTGACAATGAACCTATAACAAAGCCGATTGGGAGCCCTGACTGTCTGTTGACAGCCCCCTAACACACCTCATACAATGTCCCCCTTGTACAGACACTCACGACGACAGCGAACTGCTATCAAACCATCGGCAGCCGGCTCACGACAGACACCACAGTCAGGGAGGCGCAGCTAATGTGTGGCATTACTGGCCGCATCCGGTCCGGGGACGCGGTCGGCGATCTGATGGCCGGGCTCGAAAACCTGGAGTACCGCGGCTACGACTCGGCCGGTTTGGCGGTGAAAAACGGTCAGGGAATCAACGTACTAAAAAAAGAGGGCGAGGCCGCCGAACTCCGCGCGCTCGTCGACCAACAGCAGCCAACCGGCCCGATTGGTATTGGTCACACGCGCTGGAGTACCCACGGCCCGCCGACCGACGCCAACGCCCACCCACACACCGGCTCGACAGATCGTGTTGCGGTCGTCCACAACGGCATCATCGAAAACTACGACACTCTCCGCGAGGAGCTCAAAGGCCGCGGCCGAGAGTTCACCAGCGACACCGACACGGAGGTCGTCCCACACCTCGTCGAGGAGTTCCTGGAGGCGGGTGCCGAGCCGTTCGACGCGTTCATGGACGCGGTCGACCGCCTGGAAGGTAGTTACGCGCTGGCGATGGTAGTCGAAGACACCGACGCGATCTTTGCGACCCGAAACGGCTCGCCGCTCGTCGTTGGACTCGCGGATGACGGNTACTTTTTGGCGAGCGACGTTCCGGCCTTCATCGAGTTCACTGACCGGGTGATCTACCTCGAAAACGAGGATGTCGCCGTACTACGGCCCGACTCGCATGCCGTATTCGACCGGTCGGCGACCGCCGTTGATCGGCCAGTTGACACCGTCGAGTGGTCCTCCGAGGACGCCGAGAAATCGGGGTACGATCACTATATGCTCAAAGAGATCCACGAACAGCCAGCCTCGCTCAACCAGACGATCCACGGTCGGTTCGATCCCGAAGACGAGTCGATCACGTTCGACGATTTCGAGCTAGGAGATTTCAGCGACATCTCGCGGGTTGAGTTCGTCGCCTGTGGCACCTCGTACCACGCCGCGCTGTACGGCTGTCACCTGCTCGGCCAGCGTGGGGTTCCGGCCTACGCCCACCGAGCCGGCGAGTACGCCTCGAATCCGATGCCCGTCGACGACGAGACGCTCGTGATCGGTGTCACCCAGTCGGGCGAAACAGCCGACACGCTCGAATCGCTCCGCCGACTGGAGGATACTCCGGCCCGGACGCTCGCGTTGACGAACGTGATTGGTTCAACCGCGGCCCGCGAGACGGATGACGTCCTCTACATCCGGGCCGGCCCCGAAATCGGGGTTGCCGCAACGAAGACGTTTTCCTCGCAGGTCACCGCGCTCGCGCTGCTTTCCGAGCGGCTGCACCGAGATATCACCGGCGAGCCAAGCGAACACTCCAGCGCGCTGTTGGGTTCGCTGGGCGCGCTGCCCGAACAGATCGAGTCGATCCTGGATTCGGACCCGACCGCGGAGCTAACGCGGAAATACAAGGGGATGGACGCGCACTTCTTTATTGGCCGGGGGATCGCCCATCCGGTCGCTCTGGAGGGCGCGCTGAAGTTCAAAGAGATCACCTACGAACACGCCGAAGGGTTTGCCGCCGGCCAGCTCAAACACGGTCCGTTGGCGTTAGTGACGCCCAAAACGGTCGTGATTGCGGTCTTTACCGGCGATCACGACGAAAAGACGCTGAACAACGTTCGGGAGGTACAGGCCCGCGGCGCGCGAGTAATCGCTATCGCACCCGAGGATGCCGAGGAGGTCGCGGCGACAGCCGACGACTTTGTTCCGATCCCGAGTTCGACGCCCGAGCTCAACGGACTGTTGGCGAACGTCCAACTACAGTTGCTCTCGTACCACGTCGCCAACCGGCTCGAACGATCGATCGACAAACCGCGCAACCTCGCCAAAAGCGTCACCGTCGAGTAGTCACTCCCAAACGGTTGTTATTTTTATAAAATCGGCCTGAGGACGCTCCAGCCGACTGTTAGTTGGTTCGACTGCTATATGCTCTCTGTACTAATGAGACAGTCATTACTCCGATTAGGGGCTCACAGTAGGCGGTTGCCTACTCGAAGTAGGGCCCGTTTACTCAAGCCGATGAGTCGACAGTACAGGCTCATGTTTGGAACGGGCGGAATCCGCGGTCCTGTCGGCGAGAGCATCGGAACCAACCTGGCGATTCGGCTCGGTCGAGCCCTTGGCTCGGAGGCTGAGACCGTTGTCGTCGGTCGAGATGTCCGGGCCAGCGGTCGGCTCTTAGAGCGCGCGCTGGTTGCTGGCATCGAGGAGTGCGGCGGCAATGTGATCCAAATCGGGATCGAATCCTCGCCGACAATAGCGCGCAGCGTCTCGTGGCTCGGAGCGGATCTGGGCGTGGCCGTCACCGGCTCGCATAACCCACCAGGCGACAACGGATTCAAGCTCTGGACAGCCGAGGGACGCGCGCTCGGCCGCAGCGACTACCGCCGGATCGTCCGCCGAGCCAACGCGGGGACGGTGTCGCTGGCCTCGGTCGGCCAGATTGGATCGACGACCCACCGTACTGACTGTCGTGACCGCCATCGAAGACAGCTGCTGTCAGCGTGTGACTCGCTGGCCGGGCTGTCGGTTGTCGTCGATCTCGGGAACGGAGCCGGTCGCCTGACGGCTGACACGCTCGACGAGTTGGGCTGTCAGGTGCTGACGCTCAACAGCCAGCCGGACGGGACGTTTCCAGGACGATCCTCCGAGCCGACAGCCACGACCTGCGAGCGGCTCGGCCACGTCGTGCAGTCGACCGATGCCGACCTTGGAGTTGCTCACGATGCAGACGCCGACCGCATGCTCGCAGTCGACGAAACGGGCCGGTTCGTCGCCGGCGACGAGCTGTTTGCGCTGTTTGCGGCTGCGGCCGTCGAGGCAGGTCAACAGGTTGCAGTGACCGTCGACACGAGCTCGCTCGTCGAACGTGCTGT
>SL_4KL_010_BRINEDRAFT_10002327_pt1 | contig 10737 bp, 7 predicted proteins | sample SodLak_010_BRINE_2_FD_10664 | JGI IMG/M metagenome (IMG submission 10664) | reverse complement strand
CCCCATGTGTCAATGTCAATTCGTGTGATGCTCCCTCCACTTGTCGTTGGTCTGTGTATTTGCCTCGGGATTATTAGCGGTGCGGCCGGCGCAACAATGCTCACCGATCACGACGTACAGATCGAACAGTACGGCTCTGGCGTCGCCCTCGAGGACGAATCGGAGACGTTTCTCTGGCAGTACGAGTCGTATTCGGTTCAGGTGAGCTTCGCCTCAACCGGTGAATCGATTCATACCGTTTGTCTCCGCGTCGACGACGACGAGGAGAATGATACCGACGAACAGCCACAGCCAGTCGTCTGTGAGTGGACCGCCCTTGGCTCCGATGAAACCGCAACGGTCACACTCAGCCAGTCGGAGTGGCCCGAAAACGTCTCGGGAGACGAGACGCTCGCAATCGATATCTACCCCGATCGTGATACAGCCGGCGAGCCTGCCCAAACAGTCACAATTCCGGTCCACATTTTCGAAAAAGACGGAGATCTCGCGGGCAACGGACTCACAAACGAGCGTGAAATCGAACTGGGAACGCACCCCGACATGGCAGATACGGACGGTGACGGACTCACCGACGGGGTCGAAGTCATGTTAGGGACGAATCCACGAGATCCGACGACGCCGTACAAAATATCGGTCATCGTGGTCGGTGTCCTGACAACGGGCGCATTCGGGGCTGTCCTCGTTGCGGGGCGAGTGATGGTCGGGTTGCGCTCGCTCGGACTTGTCGGTCGCCGCGAGCAGTCCAGCCAGTCGGCCACTAGTTCCGAGTCGATCCAACAGCAGTTCGAGCCACCAATCAGGGACGAAGCACGGGTCGAAAAGTTGCTTGAATCGCACGACGGACGGCTCAAACAGTCACAGATCGTCGATGCAACCGACTGGTCGAAATCAAAGGTCAGCCGGCTGCTTTCCTCGATGGAAGACGACGGCGATATCACACGGATTCGGCTGGGACGAGAGAATCTCGTCTGTCTTCGTGGCCACGAACCGCCCGACGTCACGCCATCGTGGGACAAATCATAGTCGCTAACACGCGAGTTCAGAGAACCATCAACGGCAACGTCGCGTCACGTTCAAATCCGTCGGCCCGCTACAGCCGGTAATGAAGGCCGCAACGCTCCGTGAGCGTGCGGGGTCGCTTCCGACCGATCCCGGCGTCTATCAGTTTCATGACGGTGAGACTGTTCTCTACGTCGGCAAAGCGGTCGACCTCCGGTCGCGAGTCCGCTCGTATACTGATCCACGGAGCCAGCGAATCGGCCGGATGGTCACAGAGGCGACCAGTATCGAGGTTGCAGTCACCGATACCGAAACGCAGGCGCTCTTGCTTGAAGCCAATCTCATCAAGCGCCACCGGCCACGGTACAATGTCCGACTCAAAGACGACAAATCCTATCCGCTGGTTCAGCTGACCGACCATTCGGTTCCACGGCTCGAAATCACCCGCGACCCACATGATGCGGCGACCGTTTTCGGCCCGTTTACCGACAAAGGGCGGGTCGAAACCGTCTGTAAGGCGATTCGGGAAATCTACGGGCTGCGTGGCTGTTCGGATCACAAATACGCCGGTCGGGACCGGCCCTGTCTCGATTACGAGATGGGACTCTGTACTGCGCCCTGTACCGGCGAAATCGACGCTGAAAGCTACCGAGAGGATGTCGCCTCAGCCGTCCGGTTTTTCGAGGGCGAAACCGGTGTGTTGGCCGAGCCACTACGGGGCGAAATGGAGGCGGCTGCTCAACAGCAAGCGTTTGAACGAGCGGCCAATCTCCGAGACCGCCTTGAGACGGTCGAATCGTTCCATGGCGGTGGGGGTGAAGCTGTCGCGTCTCGGAGCTATGACCGGGCGGTCGATGTCCTCGGCGTTGCCATCGAGGGCAACCGAGCGACGGTGGCCCGACTCCACAGTGACCGTGGCCAGCTCGTCGATCGCTCACGACATACGCTGACTGCACCCGAGGGCGAAGATCGAGTGGCGGCGTTGCTCTCGGCGTTTCTTCCACAATATTACGCCGAACGAGAGTTCCCCGATGCGATCTTGCTCTCGGAGCGACCCACCGACACCGATGTTCTCAACTGGCTCGACATCGAGGGCGTCGCGGTTCGGGTTCCGGGAGCTGGACGGGAGGCCAAGCTGGTCGAATTGGCACTGAAAAACGCCCGACAAGGGCCAGTTCGTGGCGACCCACTCGGGGTGCTCGGCGAGGAACTCGAAATTGGTCGGCCGACCCGAATTGAGGGCTTTGACGTCAGCCATAGCCACGGGAAATCGGTTGTCGGCAGTAACGTCTGTTTCGTCGATGGGGATGCCGAAACCGGTGATTACCGGCGCAAAAAGCTCCCTGATCGCAACGATGATTATGCGAACATGCGCGAACTCGTCGCCTGGCGGGCCACTCGGGCCGTCGAGGGCCGTGACGACCGCCCCGATCCGGATCTGCTCATTATCGACGGCGGCGACGGACAGTTGGGAGCCGCACTCGATGCACTCGAAATCGTCGACTGGGATGTGCCAACCGTTGCCCTGGCGAAAGAACGGGAGTTGATTATTACGCCCGACCGCGTCTTCGATTGGCCCAGCGATGCCGGTCACCTCCACATCTGTCAGCGCGTCCGCGACGAGGCCCACCGGTTTGCCGTCCAGTATCACCAGACGCTTCGCGACGAGGTGTCGACGGCGCTTGATGGCATTCCGGGCGTTGGCCCCGAAACCAGAACGCGGCTGCTCCGACGGTTTGGAAGCGTCGAAACGATCCGAAACGCCTCGAAAGCCGACCTGCAGGATGTCGAGGGGATTGGTGAAAAAACGGCAACAGCGATCGTTGGTCGGCTGTAAGCGACGTGGCTGAACTGGGAACACGGACGCTCGCTGTCGAACACGGGGGTTCAGTACTCGGTGTTCGGGACAATGCCTGCACCCTTAAGTTCACGGAGTCGATGACGACTATATGGACTATACGTTGGCAATTGAGAACGCACCGGAGATGATCCCTGGTGGGACAGGTGTCCTCTTGCTTCATCCGAGCATCGGCGAAACCGACCGAATCGATACCGACTTTTTCAAAACCGACACTGATCACTTCCTCGTCGTCTCGACACGGACAACCGCCCGTGAAGTCGAACAAAAGATCGAACACTACGACGTCGACGAAACGCGAGCAGTCATTCTCGATACCCTCTCGGTCGAGCGTGGCTACTCCCGGCGGGGCTCGGAGCACGTTCACTACGTTTCTTCGCCGGACGACCTCGACGGTATCGTCACACAGGTCAAGAACTTCCTCGACAGCCACGACGGTAAACTCCGGCTTAGCGTCGACTCGCTAACTGAAATGATCTACTATGCTGACGAAGAAGGCGTCTACGAGGCAACAAAGCAGCTGTTGGAGTTACTTGCCGAGCACGACGCAGTCGGGATTTTCCACCTTTCGAAAGAAGTTCACGACGACGACACCCTCGAACGGTTCCGTAAGCTGTTCGACGGCAGTGTCGACCTCAGCGACGACGGCAGTGTCGAGGCCGAGTTCTAACTCCTACTGCTCGGTTAGTTTCTCAAATGTCTTGTCTGCCCACTGGACGGCGTACGCCGCGCCGTGATCGCGGTAAGCGGCTGTGTCAAGGGCGCTAAATGGTGTTGGAAGTTCGAGGCCGTGTTTGATTGCTGAACAGGCGTACTCGGTTGCTTCCGGGAAGCTCATCTCGCCGTGGGCGACCAGTCGCGAGAGATCGTCGAGTCGAGGTTCGAGCCGCTCGCCAGCGTCTAGCCACGTTGCATACAGCGATTCGTACTCGGTGCTGTCTTCCCAGGACGCAAAGACCTCGCGTGTCTGTAGACCAACCCAGCCATCGAACAGGGCGGCAGCGATTTGGTAGACAGCAGCGCCACCGAGTCCGACTGCGGTATCGAGGTCGCGGTATGATGCAGCGAAAAACGGGAGAAAGTGCTCGGGGACATCACAGTGAAGTTGAACAAGGGCTTCGGCCGTGAGAAACGCCAGAAAGTCCGACGGGGTTCCTTGCGCCCGTTTTTTTAGCAATACGGTTGGTGGCTCGGTCTGTCGCGTCCAGACAACAGTTCCATCGCCCGGCATGCCGACGGTGAATTCCGAGCCCGCATACCGATGAAGGACTGTCGGTGCGGTGCTAGGAAGCCACTCATCGGGATAGCTTGCCAGGTCGAGACGCTCGGCCAGCAAGCCGAGATCTTCGGCGACCGCTGGTGGCAACGTCTCGAAGTCGGTCTCGACATCCAAGACGATTGCTTCGGGTGCGTACTGATCGCGAACAGCCGAGACAGTCGGCGAGAGTGACCGTTCGCTGAACATTACGCGAAGACGTACGAGAAAATAATCCCAGCCGAGAGAACTGCCGACACGCTCACTGTCGCGAGGACGATCTTGGTAGCCGTGCTCATAGCCACGGGTTTTCGCGGGGCGGCAATAAAGGCTTCAGTATCAGCCGACGGCCGCCGCCAACAGCCCGAAACCGCCCATGATTTTATGCGGGTTCGTGTGGAACCGAATCACATGCACATCCGGGACGCAGTCGAAGACGACGCCGAGGCGATCGCAGCACTCGCAGACGCACCGACTGATGTCGTCCGGAACCTCGTCCACGACCGTAGTGTCCGGGTTGCCGAGCGCGAGCAGGGCGGTCACGATCCGAACACCGATACTGAGACACTCAGTACGGAGCTGTTGGGCTTTGTGAGCTTCGATGCCCACGATCAGACGGTTCATGTAACACAGTTTGGTGGAACGCCGAGTGCGTGTGAACAGCTTCTCGGCGAGCCGGTTCGCTTTGCGGCCAGCGAAAGTATGGCTGTCGAGCTCTTGGTCGAAGAACATGCGACCGATCTTCAGTCAGCCGCCCAGGCTGCCGGATTCCAGGAGGTCGGGTCGGGACCGATGTTCCGTGGGTCGCGAACGGTTCAGTACCGCCACCAGCCGTAATACCGCCACACTGCGATTATGCAAACTTCCGGACCGTCATATCCAGTGTGTCGAGGTCGACAATCGGGGCATGTGCGACGTCGGGATTGATGTTGACTTTTTTCTGGAAATCAGTCTGTGATTGCCAACAGCCGCTGTTGACCGCCAACACGTTGTGGTACTTGCCCCAGCCGAGTTTATGGACGTGGCCGGTATGGAAGATGTCAGGAACGTTGTCAATGACGAGGTAGTCCTTTTCTTCGGGTGCAACGCGAGTATGGCCACCGAACTGCGGTGCGACATGCCGTTTTTTGAGCAGCTGGTACATCGCCTTGTGTGGCTCCTCGTAGCTGGCTTTTTCCCCGGGAAGCTCGGCGATAACCTCGTCAAGTGAGACACCGTGGTACATCAGCACCGAAACGCCCGCAATGGTGACTGTCGAGGGGTTGCTCGTAATTCTCGGATTGTGTGCCGACATAATCTCGCGAAGCTCCTCGTCGAACCCGGGCTGTGGCTCGGCGAGTCTGACGGCGTCGTGGTTGCCCGGAATCATCACGATTTCGAGATCACCGGGAACGGATTTCAGGTGTTCAGAAAAGGCTTCGTACTGATCGAAAATGTCGATGATATCCAGTTCTTCGTCCTGATTCGGATAGATACCAACCCCCTCGACCATGTCGCCGGCGAGTAGGAGATATTCGACACTGGCGGCCTCGTCGGTATGAAGCCAGTCGGCAAACCGGTTCCAGGCGTCAGCCATGAACTCTTGGCTACCGACGTGGACGTCCGAAATGAGTGCCGCCTGAACGTGGCGGTCAGCCGTATTCGGTCGGAATGTACGTGGAACATCGGGGAAATGAATCGAATCGGTGAACAAGATTCCGGCGTCATCCGAAAGCGTTCCCTGAACCGCAACGCATTCGTCGAGCAACATCTCATCGACTAATTCGGCGATGGGCCGATCTTTCATGACGAGCGCGGGAAACGTCCCAGTCGTGTCTTCGAGTTCAATCAGCCAGTGGCCGCTTGCTGTCGAGCGAATATCGTTGATCAGACCGATCATCTCGGCTTCGCTGCCACCGGGCATCGAGGCGATTGCTGAGGCTGGACGGTGGTTAACACGGCTGCGGAGGAGTTTTGAGAGCCGCTCGTAGCGGTCACGAAAGGTCGTCACGAACTGACTGTATTCGCCCGTTCCCGTGCTTTGGCCGGTAATATCACCAGCAATCTCCGCAGGCGTTGGCGTCCGACTTTGGCGATTCGGCTGTGGCTCGCTTGACTGTGGCTGATTCGTCTCTGGTACTGCTTTTTTACACCCCCCATTTTCGACTGGAGAAGGCGTTTCATTCTTTGGTTTTTCTTTTGTTTTTTGTGGAGTTGAAACGGTGGTGTTTCCGTCGTCGACTGATGTCGTATCGTCGGCTGGTGTTGTACCGTCGGCTTCAGCGGTTTGCTCTATTGGTTGACGCTGTGCAGAGACTGCCGGTGGATCGGGTGTTGGCTCGGCAGAATCGAGACATGCACGGACATCGGCCGCGGATATTCTGAGCGTATCGTCGGCGACGGCCTCAACGACAGCGTCAATTGCAGCCGCTGGATCCGGGGCTCCCGCAAGAAGCGTTATCGCCTCACGTTCGGCGTTGTAGCCCTGTTTTGCCAGCGTCTGTACGATCCGTGACGGCGTCTCTAATGGCACTAGCAAGTAGTGTGCCGTCCCCCAGCAAAAGCATGCCGAACAAATAGTGTGTTATTGGGGAGACACGGACTATAGCGTTCTGCTATCGGGACGACACGGACTATCGCGTTCATCCCCTACACTGGAGCCTACGGGATTCTCGTGGTGCGTCGGTCCCCGACGAGAGCAAGGAGAACAGACTGCTGTCGTAGCTAATGATACACGTAAGTGATGGGTATCTAGTGAAAACCTGACTGCTTTCCGTTGGTGAACGTAGCAATCAGACACTGAACATACACTGCTCGGTGCTGAATGTTCCCAGAAGGTTCAAACAGGGTCCGGGCGAACGGAATGACAATGACTTCTGGGGGGCGTCGGTCGCCGGGTGACGAGGAGCCGGACACCGATTCAGTCGCAGGAAATACAGACGGTGCCGAGCCGACAGTACCGTCATCAAGAACTGAGACGAGCCAGTCGGAAGCACCCCAGACAGCAGACACAGAAGCAACCCACGCGGAAGGAACGGAAGCAGCACATTCGAGTAGAACAGAGTCGACCCGGGAAGCAAGCGCAGAATCGACCCGGACGGGTGGAACGGAACCAACACCGACAGCCGGGGCGAACGTAACCGACGAAAGCGGGTCCGCGAGAGCCCCAACAACGGGACAATCGACAGCGCCAGACGAACCGCTCTGGAGACGGTTTTGGACGGCTGAAGACGGCCCACTGCTATTTCTCAGAGAATTTCTTCTCAGCGCCGCAATCGTCCTCGTCGTCGGGCTGTTGCTGTTCGGACTCAGTGGTGTCTGGCCACCGATGGTGGCCGTCGAAAGCGAAAGCATGGAGCCGAATATCAATCAGTACGACCTAGTATTCGTTACTGAACCGGGGCGGTTTGCACCCGACGGGGCGGACCAACAAGGAATCGTCAACGCTGAATCGGGCGAAGTAGCCGGCTATGAGTCATTTAACCAGCCTGGAAGCGTGATCGTCTTTACAAATCCAGAGGCAACAGGGCCACCAATTATTCACCGGGCACATTTCTTTGTTAAGGAAGGCGAAAACTGGCATTCTCGTGCCAACCCAGCGTATATTAATGCCGATAGCTGTGATGCGCTATCGAACTGTCCGGCTACACATGACGGCTATATTACGAAAGGTGATAACGAAAACAGCAATCAACGGTACGATCAGGCAAACGGAATTGCCCCGATTGTCAAGCCCGGCTGGGTTGATGGCGTCGCCCGGGTTCGAGTCCCGTATCTCGGCTGGATCCGACTTACACTGACTGGCGCAGCAAGCGTTGGCCCGGTGTTGCCGGTTGGAATCGCTGCCATTGGTGGAGCAACAGCCTACACGCTCGGACGACGAAGTCACCACTGACGATCACAAAATTATCGCTGATATGCACCTATTGATCGGATGAAGCAGTTGTCAAATACCGGACGAATCAGGTATCAAATCGAGTGATTATGCGGATTAGTTATCAAATCGAGCCTGCACAAACGGCTGGACATTTTCGATATCGCCAAGCCGTGAATCCGACAACAAGACTGCCTCGGTTTCATCGAGCGGAACCGAGAGGCCCATTTCCTTGGTTCGGCCGTACCGCCCTTTCGAGACCACGACTGCGTTGACGATCCCAAGCATATCGAGTTCGCTGATCAGGTCGGTCACGCGGCGCTGCGTTAGTACGTCGGCGTCGATTTCTTCACAGAGCCGTTTGTAGATGTTGAATACTTCGCCGGTGTTGATATTGTGGACGCCGTTTTTTTCCAGGAGGATAATCGAAAAAAGCACGATCTTACTCTGGGTCGGGAGTGTCCGGACGACTTCGACAACGCGATCGAGTTCAATTTTGTCTTGTGCTTGTCGGACATGGCTTTCTTCAACGAGATCCGCCTGGCTACGCTCTGCGAGCTCACCGGCTGTGCGAAGTAAATCAAGCGCCCGTCGTGCGTCACCGTGTTCCTGTGCGGCGAACGCCGCACAGAGCGGAATCACGTCCGTTGTGAGTGCATCGGATTTGAATGCGACATCTGCACGGTGCTGGAGAATATCGCGAAGCTGTGTCGCGTCGTATGGAGGAAAAACAATCTCTTCTTCACCAAGTGAGGATTTAACACGTGGATCGAGAAAGTCAGTAAATTTGAGATCGTTCGAAATCCCCATAATCGAGATTCGCGAGTTCGTGAGTTCGGAGTTCATCCGCGAGAGATTATAGAGCGTGTCGTCACCGCTTTTCTCGACGAGTTTGTCGATTTCGTCGAGCATAATGACGACAACCCGTTCGTTGTAGTCGACCGCTTCGAAAAAGGTACTGTAGACTCGGTCGGTTGGCCAGCCGGTCATCGGAACCGGCTCTAATTCTTCAGCGTCGTCGGTGAGCGAATCGATCCGTTCGTCGACAGCATCAATCGAGTCAAACTCCTCTTTCGAAATCGAAAGGTGGGCATCAGCGTCGATATCAGCCGCCGAGTGATCTCCAGCGGGCGGATGGCTGGTGGCTTCAGCGTCGGGAATCGGTGGTGATGTGCCTTCGTTTTCAGTTTCGAGATCGGCACGGACGGTTTCGAGTGCAGCAATCTGAGCCTCGATGAGTGCGACGTTCTTTTCGATGAACTTGTTGGCGAGCTGTGCAAGCACGCGGTACTGTGTATCAGTCACCTCGCAATTGATATATTCGACTTCGCAGGGTACGTCGTACTTTTGTGAGGTCGATTCGAGTTCTTGACTGACGAACTTTGCACTGGCCGTTTTCCCAGTCCCCGTTTTGCCGTAAATAAGAATGTTAGAGGGAGTTTCACCGCGAAGAGCCGAAACCAGAATCGTCGCCATCTGATTGATTTGGTCGGTCCGGTGTGGGAGTTTATGGGGGGTATACGAAGGCCGGAGAACCTCTTTGTTTTCGAAAATCGGTTCGCCAGCGAGCAGATCGTCGAACAGGCCCTTGCTTTCGTTTTCAGCGTCGTCTGCAGACGCAAGCAGGCTATCGAAATCGAGGTTTGACGAGGCTGCAGAACGGTCTCGACTGGCGTCTCCGGGCCCGTCTGTGTCCTCAGGCTGAGTCGCGTTTTTGCGTTGGTCTGTATTTCCAGGCTGGGCTGTTTCGGTTTCTGGTGGCGTTGCTGGCTGGCTGTCGGTGGCTTTGTCATCCGAATCAGTATTGTTCTTCGTCATACTACCCCACTGTTTCAGGTGGACAACTCGGTAGATGAGACCTCTATGCGTTGTAAGAGGGCTCAGACGCTCGATTAGGGATCCGCATAGTGACTACCGTGTCCAAGTGATGCACGCGAACCAGACGAAGAGATAGTACAAAAACGTTCTCCCTTTGGACCGCAACGTCGACCTGAAACGGTCATATCCACTACGGACCGATGATTTAGCCGATCAACGTATAGCTGAGAAAGATAGGTATTCTATAGCATAGCCTCAACTAGCCCCCACCCCTTTGTTTCGACTGGAACAGGCTACGAGAGTGGGCCGCCGCGGCGGTGTTATTATACCGATGGTTTTATATCTAAAAAACAACAACCAAACCCGTAGTAGAGCAAAAAGATATAATTTCTTTGTTCTTGTTGTTTGAATTAGAGTAGGAAAAGTCAGACCAGAAAATCCGACGGTCGATTCGCTCCCACCTGTTAGCTGTTCCAGTCGAAACAAAGGGGTGGGGGAGGGGTCGAGACGATACCAACCGACTATGATTGTGACAAATTGCGCCCCGGAAAAGCTGTAACCAATTGCGGTCCGAAAACTCTGTTACTATTCACCGCACACAGCGGTTTTATCCTATAACAAACCGATCAGCCATATTGAGTACTGCATCGTCGAGTACTACTTCGCTGAGTACCGCATCACCGAGTACACATTTTGAGAACGGTACTTACGACCGTACCTAGGGTGCCCTTACTCTGGCAGTATTTGCTGTCTGTCAGACGGTCGTGTTTGTGGTGAGTACCCTCGTCTGACGCAGTACTTAAGTGTTCACGGCATGGAAGATAGGTTCATACGCCCTCTCACACGCACGATATGCGGGAGGTGCGGGAGCTATAGGATGGGTCTGCTTACAAATCTAAAAGACAGCATCTCGCGGGCTACTGATCGGCTGTTTGCCACCGAAGAGCCGAAACG
>SL_4KL_010_BRINEDRAFT_10002325_pt1 | contig 10740 bp, 6 predicted proteins | sample SodLak_010_BRINE_2_FD_10664 | JGI IMG/M metagenome (IMG submission 10664) | reverse complement strand
TCCCTCGTGATCAAGCAGCGTTTCCTTGTCGAAGGCAACGAGGCCGAGATCGAGTTCGGCAACTGCCGCAAGCAAGCCCTCCTCGTCTTCTTTCCGGGTTGCCGTGGCGACGAATTCGACATCCGCAAAGTCGTAGTCGGTTTGCTCGAGGGCCTGTTCCCAGGCGGCGATAAACGATTCTTTGCTCGCCCCGGAGACGCTGCCGGTCCCGATGACGATTCCATCGTCCGTATTGCGCTTTAGCACGGTCACGTCGTCCCCGACGAGCACCGCCTTTGGCCCATCGAGTCGGGCAACGGGACCCAGGTTGTCATCTAGTACCGCAAGATTCGTCTTGATCGTCGACCGACCGTTGACAACGTGGGCGTCCATCGCCTTCGCGCGGGCTTCGACACCCTGTTTGCCTGCGGCCTCGCTCGCGGTCGTCATCGCCGGGATCGCACCCATCGTCGCTAAATCCTGGGCGACCTGATTTGCGCCATGGTGGCCGCCCGTAATCGGGATCGCCCACGTCAACTCCTCGTCGACGACACAGATCGCCGGATCGTCCCACTTATCATCCAACAGGTGGGCCGTCTTTCGCATCGCGATCCCGCTTGCCATCAACCCAATAAAGCAATCGTACTCGCCCCAGTGTTCGTCGAAGACGGTGCCGTGATACTCGATGATATCGATCCGTTCGTACCGATCGTCGAGTCCGGATTTGATCTCTGTAGCGGTCTCGAGTTTGCGCTCGAAGGAAATTATCGCAATCTCGTCGGCAACTTCGCCGTCCGAATCCGCCACAGAACAGTGACCGCCGTCGTCGTCAGTTCCCGAACTCATCGATTCTCTCCCTGTAGATTGACTCGAGTGCTCACGAGAACCACCAACACGTTCCTCCCTAATACAAGCTACGTTTCCCATATACAAGACAGGTTTAGTTAGGAAGAACACGCCGAACGATTCGCTCTCGAGGTATCTCGGCATCACGAGAGCACTGTCCTCGAGCGACCAGTTTGTGAGCCCTTTAGCTGAGAATCTGGACGAGAGTCAAACCGGTATNTATCAGTCGATCTCTGGATAGTGACACTCCTCTTCGATCGTCTCGTTGGCGACGTGTTGGGCAAAGTCCGGGCCGACCTGATCCCACGTCGGTGAGCAGGCGTTTTGTCCCACAAAGCTTGGACTCGTATCGGCGACAGCGGGCATACCGCCGGTTCGAAGCACGCCGCCTGGCATGATTACAACTACTTCAGTCGTGCTTTCGAAGTCGATGGGTTCGTTCACACCGAGATCGGCCGTCGAACCGTCGTGTAACTCGACCTCGACCGGCCGGTGTTCGCGGACGTAGGTCAGCCGATCGGCATCGGAGGGGTCACCCACGGTCGCGCTGACTTCAAACCTGGCGTACTCTCCCATGACTGTATTCTCCCACGTATTGATCTGGAAATACCACGCCGATGGTGGAATTGGCGTCAACGGAATACCCGGCCACCCACCCCGATTGTTACTCCGAATCGTCATCGGGACGTGTTTCGTCTCCGCATCGAAGTCCGTTATCGTCTTTGCTTCCGGACGCACTGCAGAATCCTGCTCTCGAGTGATGTTTTCGTGGGTCATATACGTCGGCGAGCCAGCAACCTCGAACTGTGCATCGTCGAGTACCGGGGACCCCTCGATCTCCTCGGGATCGCGCTCGACATCCGCGTTTACCATATCCTGGGCGAATCCGAGAATATCGTTCGCCCCATCTTCTGGGCCACTCCCCACCTCATCGAGTTCTCCCTCGAGGTCTTCGAGATTTTCCTCGTATGTCCTGCCGACCCGATCGATATAGTGATACATCCGATCGAAGTACGCCTTCCGAACCTGCACCGTCAGAAACTCATCTGGGTTCTGGAACGTCCCATCAGCGGAATCGGCTGAAATATTGTCATAGACAAATTCCTCACGTTCAGCCTCAATGTGATCGATCAACCCCGAAATTGGATCCTCGTCCGGATCCAGCAAGTCTGTCCGGTCGACAGTGTAGTTGTTTTCGTCCTTTTCGGCCCAGTCGGTGAACTCGTTGTGGGTTTCGTTGAGATCATCACTCAGCTGCGAGTGGATAGTTGTCCGATCGATCGTTGGAAGTAACTCCACACTCTCATACGTTCGTGACTGATCAGCGATCACCTGCGATTCGATCTCGTCTTCGAGTCCGCCCCGACTCGAGGCAGACCCACCGAGCGAATCCAGGCTGCGTTCGACATCCCGTTCGACCGTCCCGTAGACGGTTCCACCCTCGAGGGAATCGACGATCGAGTTGGTGTAAGCTGCGAAATAATTGACGTGGTAGCCGACCTCGATCTCTAACTGATCGCTTGCGTTCCCATCGGGCTCTGGGACCTCCGATTCGTTCTCGACGGAGTCGATTTCGTCGATTGATATGTCGACCGTCGGCTGATACAAGAAATCATACTCGAGGTCTGGATCGGTCTGTGATGGGAAATCAAAGCCCCGGTCGTCCTCGTATAACTCGTCTTGGGGGTGGAAATCATAGTCGGCGTCAACCGTAAGATCGAGCGTGACATTTGCGCTTCCAGACCTCGTATTTGATGCTGTCGAGTCGTCATATTCCCAGGTGTCTGTCCGGGTGATATCGAGTTCGGCCTCTGCTTGGAGTTCGTGTATCGGCTCGTTGCTATCGGGTAACGGTTCGCCGTCGTGCATAGCAGTTTTTGGCGTCGCAGCGTCGATATCGAACTCCGTATCATCGTGTGACCAACTCGAGTTTATCCTAGACGGACGCTCGGCTCTGGGTGGGACTGAATCGAGTACCGTGTTAGCATTCGGTTCAATTTCGACGGTGTACAGTTCGTCCATCATCGTCCGAATCGTCCGGATGTTGTCGTCGATATCCGGTGTGTCTTCGCTCTCGTTGTCCTCGTAGGTATCGTAGGTATCGTCGACTTCATCCCGATACTCGTCCTCAACTTCCTCATCCAGAAACGACTCCGTTCGATCGGCAAACCACTGGGCTTCGTCGTGGGCCATGTGACCCTGATCTGTGTAGTAGGTCGCTCCATAGTAGGCGTTTGCGCCTTCAGCGAACTCGGTCATCGAAATCTCTTCTTCGTCGTCCATAACGTCCATCTCCTCGATCCCGCCACGAAGCATATCCAGCAGGTCCACTTCAGGGAGTTCGCCAGAGGCCTCATCGCCAAATAGCCACTCCTGGACGAATCCACCATCACAGAGTTGCTCTTCGATGTCGATCTCTTCGGATTCGCCACTCTCATTTTCTATCTCGACGGTATCGCCGTCGATCCCGGCATCCTCAGCATCGAACGGCCTCTCTTCTTCGTCGTCGCCCATCGAATCCGAGATCTGGTAGGCCATACAGAGATAGCCCGGCCGCATCGTTCGGTCAGCGTAGGGATCACGGGTCCCAAACACGTCGTGTTGAACGTCGAAAATGGCATCATTGGCCATTACCTCCGTATGATTCGGCTCGAGGACGCGCTCGAAGTCGTGATCGCCAGGCCGGTTCGTCTCCTGAAAGCGATCCCAGCCGGCTTTGAAATACGCCAACAGATACAGCCGTGCTGCTGTATGCTGGCCGAGCGTTTCGACTTCGTTATCGACTCCACCCTCGAAAAAGCCCTGGTTGAGCCGATGTTCGTACTCGTTGGTCCGTTCGTTCAGTTGCATCACTGGCGTCCCGACAGTAACCGTGATATCGCGGTAGGCCGTCGGCACGTCATCACGTGTCGCATCGACGTCGATTCGAACGTCCTCGAGTGTCACCTCGAGCAATCCGGCCTCGAGATCCGTCTGTGGACGATCGCCGACGGTGAGGTTGACTCGATCGATCGCCTCATCCGGGGAGATACCGTCATCACTTCCTGCGTCAGCCACCGGTGGGACCGACACCTCCGATCGGACGCTATCTAGGTCCTGTGTCGCTGCCGGAATCCGATCGTGAGCTTCGAGGTAGATGAGCAGTTTCAGATACTGCTCGAAGTTTTCTTCCTGATCGTTCGTCTCATCGATTGCATCGATCGTGCTGTTGGTTGCATTAATTACCGGCACGCTGACGGCCGCGTGGCTAGCGTCGATCGATGCCGACCGGAGTTCCGCCTGTGCTGTCGTTTCGCTGCGGTCGACAACCAGCGAGATATCCTGATCGACCACCGGTTCGGGTCGCTGCTCGAGTATTCCAATAGCAACGATACTCGAGACGAGCAGCAGTACGGCAATCAGCGCAAACGGGACGTGTGCCCGTTCGTCTGCGATCGTCAGCGTTCGTCGACCGGTTCGTGATGCGTTCTGTCGAGTACGTCCTGACTTGCTCATCGTTCGGTTGCCTGAACGGTAATATCAACTGTTTCGACCGAGACGTACGCAGTAATAGTCGGCTCTGCAGCGGCGACAAATGCCTCTTTGTCTCCGCCGTGTTCCGCATACGTCTGATTGAGGTCATCGGCGATTGGATCGTCGACGATGTCGTCTTCGATGCTGTCGGCCAGCGCGTCGGTGAGTTCGGCGTTTGCCTCCTCGGTGTTCGGCTTCGTCCCCGTGATCGACTCGTTGATGTCGTCAACTCGGTCCTCGTCGTCGAACGCCAGCGCGAGTTTTCGGTAGTCATAGGTCGTCACCGCGTTTTCGGTCAGCGTCGACTCGAGGGTATACTGGGTCTCAGCGATCGGAAACATGGCCTCGATAATCCGGTCTGAGAGCGCAAGCGAGAGATTCTCGACACCGTCTCCCTGTGTTTCTTTCCCCTCATAAAATGTCTCGGCGAGCGGTTCGGTCTCAGCTCCCGCCATGCTCGTCGAGACGGTCGTTGACGTACTCGAGATATCCGTCGTACGAGGCGGTTGTTCGCCGGCCGTCGCCGTTCCATTGATCGACGCGTTCTCGTAGGGCTCCCAGGTCGCAACGGCGTACACCGAATCGTCAGCGCCGACGAGTTTGCCTCGGATGGCAGCATCGACCGAGTCCTCGACGGTATCGGCGTAGGCCAGCGGCTGGTCGCCGTCGTATGTGACGTTTACCAGTGTCGCCTCTGTGAGCAATGCAGGGGCCGCGTCGTACGTCGTAATCGTGTACAACTCGGGAGTTTCGTCGGGATCGAGCCCATCCGGGTTCGAGAAGTAGCCGCTGTCGACGGGTGCGTGCCCGGATTCGTTTTCGACGGTCAGATTGTACGAAATCGTTACCGTCGATCCCGAAAGCGTCTGGTAGGCCCGATCACCGCGGTCGTCGTCGATCGGGTCGTCGTCTGCATGTAGAAAGACCCCGATCAGCAACACCGTCGCGCTGATGATCAACAAGGCAAGTGAGACGTCCATCACTGTCGATATCGCCCGCTTGCGGTCGTCACCAACGACTGATCGGCCTACCATACTGCCACCCGGAGGGTTCCGGATCGAACGTCGGCCGGATGATCGACGGCAACCGGAACCGACTGCGTCGCGACGCTCGCTTCGGCCGGCGGGCCGTGTTCGTCAACGTACGCCTCGAGTTCGGTTCGGTCACTCCCTGTCCCAATTCCCTCCTCAGGATTGTACCCGGACGGGAACGCCGCCGTCTCGACTGTGCGATACTCGTTTCCATCGACGGCCGTCACCTCGACAGCGACCGTCTTCCCAACTGGAAGCGACTCGTTCGTGATGAGTTCGCCGACAGTATCTGCATCGCTGTGGCTCTGTACGATGCCATCCTGTTCGATCTCGTTCCAGACCCGGTCTGCTGTCTGCTCGGCCGTCGACTGATCGCTGTATCCAGGAACAACTGGCTGGACAGCCATCACGTACAACCCAAGCCCCATCGCGAAGATCGAGACGGCGAAAATCGCCGCCAGCGGTTCGGTCTGTCCCCTACACCACGACCAGTGTGACATAATGAACACCTCGATTGTCGTCGTGCCAGTGGGGATCGTCGAACTCCTCGAGGGTCAGATCGGGCCCACAGACGGTCGTCCACTCCTCGCTCGTCTCGATCGTTCCCCGACAGTCTTCGAAATCATCCCCACGAGCCGTCACCTCGAGTTCGTATGAACCGGTCCACAGTTCGACCGGTTCGTCCTCTGTGTCGGTCGCCTCCTCGAGTGTCGTATCGCTCAACGTGATCCGTTCGCTCCCTTCGAGTCCTTCGAGGGTGACCTGCTCGTCGTGTATCGGTTCGATATCCGGATCGTCGTCACACCATATATCTGCGATAGAACACGTAAACCCCGTTACCCGATCGGTGAGCCAGCCGCTCGATTCGTCGACGTCGATCGTCTCGACGACTGGCGTTCCCTCGAACTCGAGTTCGGTTTCACTCGAGACGTTTCCAACTTCCCTGAGCCGGATCTCGCCGACGACCTCGACGTCCTCCTTCTCGAGGTCGTCGTCGGTTTCGGTCAGGTTCTTTGCAAGGTCGTCGTTGGTTTCCGCTCGAGNTTCGATGCCGACTGCAGAATCCTCCTCGATCGCGATTGTTCGAGCGACGAGTTCTCCCTTCGCATAGAGGTCTTCCCCGGTGTTTTCCTCGTCGGCCGACGCGACCTTGCCAAAGAACGTGCCGGATCCATCGGTATTTGGGTCGGCCAGTTCCTCCTCGAAGGCGTCCTCGAACGATTGGCCGTTGACGATGTTCTCGAGACGGTCGTCTCCGTTTACCGGGACAACGGTACCGTAGGAAAAGCTCGCGTGTGACTCGCCATGGTCGTTTTTCATCGTAATCGTCTGGTGGTCGATACGGACGATGTCGGCGTCGTGTTCGTAGGATGCACTCCCAGCGAACTCACTGGCTGTGACACCCTCGATCGTATTCGCCGTCTGTGTGGCGTCAGGTGGCGGTGCCGAGGGAATCCCCACGGCGATCCCAGCGAACGTCGCGCTGATGATCACCACCGCGACGTAGACATACCACGCGTCGGCCGGGGCTTCGAAATCCATGCTGGTGCTGGCGCTCGTTCGTATTTAAACTCTGGACCGGTCAGCTCGGATCGAGTAACGTGATATCCATTATGCCAACAGTCAGTACGAACAGCACCATCGACGAGAGCAACGCCCGACCGACGTGGTAGCCAAACAGCGTGCGATCCATTCCGTATCGGAGCGCATACGAAAGCGGTGTCAGGATACATGCGAGCATGATCAGATAGACTGCAACGACGACCCCGAGTTGTTCGATCGGTAACGTCGCCGCCTCTTCGAACCCGTCGAACGTCGAAACGTCTTCTTCGGTGAGCATTCCCGCCATACCCACCGTCGCACCGCCGACCATCGGACCGAAGTACGCTGCAGTGTTATCGAGCGTACTCGTCACCCGGATCAGTGCACGTTTGGTCTCTGCTTCGACCTCCTCGAGATCCTCGAGATGGTCGGCCATCGAAACGATCGCTCTGCCGGCTGGTCTTCCTTCCTCTCCAGCGATGGCGAGTAAGGCTGCCATACTGTGTGCACGCTGGCTAGGGATATCTCGGAGCGCACCGTAGGGCCCAAAAAAGGCCTCCTCGACGCTCGTATGAAGTCGCCGTTGGACACCTGCTGCGTGTTCGAACATCGCACCCGTCTCGTCTGGGACGCGGTCGGCAGCGAGTTCGATCGCCGACTCGACCGATTCGCCTTCTGCGACCTGTCTTCCGACGATATATAAGGCGTCGGTCAGGTTTTCCTCGACGGCCCGAACGTGGCGTCGGAACTCGAGGACTGGGCTGTAGACGGCCAGTAATGCAACACCGACTCCGACGCCGAGTGCCGAGATTACGGAGAGATACGCCGGTCCGAACAGTTCGACACAGGCGTACGTGATTCCACCCGCGAGCAGCCCCCACCCCGCCCGTATCCAGAGTCGATCCGGCAACTCCGGATGATCTCGGTCGATTTTCGGCGGCGGAAACGCAACGGGACGGCGCACGAGCAGCCACAGCGAGGCAGCGACTAATCCGGCTGGTAAGACGATGTTGTACAGCAGGACGAACATCCAGATATTGAGCCCGATGCCAGCCATCGGAGCGACCGGGACGATGGCGATCAGGGCCATCGGTAGCAAGATTCCGAACGCAAAGAGCATCGTTGTCGGTGCCCTGATCGCTGCGGTAAACTCGGCCATCTGACTTCGAGTGCCATCGAGGATCGCGATCAGTGCACGATCGAGTGTGCGTGCACGCTCGGCTTCGGGTGCATCCTGTGCCGTCGCCAAAAGCGTCGATGACCGACGAAGCGCTGGAAAATGCGCTGCCCACTCCTCAGCAAACGAGAGTAACCCGGCATAGGGCGTCCCCTTCGATCGAGTGAAATGACCACCCAGACTCCGTGAGAGCGCTCCGTCACCGGTCTCGGCAGCGAACGCGACTGCGTTCTCGAGAGACGGTTGGATCTGCATACGCAAGACGGCTCGACCGATCAAATTTGGCGTTTCGCCAAGCGCCTCCGTTCGACGAAATGCGGCCTGCAGATGTGGCCAGGAGTGGACCGCATGCATCAATCCGAGCGAGAACGTCACGATCAAAACGGCAACGAACAGAACCGGAACGCCGATCAACACCAACGGCAACGGCACCAGTGCGCCGACGACTCCAGCACCGTATCCAGCTCTCACGATCGTCTCTGCGTCGTATGCCGGGTCGACAAAGCTGATCGAGTCGACGAGTTCTTCGCTTGCGTCTACCTCGTATGGATAGGCCCCGGCGAGTCCACGGATGACCGTCGTCAGTACTGTCACGAGCCGATCACCTCACTCTCGATTTGCATACGCAGCAGCGACTTCCGCCGGTGCAGTTCGACCATCCTCGGCGAGTAGTTCCAGTTGGTCCGTCCGTTCAGCGATCGCTCGCCTGACGTCAGCATACTCCTCGGTCGGCCCGGCCATCGCGTGAACGTACCTGCTTTCACCTCTATCGATTCGTCCGGTCGGCGCAGCTTCTGTCCCCTCGAGTTCGTACAGCGGTTCAAACCAGATATCATCGCCGTTGCCGAGCACTTCCTCGACGCGGGAGACACGCCGAGTCCGCCCATCGCTCGTCTGATAGGCCTGAACTGTCACCACCAGATCCGTCGCCCCGAACGACGACGGTTCGACGCCAAGGTCGGAGACGACCCGTTCGTAGACCTCCTCGGCACCGTCACCGTGAATCGTTCCGAGAACGGCGTTTGCGTTCGCCCCAACCCGCATCGCCTCGTAGAGAACGCGGGCTTCTTCACCGCGTATCTCACCGACGACGAGCGCTCCATCACCAAGTCGAAGAGCCGTCCGTAACGCATCGACCGGGGCAATCTCAGGTCCCTCACCCGTCCCCGTCCGTAGCGCCTGTACGTCACGCCCGACCGAGTGAAGCGGATCGACCGGCAACTCGGGTGTATCCTCGATAATGACCGTCCGAGTTTCCGTCGGAAGTTCATACAACAAGGTGCCAAGTAGCGTCGTCTTTCCGGCCCCACGAGTCCCCGCGATCAACGTCGCCGCATTTCGTTCGATCGCCGTCGACAGAAAACCCGCAACTGCCGGTGACATCGTCCCGTTTGCGACCAATCGTGGGAGCGTAAACCGATCACTCGACTGCTCGCGAAACGCAAACGCCGTCCCGCTGGCGACTGGATCCGTCACGCCCGCGATACGAAGTCCACGCCCGTTTGCCAGTCGGGCCGTCGCATCGACCGTCGGCTTCGCTCGAGAAAACGCCCGACCGCTCGTCCGCCGGACCCGGGAGGCGAGTGCCTTCGCCCCAGTCTCGGTCACGTGAACGTTCGTCTCCATCGTCCGCCCATCGACATCGACCCGCAGCGGATTCGCCGTCACTGGCGAGGTTACGTAGACGTCTGTCACCGCCGGATCCGCGAACAGATCCTCGAGAACGCCGTAGCCGTCGGTGTGTTTTTCTAACACTGCTGTGAGCAAGGGATCGACAGGCCCCTCAGAGACGCGTTCGATCGCTCGTGAGGCGGCCCGATCACCCTCGACCCACCCTTCTGCAATCGCCTCGTATCCGTCGATCACCGCCCCGCGTTCAGCCACCGAAAGCGCGAGGTCGACGATGTCGAGATCGTACAGCGGTAACCGATCTGCACGCTCATACACCCGTGCCGTACTCCCTGTCTCGAGTTCCCTGACGTCGACCAACCGTGCCGTCTCATCGATCGACCGATCGACGTAGTAGTTCGCGATGTCTATGCCAACTCTCGGTGAGAAGACGTCCGCATACCGATCGTACCCCTCGACTGCCTCGAGCAACCCCGACTCGAGGGCGATATCGGCTACGTCGTCGAGCCGCCGGTCGAATCCAGCCGTCGCTTCTAGCGGATCCCTGGCGACCGCTCGTTTGAGTTGCTCGTTCCGAGCGCCGAGAAGTTCGATAAATCGTCCGGCTGCACCGAGAAAGGCCGTCTGAGATCGGCCGTACCGGTAGGTCAGCCCGTTCGACCGAACGACGATCGATTCGACCTCGTGATCGGCCAAATATTCGACGACCGATTGCCGACAGTCCGCCGACGCCGCCAGATCACCAGCACAGTTCGAAGCGTCGACGGCGAGCGTGTTCTCCTCGAGATCGAGTTGGCACTGACAGCCATGCTGGCACCCCGTCTCGAACAACTCACCAGGCACAACCTCCGCAAGCATCCGCCGGACCGTTTTTCCGGCCCCGTCAGTAGACATACTCCCGATGGCCGCGGCTTCTGATTTAAACCCACGGCTACCTACTCATACCATCGGACGGAACTGTCTGATCGCCACCCCGTGGCGGCGATTCACGACGTACGTCCGGCAGTATCACGCCCCGGTGGG
>SL_4KL_010_BRINEDRAFT_10002324_pt1 | contig 10742 bp, 11 predicted proteins | sample SodLak_010_BRINE_2_FD_10664 | JGI IMG/M metagenome (IMG submission 10664) | reverse complement strand
GTAAAAACAGTCCCGCTGGTCGCAGTAACCGTAGACGAAAAGCACCATCTTTCCGCCTTTGGCGCACTGTTCGCAGCCTTTGGAGATCATCAGTTGTCACCACTACAGAGCGTAGAACCAAAAAGCGTCCGAAACCCGCGTTTCAGCCGGTTGCGACCCATATGCCGTGGTGTCACCACTCACGGTTGATTTATTTTCACGGCCGACACCCACTGGAGTATGAACAAACGTCGCCGTCGACTGCTCGCTGGCGTCGGCACCGCTGGACTCGCGTCGATTGCGGGCTGTTCGTCGCTGGATTTCATTCGTGGCGAGGAGGCGCTCGGTTTCGAGGCCGACCCCGCCCGTGTCACCGACAGCGCCGTCGCCGAAAGCGGCTACACCGAATCGAGAACCGACAGCGACACTATCGTTCGGGAGTTCAGCGCGGCCGGCCAGAGCCGTGAGGTCGAAGTCACCAACCAACTCGCCGAGTACGACCGCGGCATTACGGTGTTCGGCCAGCGGTTCCGCGGCGCGCTGTTCGTCGTGCTCTCGACGCCACAGGTCGATTTGTTCGACCGGACGTTCAACCCGGTCGGCGAGATGGACACCGACGAACTCATCGAGATGATCCAAGAGCGCTACGACGAAATCGGCGACGTCACCCGCGAGGCCGAGCGGCAAGCCGAACTGCTCGGCGAGTCGCGCGAGGTCGTGACCTATCGTGCGGAGGGCGAGTTTCTGCCGACGTCGCTGCCGGTGAGCCTCGTCGACCTCACCGTCCACATCAGCGAGGCGGTCGCCGTCGGCGACGACTTCGTGCTCTGTGTCGGGATTCATCCCCGCGAGATCGACGACACCGACGCGATCGATTCGCTGCTGGCCGGCGTCGAGCACCAAGGCTGAGACGACGAATCCGAATGCTCGCGACACACCGCCCAGAAAAGCCTTAACCGGCCGCTCGCGTATGATGAGTGAATGCTGCTCGTCCTCTGTGTCGACCTCGACGACGACGTCGGCCGCAAAACCGGCTTTTCGACGCCAGTCATCGGCGTTGAGTCGGTTCGCGAGGCCGCCGTCGAACTCGCCACTGCCGATCCGGAGGACTCGGATCTCAACGTGATGTTTCAGGGGATTTCGACCTACACCGAACTGCTCGACGAGGAACGCGAAGAGGTCGAAGTCGCCGTCGTCACCGGACTCGAAGGCAGCGACATGAAGGCCAACCGGAAAATCGGGGACGAGATCGACACCGTGCTGGCGAGTCTCCAGACGGGCGAGGAAGTCCACGCCATCGTGATCACCGACGGTGCACAGGACGAGTCGGTCATCCCGATTATCCGGTCGCGCATGCCGATCGACGGCGTCCAGCGCGTGGTCGTCCGCCAAGCGCAAAACCTCGAATCGATGTACTACACGATGAAACAGGTGTTGGCAGACCCCGAAACCCGCGGGACGATTCTGGTGCCGCTGGGTATTTTGCTCCTTATTTATCCGTTCGTCGTGATCGCCGGGGTGTTCGATGTTGCGGGAGCGGTCGTCCTCGGCCTCATCTCGGCGTTGTTGGGGCTCTACTCGTTGTTTCGGGGGCTTGGTCTCGAAGCAACGATCGACACCGGTGTCGAACGCGTCCGCAACGGGTTGTACGCCGGCCGGGTGACGCTCATTACCTACGTCGTCGCCATCGCGCTCATCATCATCGGCGGCGTCCAAGGTGTCGAGATGATCGACACCGTCGACGCGTCGGCCACCGGCACGGCCGCGATCGCGACCGCCGGCGCGGCGTTCGTTCACGGAGCCGTCCAGTGGTTTGCCGCCGCGGGCGTCACCAGCAGCCTCGGTCAAGTCACCGACGAGTATCTCGCCGGCCGATTCCGCTGGCGCTACCTCAACGCGCCGTTTTACGTGCTTGCCATCGCAATCGTGCTCTTCGGCCTGTCGGGCTTTTTCCTCCCGAACGCCGAGGGCGTTATCACCCTCTCGCTAACGGATCTGGCGATTGCGCTGACGATCGGCACGCTGCTTGGCGTGCTCAGTACGCTGACGTTCGCGGTCGTCGAATCACGGTACCCCTCGCAAGGAGAGCCGGCGTAAGGTCGGTTATCGGTCGGCAAGCAGGTCGGTCGCCGTGACAAGCGAGACGAGTTCGAGATCGTGTTCGGCCAGTCGCTCGCTCGCACCCTCCTCGCGGTCGACAACCACAAGCACACGGTTGACGACCGCACCAGCCTCGCGCAGTGCCTCGACCGCATCAATGGCGGAGTTGCCGGTGGTGGCGATATCTTCGAGGACGACGACCTCCTCGCCCGCGTCGAGTCGGCCCTCGATCCGCTTGGCCGTGCCGTACGCTTTGGCCTTNTTGCGGGCAATNACGTAGGGAAGCCCGGTTTCGACGGCCGTCACCGCAACGAGNGGGACGGCACCGAGGGCGACGCCCGCGAGTTTCGGTTCGTCGATTTCGAGGGCGAAGGCTTCGGCGATACGGCTCAGACAGTATGGGTCGGTCTCGAACAGGTACTTGTCGACGTAGTAGTCGCTGGTGCCGCCGTGAGAGAGTTCGAACTCGCCGTACTGGACGGCGTCGGCCGCGCGCAACGCCTCGATGAGTCGCTGGTTCGTCATTGGTCGCAGTCGGCGAGCCGTCGGCTTAAACGGGCGGGGTCTGTTCGTCATCGGTCGAATCGGCCGCTGACAGCACGTGGATGTGGCGGACCAACGTACTGTGAACCCGCCGTTCGAACCGATTTTCGACCGTCCAGCCGGCGGCGTCGGCCGCCTCGTCCCACGATCGGTCGGCGACGACGACCGCGCGCGAAGCGATCCGGCGCGCCTCGGCGAGTGCGCCACCGACCAGGTCGGCCAGATCGTGACGAGCGATTTTTGATTGGCGGCCATAGGGCGCATCGAACACGACCGCGTCAGCACAGCCGTCGCGCAACGGGAGCGCGGTGGCGTCGCCGTGGATGATCGTCGCTGTCGGCGTACGGGCCGTGTCGGTGCCGACGGCGGCGTTGACCTCGGCCTCGACAGAGCCGGGAGTGTCCGGATCGGCATCGACGTCGCGACCGACGGTGCCAGCGTGTTCACTCAGCAGTGCATCGAGATTCGTGCGGCTCCCACGAGTCATTTTCCACTGGGCGTCGATTCCAACCACGTCCGCGCCGACGAGTGTGGCTTCCAACAGCACGCCGCCGGTGCCACACATTGGGTCGACAACGGTGGTTTCGGGGGCTGCACCGGCGATATTGACGAGCGCGCGTGCGTCGAGCGGGGCCATACTGCCGGGTTGGAAAAACGGCCGATCGGTCGGCCGTCGCTCGCCGAAATCCCGGCGGCTCTCGGCGGCCAGCCAGCCGAGCAGACAGACCGACTCAGTCTCGCCCGAAAACAACGCGCGAAGTTCGTGATCCGGGTTGTCGAGGTCGACGCTGAAGCCGCGGTCGACCAGCACGCCGCCAAGGCGTTGTTCGGCTTCGCGGGTGCTCAGGCCGGTCGTCGAGCGAACGTCGCGGGCCCGAACCGCAACCGACCCGGTGCGCTCGATGGTCGCGACCGAGAGCGCCCGTTCGGCCGCGTCGATGTCGGCGGCGGTTCGGGCGATGAGGTCGCTGGCTGCGCGGGTGTACGCGAGCGTTCGGAGTCGGTCGAGGTCGACCCCGCGGGCGGTGGCGACGCCGGGGGCGACGACGTTGACGTTGGTCGCCGCCGCGGCAGCCTCGCATGCTGCAAACCGGTCTTCGTCGCCGGCGAGTTCGAGACAGTACACGCCCCGACACAGTGCCAGCGGCGCTATCAGCGTGTCGGTGTAAACGTGCCACGCGGGCGAAACAATCGGGTGACGAAAGCGCCGCGTGCCGCCCATATTTATAAGCAAGTCAATCCTTGTTCGAAATAGTAATGAGCGATCCCAAAGATACGATCTCGATTGAGAACGTCGTCGCCTCAACGGGGATCGGCCAGGAACTCGATCTCCAGAGCGTGGCGATGGATCTCGAAGGGGCCGACTACGACCCCGAACAGTTCCCCGGACTTGTCTACCGCACCCAAGAACCCAAGTCGGCCGCGCTGATTTTCCGATCGGGGAAAATCGTCTGTACCGGCGCCAACTCGACCGAAGCAGTCCACCAGAGCCTCGATATCGTGTTCGACAAACTCCGCGCGCTCGAAATTCCCGTCGAGGACGACCCCGAAATCACGGTTCAAAACATCGTCACGAGTGCGGATCTCGGAAGCTCGCTCAATCTCAACGCCATCGCGATCGGACTCGGACTCGAAAACATCGAGTACGAACCCGAGCAGTTCCCCGGACTGGTGTACCGGCTTGACGAACCCTCGGTTGTCGCCCTTCTCTTTGGCTCCGGAAAGCTGGTGATCACCGGTGGGAAACAACCGAGCGACGCGGCCGACGCGGTCGACGTGATTATCGAACGACTCAGCGAGCTTGGCCTGCTAGAGTAACACCGTCGGCGACGACAACCAACGAACCAACGTGCGAGAATACACGAACAAAACGATAGATTCGACACCCACGAGCGTTTAGCCCCTTGTATGTCGCCCGTCACCCTGTCGATGCCTGTGGTGCTGCAGGCCGAGCCAACGCCGCTGGCGATTATTGGCACCGTCGGGCTGCTCGCGCTGTTTTTATCGCTGACCGCCCATCTCGCCGCCCGCAACGTGCTGGGCGATGTGCCGGCGGTCACCGCACTCGGCGTGGGAATCGTCCCCGCACTGGTTTCGGTCGGCACGCAGCTGTTTTCGGTTCCGGGTGGAATCGGGGTGCTCGTCGCACTCGTTTTGGATGGCCTCGCAATCCACTATCTCTACGGCCAATCCCGCCGGACGAGCGCGTACATCACCGCGATTCACGTGATTATCACGATCATCCTCGGAACCGTTATGTTCGGGATACTCACGATTGCGATGACTGCGCCGGGATAGGGCAAAAAATCGCAGCAGGCCGCGATTTGGCACAAACCGCCGTCACGACGTACCACCCACGTCAACCGCGCTGCTTACTCGACCAGTCGCTCGATTTCGGTGACGAGAATACCGGTCGCACCAACCCGTTTCAGATCGTTGATCACCTCGAAGACGTTGCGTTCGTCGACGACGACGTGAACGGCAACATCGTCGCTGCCGGCGACATCCATCACGGTTGGCCCGCCGAGGCCGGGAATCACGTCGCGAACGGCGTCGAGATGCGCTTCGGCGACGTTCATCATCAGATACCGCTTGCCCGCGGCGGCGAGAACCGACTCCAGCGCCGTCACGAGTTGGGCGACTTTCTCGTCGTCGGTGTGGTCGGGGTCGCCGAACAGGCGAACGGAGCTCGAAAGCACTTCGTCAATTATCGAGAGCCGGTTGACCGCGAGCGTCGTTCCCGTCGACGTGATGTCGACGATGGCGTCGGCCATGTCGACGTGCGGGGTGAGTTCGGTTGCGCCGGTGACCTCGACGATTTGGGTGTCGATACCCTTCTCGTCGAAGTAGGCCCGCGTGATCCGGGGGAACTCGGTGGCGACCTTTTTGCCCGCGAGCTGGGCGGGTTCGGTGATATCGCCGTCCTCGGGTGCAGCAAGGACGAGTCGACAGCGACCGAACTCGAGATCCAACAGCTCGGTGAGCTCACACCCTGATTCGCGGGCCTGATCGAGTCCCGTAATGCCGACCTCGGCGGCCCCGTCGTCGACGTACTCGGGGATGTCTGCCGCGCGAGCGAAGAGAATCGTCACGTCGGGGTCGACCGTCTCGGCGTAGAGCTTTCGGGCCGCGCCGTTCTCGATGGCGAGCCCCGCGCGGTCGAGTAGCTCGACGGTCGGCTCGTGGAGCCGGCCTTTGTTGGGTACGGCAATGCGCATACCCGACCCTCTCGCCGGTGGGCCAACTGTCTTTCCCTCTCGGAACGGCCGGCGCTTGTGGAATCACCGACGGCAACCCGAGAGCGCAACCGCTATGGCGCTCTCGAACCGAGCCGCCAGTATGTTCGGTCTCGCGACCCAGCCGAGTTCGACCGCCGGCAGTCTGCTTGCCGCCGCCGTCGATTCGCTTGCTGGCTCCGTCGATCCGCTCGCCGTACCAGTCAGCCCACTCACCGCCCCTGTCGACCCGTTCGCCGGTTCCGCCGTTGCCCTCCAAGTCGTCATCGACCCCGCCTGGTTCGTCGTCGCCGCGGTTGGCCTGTTTTTGCTCGCCGCGCTCGTCGCCCCGCTGGTCGTCCAGTCGATGCGCGACAGCCGCCCACCAACCGCGGGCGAATCCGAGACGCTCGATTCGCTGCTCGAACCGTCAGGCTACAAACCCGCCGGCATCGACGTCGTCGACACGGTCGGTGAGAACTCGATTCAAGTCTCGGTTCGTGGACTGCCGGGTCGCCGCCGGCTGCTCGTCACCGACTACGTGCTGGCGGAACTCGACGGCGACACGGCGAGCGCGTTGCTCGCGGCGGAGGCCGAACGGGCCCGACACTACTACGTCGAGTACCGATCGCTCGCGTCGGCCGCAGTCATCGGAATCGCAACCGGCATGTTCGGCGGCCTGCTGTCGTTTTCCGACGGCCTCTTTGCCCTCGCGATTGCCGCGCTGGTGTTGTTCTGGCTCGGCCGCAAACTCCAGTTTGCGGCCGACCGTGCGGCCGCCGCGCGAGTCGGGAGCGACAAACTCGCCGACGCCTTCGAGACCGTCGCGGCGGTTCGGGGCGTCGAACCCGCGTCCGCCGGCTGGCGAACGTGGGTCGAAGTCCAGCCGCCGCTTGGCCAACGAATCGACCGGCTTCGGGCGGCCGCCGACGCCTAACGACGACGACAACCTGACTGATTAAGGGACCCGCGCGCAAACCGCCGGTATGACCGACGACACCGCAGCCGTTTTTTCGATCGAGGGGGGCCACGTCCTCACGCCCGAGTACGACGTTCGGAAGGCAAACGTCCTTGTCGACCGCGCGGCCGGCGAAATCATCGCCGTCGACGACGACGTGACCACCGACGAAACGCTCGATGCGACCGGTTCGCTCGTCATGCCGGGACTCGTCAACGCCCACACCCACGTCGCCATGACGCTACTTCGGGGCTACGCCGACGACAAACCGCTCGGCGCGTGGCTTCGCGAGGACATCTGGCCGGTCGAAGCCGAACTGACGCCCGAAGACATCCGCGTTGGCACCGAGTTGGGCCTCGTCGAGTTCATCAAAAACGGGATTACGGGCTTTGCGGACGCGTATTTCGAGGTGCCCGAAATCGCCGAGGCGACCGCCCAGTCGGGACTCCGCGCCAACTTGAGCCACTCGTTTATTACGATCGGCAAAGATGCGGAAGCCGCCCACGCAGATGCAACGGAGAGCCTCGAAATGGCTCGCCGGTTCGACGGGGCGGCCGACGGCCGAATCACGACGGCGCTCATGCCGCACTCGCTGACGACCGCCGAGCGCCCATATCTCGCCGAGTTCGCCGAGAGAGCCCGCGACGACGACATTCCGATTCACTACCACGCCAACGAGACGGCCGACGAGGTCGACCCCATCGTCGACGAACACGGCGTTCGGCCGCTGCAGTACGCCGACGACAGTGGCGCGCTCGCCGAGGGCGACTTCCTCGCCCATTGCGTCCACGTCGACGAGGCCGAAATCGATCTGCTGGCCGACCGCGGCGCGAGCGTTGTTCACTGTCCGGCCTCGAACATGAAACTCGCCAGCGGCATTGCGCCGATTCAGCGTTTGCTGGACGCTGGGGTGAACGTCGCCATCGGCACCGACGGGGCGGCCTCGAACAACGACCTCGATCTCTTCGACGAAATGCGCGATGCGGCGATGATCGGCAAGCTTGCGGCGGGCGACGCCCGGGATGTGGCCGCCGAGTCGGTCGTCCGAATGGCGACCGAAAACGGTGCCGAGGCGATCGGCCTGCCCGTTGGCCGCGTCGAAGCCGGCGGCGTGGCCGACCTCGCCGTCGTTGACTTCGACGCCCCACATCTCACGCCCGTCCACGACTACATCAGCCACCTTGCCTACGCGGTTCGGGGCTCCGATGTTCGTCATACGATCTGTAACGGAACCGTGCTGATGGAAGACCGCGAGGTGCGGACATTCGACGAGGACGACGTGAAACACCGCGCTGCCGCCGCGGCCGCCGACCTCATTGCGCGCGCAGCGTAGCCCACCGACCGGGCGCGAACACCTTCGGTACCGTTTTCACCGTCTGTAGCCAACACAATACATGAGCAAAACAGCCTACCCGCCGGTTTCTGCGCACCTCGAAGACACCGAGGCCGCACGAACTGAGGGGCGACGCAAGATGGAGTGGGCGCTGCAGCATATGCCGATTCTGCAGGCACTCCGCGAGGAGTTCGAAACCGACCAACCGCTGGCCGGCGAGACGATCGGGATGGCGATGCACGTCGAGGCCAAAACCGCCAATCTGGTCGAACTCCTCGCGCTCGGCGGCGCGGAGGTCGCCATCACCGGCTGCAACCCGTTGTCGACCCACGACGACGTGAGCGCCGCGCTCGATGCGCACGAAAAGATCACCTCCTACGCCGTTCGCGGCGTCGACGACGAGGGGTATTACGACGCCATCGACGCCGTCATCGACCACGAACCGACGATCACGGTCGACGACGGCTGTGATATGATCTTCCGGATCCACGAGGAGTATCCCGAACTCATCGACGGAATCGTTGGCGGCTGCGAGGAGACGACGACGGGCGTCCACCGGATTCGCGCAATGGAGCGCGACGATGCGCTGCACTACCCGGTTTTCGCCGTGAACGACACGCCGATGAAGACGCTCTTCGACAACGTTCACGGCACCGGCGAATCGTCGTTGGCGACGATTGCGATGACGACGAACCTCTCGTATGCGGGCAAGAACGTCGTCGTCGCCGGCTACGGCTACTGTGGCAAGGGCGTCGCGAAGAAGGCCGCCGGCCAGAACGCGAACGTGACCGTCACCGAGGTCGACCCACGCAAGGCGCTCGAAGCCCACATGGAGGGCTACGACGTGAAACCGATGGCGCAAGCGGCCAGCGAGGCCGACCTGATTCTGACGACAACGGGCAACCGCGACGTCGTCGTCGACGAGCATTTCGACGAAATGAAAGACGGCGTCCTGCTGGCGAACGCCGGCCACTTCGATATCGAGATCGACCTCGTTGCGCTCGAAGAGCGAGCGGTCGACGTCTACGAGGCTCGCGACGGCGTGGAGGCCTACGAGATGGCCGACGGCCGGCGACTCAATGTGCTCGCGGCGGGTCGACTCGTCAATCTCGCCGCGCCGGTTGCGCTCGGCCATCCGGTCGAAGTAATGGATCAGAGCTTCGGCGTACAGGCGGTTGCCGTCCGCGAACTCGCCGACAACGGGGCCGACTACGCACCCGGCGTCCACGATGTGCCCGACGATCTCGACCGGGAAATCGCCGAGATCAAACTCGCTGCGGAGGGCGTTGCCCACGACTCGCTGACCGACACCCAGCGCGATTACATGGGCAGCTGGGATCACGGAACATAATCCAAACCGGTACTGTACGATCCAATTCGTGCAGTCATGAAAAACAACGGGTTGCGTATTTTGGTTACGTTCAGAACACACCGATAGGGCCATTGGTTACTGAGAACTATTAACCGCGTTGTCGACATAATCGACGGAATATGGCGTTTTTATCCACTCGTTTCGGAAAGCGCCGCCTTGCGTTCGGGAGAAACGAGCTCACGGGCGCGATAGGAGATTCAATTACGGTTCTGCCACTGCTCGTCGCGCTGGCGCTGGTGACGTCGGTGTCGCTTCCACACGTGTTGATTGCGTTTGGCGTGTTTCAGATCGTCTGGGGGATTGTCTACGGACTGCCCGTTTCGGTCGAGCCCATGAAGGCGCTGGCGGCCCTTGCGATCGCCGGCGCGCTTACCTACGCAGAACTCGCGCTTGCCGGCCTCATTCTCGGTTTCTTGCTGCTTGCGATCGGCCTCACGGGAACGTTGGCGAAAGTCGAGAAATGGATTGGCGAGCCCGTTATTCGAGGCGTCCAGTTTGCCGTCGGATTGCTCCTCGTAGAAACCGGACTCCAGTTCGTGCGGACGGATCTGTTTCTTGCGGCGATTGGCGTGCTCGTCGCGACGACAATCGTGCTTGTGGGGTACAAAAACATGAGCGCGCTGGCGGTGTTGCTCGCTGGAGGGACAGTTGCAGTCACGGCGACAGGGCTCCCGACTCCCCAATGGCCGGGACTGCCGCCGACACCGGCGCTCGCCACCGGGATGACCCGGAGCACCGTCGACGGCATGGTTGCACAGCTAGCGATGACGGTCGGGAACGCCGCGCTGGCGACCTCGCTGTTGTTTGCGGATCTCTTCGAGGAGGACGTGACGCCCGATGAGCTATCGATGAGCATGGGAACGACGAATCTGCTCGCGATTCCCGTTGGAGGAATCCCGATGTGTCACGGCTGCGATGGTGTCGCCGGAAAGTACGAGTTCGGCGCGCGAACCGGCGGTGCCAACGTCATCCTCGGCGGGGGATATCTGGGAGCCGCTTTTTTTGCATCGGCAGCGCTGCTCGGCGCGTTTCCACTGGCGATGCTTGGCGTGTTGTTGGTGAGTATTGCGATTGTCCTCGGAAAAAGCGTCCTGCAGTCCGAGAACCTCGCACTGTCTGTCGGAATCGGGATACTGGCCTTGGTGACGAATCTGGGCCTCGCATTCGTTGTGGGGATTGTCGTTCATTTGGCGGTTGCGCGAACCGCAAACTGACGCTGCGGTGTACGCACAGCCAGTGGCA
>SL_4KL_010_BRINEDRAFT_10002323_pt1 | contig 10744 bp, 15 predicted proteins | sample SodLak_010_BRINE_2_FD_10664 | JGI IMG/M metagenome (IMG submission 10664) | reverse complement strand
GCCGAGGATTTAGTCTTAGAAAACGACATTCAAGCTGGATCTGACGGCGAATTAGATGATCTTAGATCAACTGGAGATACGGCGACTTTTTTTGATGGGCGACATAACCTAGGAACTTCTGAGAACTATGTAAGAGCGCTACTTCAGGACGACGATATGAATTTCGACGGACACTGTATGGGTATAGAGCCTTTAGAAATACCTGAACTTAATCTCTTAAGTCGTGCAATAGGTAGCGTACCTGATCTTTCTGATCCGGCACCTATTACTGAAATGGACGGAGAATCATTACAAGGTACCTATGGAAGAGTAGATTTTACAATCAATGACTCTTTCATAATTGAAGACAACAGACTTATTGCGCTGGAACTCGGAAGACCTGCAGAAAATGACGCCGACTATACTCCTTGGGGAGACACAGCCTACAATTCGCCAGATTTTGTTAGAGCAGATAGAACAGGTATATTCTACTACGACGGAGTTTTACCAGACGATTCTAACATGGCCGGCGATCCTGACGACCACCTAGTTACTGGAGGAACAACAGGATCAACAAGAAACTCTGAACGAGAGACAGTAAGAATGAGGCATCTGGGCGAGACTTATAGCTCTGGAACACCGACTAGATCCGATAATATTTATCCTTATCGATACAACAGAAACAACGACCTTCAGTCCTGGAGAGAAGCTTTCTCAGCTTACAGAGTTAGAATGAAAGATGTGCCTCACGTAGCTTCTACTAGCCTTCATAGCGATTTTGAAGACTGGGTTGAAAGTACAGACGATAGCGAGGTCTCAGGAACAGGTTTTACGAACAATAATATTAGAAGATTTTTCATCAACTGGGACGAAGTTGATACTGATCTTGACGATAGTAGAGAAAGATACTATATAAGAGCGCAAAATCGTTACCTATCAGGTCGAACACATTACTTACTTTGTGAAGGTATGGAAGGATACATACAATCTAATGCTGGTAGAATTGACGAAAGCGGTAAAAGATATCAAACCGCTGATTCTCCAATTACAAGAGATGTCGTCTATCCTAAAGTTAAAATCACCAATATAGACAGTATTGACGTTGAAGAATGTTACGAAGACGTAACCAGTAGATCAATTCGAACCGATGTAGAACTCAGAGGTAGAGGCGCTTGGATCAGAAATAAGTATTACATTCCAGACTATTAAGTGATATTAAATGAACAAATTAAATATGTACAGAAAAGGAGAGAACCAGCCAATATTCATAGTAGGCGGAATAATACTCGTAGTTTTAATAATAGCTCTATGGGTAACAGGAATTACAGAATGGTTCGACGCAGGTATGGAAAGGTTCACTGATGTTTCCGACTCATGGATAGGGTAAAACCATGCTTATCTTTTATTTACAAGCGCACTAAATTATAGTTGTAAATGAGTAGATCTTTTTGGCTAATAATGTCCGTACTTATCGGCGTATTCCTAGCACTCGCACTTATAGGGCTTTTAAGCGACTTTACCGACAGAGCAGGTTCTTTAGTAGGTGGTTGGATTGGACACTGAGATATCAGTAATAATAGCAGTCATCTTAGCAATTATTGCAGTAATAGTTATTTTCGGTATGGCCACAGGATTATTAGAGATGGGCGACACCACAATAATGCAGTTTTTGGAGTCAGGAGATGATGCAGAAGAAGGCACTCTATATGGATCTACAGAATTAATTTTTAGAGAGGTGTTACTGTGAAGGGTGCTGCAACAGGAATGATATTTGCCGCAGTCATATTAAGCGCTATTGCTAGCGGTACAGCACTAGCTATTATTCCCGATATGGTTCTCGCAGCAATTGGCGTAAGTACTGAAGCCGGAGCTGCAACAGAATTCTCCGAATTTTCTGGCGATGTAGAAACTGCTTGTGAAGAAGAAGTTGATAGAATGGGAACCATAAGATTAGACGGCGACTATTCTATAGACGTAAATTCAGGACGATTAGTTTTCAGAGACGATGGAGAACAAATAGACGACTATCATCCTCCGACAGACTGCTTAATTGATGGAGACACTGATGAAATCGAAGATAGCGTCCAATACGAACTTAATCCGGACGATGGAGATGTAGATCTTACCCTTAGTTGAAGAAAAATGAAAGGAGATATGATGTTAATGTCAATGGCTATTGTAGCATTCCTGCTTTCAGGAATGATAGCAGTCTTAGGAAGTGATCTTAGCTTTAACTTAGAAGACGACATAAAAGAACAATCCTTGCCATTAATTGCAAACAGAATAGGCTTAGCACTTTATACCGCCGATTCAATGGAAGAAGCACGAATAGAACTTGATTTGAATTACCGTTTTGATTTCTATGAGGACGAGAATAATTTAATTATAGGGTTTAGAGAAAGTGCTGAAGAGATAGAGACACCTATTCAAAACTATAATGTGGATTTATCAGGTGACGAAGTTACAGCAGATCATGTTTGTATAAACGTTGATGGTGAAAGTCCTCGAATATCGGAGGGTAGGTGCTAAATGAATATTAACGCATTCAATCTTACCGCAGCTTCAGCGATATTATTAATGCTAATAACTCTTACTCTTGCAATGCAAGACGGCATAATAGAAGATAGAAGCATAGATGAAGAAGATCTAGAACAAGATCAAGGTTATCAATCCGCAGTTGCTTTTAGACACCTAAACATGGGTGAAAACTATGGTGTAATAGAAGCGACATGGGATAACGACCAGAATCCAGGTTATGAAGATCTTAATGATAAAGGATTCCTAGAAACATCAGGTAACCACTGTGGTGCAGACGGCCCCTTATTAGGTTCAAGCCCACAGGACGTCAATCTAGATATTAGAGGTCCCGGAGGAGAAGGTTTTTTCCCTCTCGCAAACCAAGTTTGTACAATTTCTGGATCTGAAGATACTCTCTATACAGCGTTTTTATTTAGATACCGTTTTGAAGACCACGAACAAGCTTATACAATAGAATACAGTGAGGTCGGAGGGAGTCAAATAGAATGAAGGAAAAAGGCACGTTTGATTTAGTAGTACTAGCTGTAGGATCTGCATTTTTCATACTTTTTGTAATGATGCAAGGTATAATAATTGGAGAAGATAGTATAAGCGCCGACTTAGCTGCTGAAACATCTCATTCCGATAATAGATTTCACTCAGCTACTGCTGGAGCTGCAATACTAAATATGGAAGATCCTGACGTAATAGAACATGCAAAGAATTGGGAAAAGTACGATCATAGCAAGAGATATGATCTACGGCACGGAGACGGTTACGACCACGAAGGTATTGAAGCAGAATTAGAGCAGGTTCTAAGCGCTTTTGTAAATGATCCTGGATCTCAGGACGTAGGAGAATATCATTTTGAAATAGAAGATCGTCCTTTCACACTGGAAGAAGGAGAGCCCTCTGGCTCAGGACTTGAAACCTACATTGCTGCTCCCGATGGCCCATTAGAACTTCAAGTGAGGATTGATCCTGCATGAGAAAAGATAAAGGCCAATTTGTAAGCTTAATAGTAGTTATGTCTCTAGTTTTTGTTGCTACAGGATCTCTTTTTAGCACAGTTCTAGTAAATGATGTTCTAAGATCTGAGGTCGAGTTCAATACAGGAGACATCAGCCATATATCGCAGACCACCGTACATAGAGACTACTTCGAAGAGCATGTTGAAGACGAAATAATTTATGCCACCCATCAAGCCTCATATCGTATGGGTCAAGCCACTCAAGAAGGAGGCATAGACTGGGATAACCGAGACGAGGTGACAGAAGAAGAATTGATAGATGAATTCAAAGATGAAGTAACCTCTCGTGCTAATGATCGTCTAAGCTCTCTACCTAGTTATTGTACTGCGCCAGAAGTAGAAGAAATAAATTACAATAGTGGAGACATATACGACAATATTTTTTGGAATCCTGACTATGATAGAGACGAAATTAATTGTAGATGGGTTCAAGGGAGAACTTATCTGCCTGTAGAAAAACCAAACTTGATAAACATCCATGAAAACCGGTATAATAGCCTAGTAGAGCATAGCGTCCAGCTTTGGGAGTCAACACAGGAAACCTTGCCAGACCAACATAACGCAACTGAAACTCGAGATGCCAACTATTGTGGCGAAGATCTTTCTGACGTTAGAGAAAGAGCCGAAGATGCTGCAGAAGATACCGCCGAAAGCAAAGATTTTACCCCCGACATAATCGATAATGCCGACGATCCTGAAGACGGCATAGCTGTAGTTAGCGACATAACAGGCTTTGAAAGAGACACATTCGAAAACGATCCCAACTCCGAAGACTGTACTACTTGTAGCAGTACAAGCACTGGTGACGGCGATCCCGATGATGGAGGCGACGGAGATGTGGAATATTGTTCTAGCTTTTCAAGCAGCAATACCGAAGACAAAGCTACAAGCGGGTATAGTACAACCGGAGTTTGTAAGGATTGGAACAGTACTAGTGAATCCTGTAATTCTGGCGGCACAGAGCAAGAATATACTAGTTGGAATGAAGAACTTAATGACTGGGAAGTCGAGTCAACTTACATCGCAGACTACACACGTTTGAGCTTCAGATTGCAGGACGAAGATGAAGAAATTACTGTAGCTGTGTCTGAGACGCCTACTGAGGTTCGGGACGATCATAACTTAGAGTTTAGTTTTGCGATATACGAAGATTTTGAATAATTGATAGTCATGCTTAAAATAATTGCTTCTAACTATGTTTTTTAGGTGATAGACAGTGGCAGAACAAGACGACGACAACACAGTATACGTTGGTTCTAAACCGGCAATGAGCTACGTTTTAGCAGTAGTAACTCAGTTCACAGAAGGACAAGAAACAGTACACGTAAAAGCACGAGGAAAAGCAATCAGCCGTGCAGTAGACGTAGCAGAAATAATCAAGAATCGGTTTATTGAAGAAGCAGAAGTAGTAGACATCTCCATAGGTACAGATCAAATAGACACAGAAGAAGGAGACGAACTAAACGTATCAAGTATACAAATTGACCTTACAAAATAAATAGGTCAAAACAGTAACCGAAAAACCTTTCTCACATATCTTCTCTTTCTCTTTTTACTAACAACCACCCGTCATAGACTCTTACAATTTTTAAACAAAGAAAACTATAACCAACTATATATGACAAATAATCGTAAAGGAATGTCTCAAATTCTTTCACTAATAATCGGAGCTGCAGTCATAATGATGGTAGCGATGATTTTGATCATGTCTGCAACAGACATAATCGGTGGCGGAACAGCAGACGCAGAAATGGATACTTGCAGAGGAATAATAGAATCCCAATGCCAAGTTAGATCATCATTCTCAACACCTGGATCATGCAGCGGATTAGATCCTGACGTAGTAGAACAAGGACTAGACAATGAAATAAGCGTAGATCCTCAAGGAGACGTTGAATGTAATTAAAGCTAAATTATTGAGAATTATGAAAAACACACAATTCCCTACTTTATTTAATTTTAGCAGAAACAAAGGAATGACCTCCGTAATGTCGTTGATAATAGGATCAGCAGTTATAATGATGGTAGGAGCGATATTAATGATGTCATCAACCGATATAATCGGTGATGGGCTTGGAGGAGCACAACAAGATGCATGCGTTAACGCAATTGAACAAGCATGTAACAGCGACGACAATCCTGCTGTACCTGCTTCATGTAGCGGACTTAACTCTGCAGAAATAGAACGCCTAACTGGAGAAGATGAAGACCTACAAGTACAATGCTAACAATAAAAACATCCCCACATTTAGAAGAGGTGTTGTCCTCTGAATAACGTTCCAGCAATCGTAATGGCGCTTTTAATAGCAGTAGTACTAGGAGGAATAGTAATAACTTCCGCAGGAGGATTCATCGGAGACCTAGAAACTTGGGGCGGAGAAACAATAGACGAAGACGACGAAGAACTAGGACTAGATGCAGACTTCGGGGCAGGAGAAGAAGAAGAGGAAGAGGTTGAAGAAAACGGAAACAATGATGGAGGCAACGGAGATGGTAACGATATAACGCCTACAGATTGTCCTGCAGGATGTGCCGACCCAACTGATTGTCTAGCTGGCGCCGACGGATACTGTGAGATAGGTCAATGCTGCTATTCAGAATGTGATCAAATTGACGGATATTCAACATGCGACGACCAACTAGAATGTAGTTGGAACAATGAATTCGGAGTATGTACCGAAGTAGAATGAAGCGACTTAAGTTCTACTGATTGTAGCAGCCATCCTGATTGTACTTGGGATACCGGATTTAATACGTGCGTATAGGAAAATTAAATTATTTTTCTTATATCATTAATTTCTTTTATTTCGCTGCTTATTTCTTTATTAGTTAGTAATGGAACCTTATTCAATGTATGTGAAGTATTAGGACTTTCTTGCGAGCCCATTTTATCGCTGTTTCCATGGTCTGATGTTATTATCCAATTATAGTTTTTTTCTTGTGCTTTTTGTATTAGTTCTCCTATTTGTTTATCCACTGTTTCTATTGCCTTTATAGTTGCCTTCAAATCTCCTGTGTGTCCTACTAAGTCGGGGTTCGCATAGTTTAGTAGTACAAAGTTGAATTTTTCTTCTTTTATCGCATCTTTTACTATCTGTGTGGTTTCTTTTGCGTGCATTTCTGGTTTTTGATCATAGCTTTTGATTTTGTCGCTTTCTATGAATTTTCTTTCTTCTCCTTCGAATTTTATTTCTCTTTGCCCATTGAAGAAGTATGTTACGTGCGGTATTTTTTGGCTTTCTGCTACTCTTAGTTGTGTGAGTCCTTGTTTTGCTATTTCTTCTCCTAGAGTGTTTTCTACTTTTTGTTTTTCGAATATTGCTGGCTTTCGAAAGTCTTTTTTGTAAGGCAGCATTGATGTGAAATTGGGTCTTATGGGATTTTCAAATTCTGCGAAGTTTTCTTTGATTAATGCTTCTGCTATTTGTCTTTCTCTATCTGCTCTGAAGTTGTAGAAAATAACTTCATCTTCCTTTTCTATGCCTTCATATTCTTTTTTCGAAGAAGGTTGTACGAAGTAATCATATTCTTCATCTTTGTAGGCTTTTTCTACAGCATCTTGAGGTTCCTTGTATTGGTATTCTTCTCCTTGTACCATTGCCTTGTAGGCTTTTTCTGTACGATCCCAGTTTTTGTCTCTGTCCATCGAGTAATAGCGTCCTATTACGGTTGCTATTTGTCCTGTATCATATTTTTCTATCCATTCTTGTATTTGGTTTATATATCGTTTGGCTGATTTAGGTTCTACGTCTCTTCCGTCCGTAAATGCATGTATATAGACATTAGATACATTATAGTTGGATGTTATTTGTAGCAAAGCTTTTAGATGTTGTATATGGCCGTGTATTCCTCCATCACTTATTATTCCTGCTATATGTATGCTAGTATTATTTTTTTCTGCTCTTTGTAGCGATTTTTTTAGTGCTTCTTTTTCTCTAAGTTGGTTGTTTTTTATTGCTTGATTGATTCGGGTTAGTCTTTGAGGTATTGTTCGACCGCTTCCTAGGTGTAGATGTCCTACTTCACTGTTGCCAGTATAACCTTCAGGTAGTCCTACTGCTGGGCCGGATGCCTCTAAGCTAGCGTAATTATGTTGTTTCTTAAGTTTGTCTAAATTAGGTGTGTCTGCTTGGAGGAATGCGTTTCCTTGTTTCTCTTCACGTATACCAACACCATCCATAACTACTAGCAAAGTGCGCATATTTTGTTCCATAATTTGTTATTTTGCATGTGTGAGTTTTTATTAACGACCTAACCCATATTTCTTTTTAGAATATGAAAGAGGTGATTTTTCCATGTCTGAGATTTCAGAAAACATTAGCGAAGTGAAAGAATTAGTAGGAGAGCATGAAGGAGAGGTTTCAAAGATAACAGACCGTTTAGATAGCATCAAGCAAGATATTGTTAGTGAAAACTCCGAACATCTAGCAAAACTTACAGAACTAGAAAATCGCCTTGAAAATCTAGAAATGGATTACCGTAGTGAAACTTTGCACGATGAAGCTTTAGCCAACAGAATCGACGAACTAGAGAATAAGGTTGAAGCGTTAGAAACAGTGGAAACTTTAGAAAATCGGATGAAAGAACTTGAAAAAGAGATGAAAACTGTTTCTAGAACTGAAGAAGGTCAAGTGGAAAAAATTGTGGAAGACAAATTGCATCCTAATACGCAGAGAATTGAAAAGCTGGAGTCTCAGATGAATGAGGCAGATAGTGCTTTTGAAGATCTTTTTGAGCAAATTTTACAACTATCGGAGATTGTTAAAGACGGAGTTAAGGAAGAAGATAGTTTTGAATATGGCATGTGAAATAGAAGAAGAGTTCGTTAACATTTTTAACATTTCATAATCTTGTTTTTACATAACAGTTACAAAGGATATTGGTTATTGTATAAATCTTTAACCTACTTTGTTGAACTGAAATAAAAGGTGCAAAAATAGATAATGGCTGAAAACGTGATATTCGGAAGCGAAAAGAATAATGATGAAAAAGAAGATAAAAAAGAAGTAGAAAAAACTGGAGAAAAAACAGAAAAAGAAGATAAAGAAGATAAAGAAAGTCAAAAGAAAATATTTCAAGGAAACGAAGACAAGAGTGAAGAAACAGAAAGTGAAAGCGAAGAAAATAATAGTACTGAAGAAGTAGAAGAAGTTAAAACAGGCGAAGAAGATATTGAAAGTCTTAAAAAACGAATTAAAGAACTAGAAGACAAATTAGATGAGGTTAGTGAAGAAAAAGAAGATGAAGAAGATTACGTTTCTTCAGAAGAAGTTGACACAATAAAGAATGAAATCAATAGCGATGTAGAAGATTTGAAAGAAAAAATTAGTTCTAAAAAAGATAATTCAGAAATAGAAGAGATTAAGGACAAAATAACAGATTTAGAAAACTCCGAAAACGATACAAGCGACTTTGAATCACAAATCCAGAATTTTGAAGATCGAGTAAACAGTATTGAAGACGATCTGGAAGCCAATGATTTTGAATCAGAGTTGAAACAAATTAAAGACAGAGTTGCAGAAAAATCTGACTTAATTGAGCAAATAAGAAAGAATTTAGAAAGTAAAATTGAAGATGAAAAAGGTCTACCAGAAGATGTAAGAGAAGAATTAGATCAGCTAAAAGTTAAAGCAGAAAATATCTCAAGTAAATTGGAAAAACTAGAAGAACGTGAAGAAAATAGAGATATCACTCGACTCGAAGACGAAGTAGAAGGTTTGAAATCAATGGTATCTGATTTTAAGTGGATTTTCAATGATTTTGACGATCTAGCAAACCTGAAACTGTTATCAACTGAAGAATACAACAACATCAAAAGAGATGAGGAAAAAACTTCAGCTGATGCAGAAAAAGTTTTGAACGAGATAAATCAGAATTTAAAAGAACTAACTAGCAAGAATCAGCAAAAAGAAGTAAGAAAGCTTGAAAAGAGGTTAAATAAACTAGAGAAAAAATTTGCATCTTCTAAAGATGTTAAAACATTAGTTAAAGAACTTGATAATCAGCGAGAGCAAATTAAAGATTTAAGAGAAGGTTATCAGGAGTATGGCGAAATGATGCAGTTGATACTTGATGAGTTTAAGCGAAGAGAATAGATAAAAAAAATAATTAGTTTCTTTCTCTCTTTCTATGTAAAACTTCCTAGACCTGATTGTCGGGAAGCTGTTGCTTTTTCTAAATCATCAATTTTTGATTCTACTCTATCTTTTGAGAAGTCTCTTTTTTTCACAAGCAGTTCTATAATTTTTTCACGATCAGGTTCTTTTCTATCATAAGACACATTTTCCTGTACAGGAGGATTTAAGAAAAAGTCTAAGATTGTTTTAGGCTTTTCTTTTGTTTCAAAATCTACTTTTTCATCATCTAGCAGGTTTTCAAATTCATCATAGTTCTGTACTAACTTGTACGCTGTTTTTGGACCTATTCCTTTGATCCCTCCGGGATTAAAATCTGTCCCTATCATGATACCCATCCATATTAGTTTTTCTCTGCTTATTTCTAATTGTTGTAGTACGTCTTTCAGAGTAATTAATTCTGGTGTTATCTTTTTTCGGCCTCCTCCGCTTGTTTTTCTAGTTCTCCTGCTTGTAAGATTTCTTACCATTTTTTCAGCGCCAAATAGCAAACAGTCCCAGTCTTGACTGCCTACCGCATACACATCATCTTTTGTAGTCATCTTAGCTGCTTGAGCTTCTCCTTCACTAGGTGCTTGTATGTAAGGTATCCCCATTGCTTCCAGCAATTCTTTGGACTCTTCCAACATTTGCTTGTTCACTTTACTGCTTTGTGTGGCTTTGCTGTATGCTTCAGAGATTTTACCTTCTTCTTTTAATTTCTGCCATTCTTCATGAGCTTCTTCTCTTTTTTTACGTCTTTTAGAACTTTCCTTATCTTTTAGTTCAGGCATTTCTCCATCGAACACATATATCGGTCTTATGTTATTTTCTAGCAATCTTATGTTCCTATAGAAAAGTCCTGAGAGATGTGAAGTCACATTATCATCAGAATCTTTGAGTGGCGTACCATCTCTTTGTCTTATAATTGATAAGAACTGGTAAATAACATTCATAGCATCTATAGCTATTTCTCTATCATTTAAATCTGCAAATTGTATTTTTTCTCTTTCTACTAATTCTCCTAAATCTACGCCCATAGTTATTGTTGATGTTAAAAATAGATTAATTAAATTTATTACTTCGCTCAAATTAAAATGAATTC
>SL_4KL_010_BRINEDRAFT_10002320_pt1 | contig 10753 bp, 10 predicted proteins | sample SodLak_010_BRINE_2_FD_10664 | JGI IMG/M metagenome (IMG submission 10664) | reverse complement strand
CTGATCTGTGTCGGCATCATCCTGATCTGTGTCGGCATCATCCTGATCTGTGTCGACGCCATCTTGATCCGACAACGGGCGCGCCGGTTCGCGCCCTTATGAGGGCGCGAACCGAGCGCGAGGGAGTTGTGGCCGTCCCGGAGCGGAGCGACGGGCGGCCACAACGAGGCTGGGGAGGTGTGAGGTGCGGTGCTATGCGGGGCGGGGCGGGAACTCGAAGGGGCAGACCTGCTCCGGGAAGACGGGCGACGCAAGCACCGCAACGAGGGAGCGAACGCGACCGAGTGAGGAGCGCAGCGAGTCCCTCGACCGGAGCAGGCTGGGGCTTCAGAGTAACTCACCGCAGCGACGGCGATTCATAAGTCGAACGACCGATACGCGTCGATCGACTCGGCGAGGAGGTACGCGATCGCCACGAGTCCGGCGACGACGAGCGCGACCGTCCCGACCGCCACTTGCCCGACGGTCACACCACCAGCGAGGACGTACACGATCCCCGACACCAACACCACGGCGAGCGTCGCGACGTAGCGCCACCGCGACCGCACGGACACCATCCCCTCGTCGCCGCGGATGGCGAGATACAGGTGTGAGCCGCCGAATATCGCGCCGTACGAGACCAAGACCACGACACCAAGCGCTGGACCGCCGTCCGGCAGCAGTCCGGCGTACTCTGCCACCAGGAGGACGAGGAGGGTGGCGGCGATCGCACCGAGGTGTGCTTTCGTGTCACGGGAGACCATGCGACGCGATCGAACGGGCCCGGTACTAACTGTTGTGACCGACCTCACGGATTCGCGCCCGTACCCCACTGATGCTCTCCGCCCGTACCGAGGCGCTTTTTATCGGTAGCCACGAACGAACGCTTGTGCTATCGGTCGAGCTGCATACCCACTCCGAGCTGTCCCACGACGGGCGCGATCCGATCGACCTCCTCTTAGAGCAGGCGGCCGCGATCGGCCTCGACGCGCTCGCCGTCACGGACCACGACGAGATCGACGCCAGCATCGAAGCCGCGGAGCTGGCACCCGACTACGGGCTCGTCGGCATCGTCGGCATGGAAGTGACGTCTGCGGCCGGCCACGTGCTCGCGTTCGGCATCGACGACTGCGTCGAGAGCGGACTTCCCTACGACGAGACGCTCGACCGGATCCGCGACCAGGGCGGTATCGCGGTCATCCCGCATCCCTTCCAGAAGTCGCGACACGGCGTCGCCGCGCATATCTCCGATGAGCAGCTCGCGAGCGCGGACGCGATCGAGGTGTACAACTCCCGGCTGTTCACCGGTCGCTCGAACCGACAGGCCGAGAAGTTCGCGATCCGCAACGGCATTCCGATGACCGCCGGCAGCGACGCGCACATCTCCGAGATGGTCGGCCAGGCCGTGACCGAGGTGGGCGCGGACGATCGCTCGGCCGACGCGATCCTCGACGCCGTCGCCGACGGCCGGACCAGCGTCGTCGGGAAACGGACTCCGTGGCGCGTCTCGCTCCGCCAATTCGGCGGCGGTGCGAAGCGACGTGCCGTCCGCGCGATCAGGTCGTTGCGGTGATCTGATGACGGCCGATTTCACCCGCGCCTCCGGTCCGTCGGCCGATCTCCGCGGCGCGTCAGCCGACCGCGTCCGCGCCGCGCTCCGCGATGGCAACCCGTTCCCCGGCGGTCGCGGGTTCGCCGGGCTCCTCGCCGGTCCGCCGGGGGCCGGCCGCGACGACGAGCCGGTCCTCGTGCGCGACGTGCTCGGCCGTCAGCCGTTGTTCGTCGAGCGGGGGGCCCCGAATCCGACTGCGGGAGACGCTTGGAGCTTCGAGCGATCGACTCTCGTCGACCCCGAACCGGTACCGGCGGGTGCCGTCGTCTCCGCAGACAGCACCGGCGTTAGCGGAGCCGGGGGCGTCTGGTCGCTTCCGGACGACGACCCCGTCGAGCCGGCGATCGGACAGGCCGCCGTCGATGCTGCGATCGACGATGCGCTCTCAGAGATCAGGGAGGAGGCTGACAGCGTTGCGCGGGAACCGATCGACGACGGTGACGATGGCGGGCTCGCCGTCGCCTTCTCCGGCGGCGTCGATTCCGGACTCATCGCTGCCGCGGTGCCGAACTCAGCCTGTTATGTCGCTGGATTCGAGGGCTGTCACGACGTTGCCGCCGCTCGCGAAGCGGCCGAAGCGATGGGTCGAAAAGCCGATCTGTCCGTTGTCGAGATCACCCACGACGACCTCGTCCGCGCGATCCGCGAGGTGGCCCGAGCGACTGGTCGACGGAACCCGATGGACGTCGCGATCGCGGTTCCGCTGTACCTCACGGCAGAGGCGGCCGCGGCCGACGGCGCAACGCGGCTCGCCGTCGGACAGGGTGCCGACGAGCTGTTCGGTGGGTACAGCAAGGTCGTCAACCCCGCTGAAGACGATCGCGTCGACGCCGAGACGGTTCGCGGCGCACGGACCGAGACGATTCGAACGCTCCCCGATCAGCTCGAACGCGACGTGCTCGCACTCCGCGCCGCCGGCATCGAGCCGGTCGCGCCGCTGCTCGACGACCGGATTGTCGCGGCCGCGCTCGCGCTTCCGGGCGAGCTGCTCGTAGCGGACGGGAAACGGAAGATCGCGCTCCGGCGAGCCGCAACCGGTAGCGTCCCTGAATCGGTTCGAACGGCCGACAAAAAGGCGGTTCAGTACGGTACGTACGTCTCTCGCGAACTCGATCGGCTCGCGCGGCAGGCCGGGTTCAAGCGTCGAATGGACGATCACGTCGGGCAGTACCTCGACGCGCTGCTGTCCGAGAAGTGAGCTTTCGGGCGTCGCGTCCGCCGCTGAAAAACGGCCCGTAAGGGCCGAAGCTGACCAAGCCGCCGTATGGAGTACCAGTCCTACGGCCGACGCCCGATCGTTCGGGCGTCTACTCAAGAATAGCGGGTACTGGTATAAAATTCGGGGAGTAGTGACAAATATGGCTGCGCTGATCGCGGTCTAACTGACGATCGACTACCGAACGGCCAGATTTGGTTGGAAAGCTCCGATCAGAGACGAGAACGAGCGAGGAAATTCCACATGTATTCGCCCGGAGAAAACATCGATTGAGACGAAGGCATGATGAGGAGTCGAAAGAACGGTACCGAGTCGAAAGAGCGATCACCTGACGAGGTACGGGTCGCTCCCTGCGATGAATCGTCCGAGGTCGCTTTCGCGGCGGAAGTCAGTTGAGCGGAGCTCACGGAGCGACTCCGCGAGCCGCTCGGCGTCTCGTTCGTTCCACGTCGCCGGATCTTTTATCGGGACGACGAGCCAGCCGGAGCCGAGCAGTTCCTCGGCGTGGAGTGCCTCCATATCGATCTCGGTTTTCCACGCTCGGGCGGTGTATTCACGGAGTACGTGATCGGTCGCTCGCGAGCCGACCGGTAAGAGCACGTGCGCGGCGATCGCGCGAAGCTCCGCGTCGAAAAAGCGCTCCATGTCGTCGTATGACATCTCGCTCGGCGTGCCGTCGGCTGCACACATATGGAGGTACGAAAAGTAGGTCCGGTTCGTACGGATCGGGTCTATCGGTTCGGTGTCGCCGTCGGCGGCTCCGTGGTCCCTCTCGGTGGGCTCACGCGCTGTCCCGTCCGCCACGGCGTCGGCGTGGAGTCCCGCGATCAGCCCCGCCTCGGTCAGGGCCGAAAAGAAGGCGGGCGACCACGGCTCACCGGTGAACGGGACGCCCGCGTCGAGACCACCGTGAACACCGGGGTGGTCACCGACGACGTGGAAGTCGGCATTGGCGTCGCCGTAGCCGGGAACGAACGACGGGCAGTCCGGTCGCATCCCGAACGGATTACGCGTCTGGTCCGTGACGTTCTGCACGCGCCGATGTAGGCGACGACCCGGTAATAGCCTGTTCGGTCCGCGCCAGCAACTCGGCGGAGTGGGTCGTGAAGGCGAGCGAGATCGCTGGTCGGAAACGCGTGTCAAACGACGCCAACGTGAGGCGCACGATCCCCGAAGGATTCCCATAACTTATGGAAATGAACCGGGTGAGATCCGCCGCTGATATCCTTCTCACAGACGCTCGTCGGAAATCTTCGGGACTGTTTCGTCACAGTGCCGAATCGCTAGACTGCACCGACTCTCGTTCCACGGCCTGAACAGAAGTTATTTATATACCCCGCTGTTGGAGAGAGTCGAAGACCCATGTTTGACCGCATCCGCTCGGCAACCCTGTTCGGGCTCCACCAGGCGACCGTCGCAATCGGTATCTCGCTGTTCCCGGTGGCCGTCTTTGCCCGCAGCCACCTCGGCATCAACGTCCCTATCGGCCGGCTCGTCGAGACGACCGGCGAGGTGTACGAGGACGTCGCTGAATAAACGCTACCCCTTTCGAACGGCAGCTGTTTTCACGCGCCGAGCGATGGGCTCGACGAAGGGTTATCAAGCGCTCAACGAAGGGTTATCAAGAAGTCGCGATCAATCGACGCCAAGCGACGAGAACCGGCTGCACGGGGCGGATCGACCCCCTGGAATCGACGGCGACCAATAGACCCGTCGGAACCGGCGGGCGGTCCCCGAAGGGTTGCCTTTATCAGCGCGCCGGGCCAACATCGTTGTAATGCGAACACCGACTGGCAACCTCCCCGACGGGCCGGCCGACGAGTTGGGCCGCGACCAGCCCGTCTTCGGACCGGAACTCGGCGAGTTCGAACACAGCGAACGCCGCGCGGCGCAGGCCGACGGCGAGGGCGAAATGAAAACTGGAACGACAACCGTCGGTATCCGGACCGAGGACGGCGTCGTGATGGCCACGGATATGCGCGCCTCNCTCGGCAGCATGGTCTCTTCNAAAGACGTTCAAAAGGTCGAGGAGATCCATCCCCGCGGCGCCCTCACCATCGCCGGCTCAGTCTCTGCCGCCCAAAACCTCATTTCGACGCTGAAAGCCGAGACGAGCCTCTATGAGACTCGCCGCGGAAAGGATATGTCGATGGAAGCGCTCTCCACGCTCACCGGAAACCTCCTCCGGACGGGCGCCTTTTACATCGTCCAACCGATTCTCGGCGGCGTCGACGACGACGGCGCTCACATCTACTCCATCGACGCGCTCGGAGGGACGACCGAAGAGGAGTACACCGTCACCGGCTCGGGCTCCCAGTACGCCCTCGGTGTGTTAGAACAGGAGTACCACGACGACATCACGGTCGAGGAGGCCGAAACCATCGCCGCGAAGGCGATCCAGTCGGCCGTCGAACGCGACCTCGCGTCCGGCAACGGGATCAACGTCGCCGTCGTCACCGAGGACGGTGTCGACATCAGCCGCTACAAGGATTTCAGCGACCTGTTATAAGAAATACCGGCGGCGATCGACGCTTCGATCTGCAGCAACTGTTGCAACACTGTTCTTTCCGCCGACAGCGACCCTGCAGGCGGATCACTCAGGCCCGGCGCTTCTCGCCGTCGTCAGGAGGCATCCGTATCCCGTCGCCCCAGTAGAAACGCGGCCCGAGAACGAGGTAGCCACAGGCGAGAAACAGCAGCGCGAACGCAAACCCCTCGCCGATCCACGGCGGGAGCGCGGACGTAACCATGTGTCCGAACGGTGTGAGTATCACCGCCGCCTGCACGACGCCCATCACGAGCGCGTCCTGCGCGTGGAGGTCCGGATACGTGATCGTCGTTCCCATGAGAATCGCAAAGGCCGCGGTGGTCCCGACGAGGAGCGCGGGCTCAGTGTAGCCGGCGATGACCGCGGCCGCGAGGACCGTCGCGGCCAGCGTGGTCGGGACGCCGACCGTCTCTCGACCGCTGTCCGCATCGCTGTCGTAGGCCGTGTACATACCCAGCCGAGCGACGGCCATCGAGACGAACAGCGCCGCGGCGCCGATGCCGAGCGCGACAAGGGCCGGCTGAGTCGCAAACGACCAGGCGTCCAAGACGAGAAACGCGACGAGGCTGGCGGGGGCGACGCCGAACGACGCCACGTCCGCCAGCGAGTCGAGGTACGGCCCCGCGTCGGTCGATCCGCGGTGTCGGGCCACGACACCGTCGAGCCCGTCCGCGACGGCTGCGAGGAGAATCAGCCGGGCCGCGAGCTCGGGATCGACGGTCGCGGCGACGACCGCGACGAACCCGACCGCCGCGTTCGTCACCGTCACGGCGTCCGCGAGCCCGAGCCGCCCGACGAACCGCAGATACATACGGGATCGGTTGACGAGCCGGGTTTTAGGGTTTGTTATCTGTGTGGGAGGGGAGCTGAGAGTCTTGAGGCGTCGCGAACGTCAGGGCACGTACCAGATACCTCGTCCGAAGTCGAGCCACTCGCCGACGACCACGTGCGGGAGTGCGATGATACAGACGAAGATGGTATAGAAGGAGACCGCGCCGGGCAGCAGCGAGGCGCCGGCGAGCGGGTTCGGCGCGACGACCCACAGCGCCGTGGCGACGAGCGCGGTGACGAGCGCACCGACGACGAGGACGCCCCACGCCATCACGACCGAGACCCCCTCAGTGCGGCTCGGACGCTCTTGCTCGACCACCATACTCCGGGCGGACTGCCGCAGCGAGTACCAAAGCGGGAAGTAGAGCCCAATGGCGATGACGACGGGAACGAACGCGAAGAAGGCGACGAGCAGTAGCGTCTCGAACGCGTCGAGCAGCCACGACTTGGCGACTCCTCCTGTGATGAGTCCACCACTGAGGTGCGCGAGGACTGCGACGCCGTATGCCGCGCCGAGCGCGGTCGTAACCGCCTCCGGAGCGGTCACCATTGGACCGACTAGCTGTCCGTTGAAGACGTTCAACATGTAGCCGGTGAACGCGTAGAACGTCTCCGTCCAGAAGACTGCCGGGACGATCATCACGGCCCCGCCTCGGACGAGCGCGGCGAGGACGCGCTGTGGCTTGGAGACGAGATGGTCGGTTCCGACAAGCGCGTCCATCACGTGGAGGTCGCCGTGGCCGCCCTTGGCGACCGCCGTCCCGAACGCGAGCGCGAGTGCGGGCAGCGGCGCAACGACGAAGAGCCCGATGAACCCGACGACGAACCCGAGGTAGAGAACGACGTATCGCGCGCCGAACGGGAGCCCGCGCCGCCGAAGGTTCGAGAAGTGCTCGTAGCCGCCGTGCGGGAGGTTCAACGCGACCATCCCGACGAGATAGACGAGCATCTGCGTTCGAAGCGTCGGCTCCGTACCGACAGCGTACAACGCGGCGAACGCAGTAGTGAGAACGATCAGCGCGCCCCGTGACACGTCGATCGCGGTCCGTTCCGGTTCGCCGAGAAGACGCCGACGAGCGAGCGTAACGGTTGACGTCGACATATCGTAGCGTACGGCTTCCGCCCTCGTGTACACTCAGCGGGATTATTTCGCTTTTTAAATGGCTAGTGGCGATTCACCGACTGACCGACCGCACAGTCCGGTCGGAAGACAACATCAAACCTTAATTCACGTCACGACTAACTGAGTAACATGCCGGGCTCTCGGGCTCTCTTAGTCCATCCGGAGGACGGGGTCGATCAGATCACGTCGGCACTCGATGCGGCCGGGTTCGACGTGACGACGGTCCACACCGCGACAGCCGCGATCGCGAAGGTGACCACCGGCAAGTACGACTGCATCGTGAGCGAGTGCTCACTGCCGGGCGATAGCGGAATCGACCTCGCGGAGGCGGTACAGGAGTCCGACGTGAAAGTGCCTATCGTGATGTTTACCGAGGTTGAGGACACTGACGCTACCGAAGCCGCTTTCGAGAGCGGTGTCGACACGTTTCTCCATAAGAACGGGTCCGGTTCGATAGACCGCCTCGTGACGGACGTGTCGACCGTCTGTTCGGGAGGGACCACACCGGGCTCACAACAGAACATTTCGGGCCACGAGCCCGACGAGGACGATGTCGTCCGTGCGGTGAGTGAGGCGCCAGTCGGGCTCAGCCTGAGCGACCCGGAGCTAGACGATTACCCGCTTGTGTACGTCAACGACGCGTGGGAGGACCACACCGGGTACCCGGTAGAGGAAGTGATCGGCCGAAATCCCAGATTCTTACAGGGGCCGGGAACGGACCCGCAGACCGTCGAGCGGCTCTCGAGCGCGATTCAAAACGAAGAACAAGTCACCGTCGAGATCCGAAACTACCGGCGAGACGGCACCCCCTTTTGGAACGAGCTGACGGTGGCACCGGTGTACGACGACGAGGACCTAGCGCACTACGTCGGGTTTCAGAACGATGTCACCGATCGAAAGAACGCAGAGCGGCTCGCCGAGGAGCGCGCCGAGAAGCTTGCGACCGAACGCCAGGCACTGGATCGGGTCCTCGGCCGTGTAAACGGCCTCCTCAGTGAAATCAGTCGGATCCTCGTCGAGGGTCGGAACGCCGAGACGATCGCCGAGCGCGTCTGCGAAGAGATTTCAGACGAGCCGGGATACATGGGCGGATGGATCGGTGAGGTATCCTCGGCGACCGGACGGTTAGAGATAACCGCAGCGAGCGGTGTGCCGATCGAATCGGGAGCGTCGTTTTCGGCCGAGGAGACGCCACTGGAGGTGCAGCGAGCGATCGAAACCGAAGAGGTACAGGGCTGTTCGGCGGGAAGCGCGGCCGGCGGGGCGTTGGCTCCACAGACCGTCGGTGGCGCTCGCCTCCTCGTCGTTCCGATCACCTACGGTCATCGCCGATACGGGTTGTTGGGCATCTACAGCAGCGAGGGGAACGCGCTCGATCGGCGCGAACGAAAGGTGTGTGAATCCGTCGGAAAGATGATCGCAAACGGGCTCCACTCGGTCGAGACGACTCGCATTCTGACGACTGACCGCGTGGTTGAGCTCTCGGTGGTGATCCGGGACCCGTCGTTTACCCTCTCCCGGATCGCCGACGCCGTCGGCGGCCCGATCGAGCACCTCGGGACGACGCGGCTCGACGACGACGCCTGTGAGCTATACCTCAGAACCGAGACGCCCGCCGAGGATCTGAAACACGATCTGAGCGATTTGGAAGCGCTCCCGTTCGTCGAGTCCGTCCGGTCCGTCTCTGAGACGGACAACGACTTCACGTTCGCAGTCACCGCCACCGAGTCACCACCGCTGACGCGACTCGCGGAACACGGCGGCGTCGTCGTTGAGGCGACGGCGGAGGCGACGAGCGCCGAACTGACGATCGAGGCCCCACCCGAGCAGGACGTTCGAGCCCTCCTCGACGTGTTCCGAGCCGACTACGAAGACGTGGAGCTTCGCTCCCGGGTCGAGCGCGAGAGCCGCGACCGGAGCCTGACCGAGTTCGCTGCCGCCGTGGACGATCGGCTTACCGACAGACAACGCGCGGCGCTGAAAACCGCCGAGCTGAACGGCTATTTCGAGTGGCCGCGGCCGGTCGACGGCTCCGAGATCGCCGAACGGATGGGTATCACCAGACAGACCTTCCATCAACACCTCCGAGCGGCCGAGCGAAAGCTCGTTGAGGCGTACGTCGATCCGCGCTCACGGAACTGAAAATCGGTGTGACTGAGCAAATGATGCGCGCACGAGATACCATCCACGTCGACGCGGATATCGAATCGGTCTTCGAGTTTCTCGATGACCCGTACAACCACGCGGCTGTTACCCCCCGGCTCACCGACGTGCGAGACATCGAGCGGCTGCCGAACGGCGGGAAACGGCTGGCGTACACCTATCGGATGGCCGGGCTCGGGATCGACGGCGAGTTGGTCCAGACGGTACACGAACCGAACGAGCGGATGGTGTTCGAGCTTCGTGGACGATTAGAGGGGACGATCGACCTCTCGTTCGAGTCGGTCGAAGACGGGACCGTGCTGACGTATACCGCTGAGTACGATCTCCCGGAGAACGCCTTGACGAGCGTCGGTGAACCGGTGATCCGGCGATTCAACGAGCGAGAGCTACGTGCGACGCTCGAGAACGTCGCGTCGCAGTTCGCTGCTGAAGGGGACTGATATCGCCGGCAGAACGGCGTAGTGAGCGGCGGCCCGCTGCTCGACGAGACCGGTTCTGAGAGAACCGAACCGAAACTCCTTCCGGGCGAAGTATTAAGCGTGCGATGGCCTAACTCAGGCTATGGAACTGCTTCCCCTCCAGTTCGGTTTCGGTCTCGTGAGTATCGGACTGCTCTTTTTGTTGTTGGTGATCGTTACCCTCTGGCAGTCGTTCGCGATCGTCGACGCCTACGAGAAAGAGGCGCTGACGGTGTTCGGCGAGTACCGAAAGCTACTCGAGCCGGGAATCAACATCATCCCGCCGTTCGTCTCCCGGACGTACCCGTTCGACATGCGGACACAGACCCTCGACGTTCCGCGCCAAGAAGCGATCACGCGGGACAACTCACCGGTGACGGCGGACGCGGTCGTCTACATCAAAGTGATGGACGCGAAAAAAGCGTTCTTAGAGGTCGACAACTACAAAAACGCCGTCTCGAACCTCGCACAAACCACCCTCCGTGCGGTCCTCGGCGACATGGAGCTCGACGACACGCTGAACAAGCGCCAGGAGATCAACGCGAAGATCCGCAAAGAGCTGGACGAGCCGACCGACGAGTGGGGAATCCGTGTCGAGTCCGTCGAGGTTCGAGAGGTCAACCCCTCGAAAGAGGTTCAGCAGGCGATGGAGCAGCAGACGTCCGCCGAACGCCGCCGCCGGGCGATGATCCTCGAAGCGCAGGGTGAACGCCGCTCCGCCGTCGAGCAGGCCGAGGGTGACAAACAGTCGAACATCATCCGCGCACAGGGTGAAAAGCAGAGCCAGATCCTCGAAGCGCAGGGTGACGCCATCTCGACCGTC
>SL_4KL_010_BRINEDRAFT_10002317_pt1 | contig 10757 bp, 8 predicted proteins | sample SodLak_010_BRINE_2_FD_10664 | JGI IMG/M metagenome (IMG submission 10664) | reverse complement strand
ACCTTGCTGACCGCGAAAACAACGTCTCCCAAGCGACGATCTACTCTCACCGATCACGACTTGGGCATTTCATCCGATGGTGCAAAGCCGAAGCCGACATCACTAACCTGAACGAGTTGTCCGGACGGCAACTGCACGAATTCAGGATTTGGCGACGAATAGAAGGAGACCTCTCAAAAACAACCGAGAAAACTCAGATGGACACTCTGCGTGTGTTCGTCAAATGGTTGGAATCAATCGACGCCGTTGAGCAGGACCTCCATACGAAGGTTCTATCGCCTACGTTGACTGGAGACGACAATATCCGTGATGAAATGTTAGATGTTGATCGGGCTGAACAGATTCTAGACTATCTCGGAAAGTACGAATACGCATCCAGACCGCACGTCGCTCTCACACTGATGTGGCATACGATGATGCGTGTCGGAGAAGTACATGCATTGGACTGTTCAGATTATGATCCGATCAACCAGTCCGTAGAAGTCCTCCATCGACCAGACTCCGGGACAACGCTGAAGAATCAAACAAGAGGCGAGCGATTCGTCGCGCTGTCCGATGATGTTTGTGATCTACTGGATGATTGGCTGGAATACACTCGACCCGCCGTGACCGATGAGAACGGGCGTGAGCCACTAATTACAACCCCAGAAGGTCGAGCGCACACAACAACACTACGTGGCGATTGTTACCGTTATACGAGGCCCTGCGTAATAACTCAAGAGTGTCCCCATGGGCGTGACATCGACACTTGTGAGGCGACTTCCTACGATGGTGCCTCCAAGTGTCCCTCTGTAGTGAGCCCCCACGCACTGCGTAGAGGTGGTATTACCCATGCACTCCAGGAAGGATGGCCAATGAAAGCTGTAGGTGACCGTGCGAATGTTTCTGAGGCGGTTTTAGAAATGCACTATGATTCACGCTCAGAGGAAGAAAAAATGGAGCAACGAAGGGAGTACGTCGATGGCTTCTGAGTCTGTTATGGATAAAACGAGATAATAAAAGTGTAGTGATCGGCAACAAGCATTATATTTATTCGATCAACCAACGTATATCCGTTGTACGTGACTATTGGCAAAAAATTATGCTGGAATTACCGTGTATCCACTGATGGCAGAAAATTACGATAATGACGAAATTGTTGTATTATTGGACAACCTCTTAATTTCACCAAAATCACAAATCCAAGAAGAGGTTGAACGTCTACGAACAAAGTTCAGATTTACGAATAAGTATATTCTAGGAACCATATTATCAAATGTAGAAATATCTGAATATAAATATTCGTTCAAAGAGTGGAATGGAGAGTTACCACCACCGCTTATATCAGATGATAATTGGGTAGATATCGACGGTTCTATCAGAAATAGTGACGATAGATTAAGAGAAGTAGCGGATGAACTGTCAAAAGGAAGGGAAGAGGTGGTATATTGCTTACTTTGTGATGTTTGTAGTGGCTCATTGAAAGAAACACGAGAGTTAGCAATAGAGAAAAAAGATAGTTCATTAACCCCACATGAAGAAGGTGTTGTAAAAAATGCTCCTCCTTCGGATATATCACTATACATCGGGGAAACTACAAATCTCCCAAACCGATTAGTAACACACGTAAGTGGAAAAAGGACCCGTCCTCCAAAAGCTAGTATTCTTTCATCTATCTCAAAAATAAAGGCAGTAGGAATACTCGATAATAATTTTGGTGAGATTAGTAATAAATACATCGAGTATTTTTACGCAATAAATTTGGCTACAACATCATCTTCTAATGATGATATCTATGTTTGCCCTGTATTTGACACTTCCATAGATTTAGAATGGAAAATAGATAGAACATTATCAATCTGAAATATTATTTATCCACCATCTCCAATGACACAAACTGTTCTATATATAATACGCGTAGAGGGACTGACCTTCTGTCGTCGCTCTATCGATAAAAATTCCGTCGTTGTTCAAGTGTACGCCAAGATACCAGAAGTCGTCGCTCTCCCCCAATTGCTGTGCCGTACACCCTTGTTCGAGCCCCTTAGATAGAACATCGGTTGGTAGTAATAGGAGAAGGCTCTTACTGAAGACAGCGAAACAAATATATATGTATTTTGCCAGAACGTGTCGTGCAAGATGGAACGCGCAAGTATACCACGACGTAATCTATCAAGAAAATTCATATTTTGTGAGTGTCTGTGCAAGACTATGGCACAGCAAGATCCGCTATTTGCCTTCGCCACAGAACGAGACGAGGAAGAAGTCCTGAATCAATTTATGATGGGCTTGTTGAAGTTACTGAAGAACTCCAGGAACTTCCAGAAGAGCAGTTAGAGCAGTATCGTGTCGTATGGGAAAGTGCGGAGCATAACCACAATACATCATACTCAATTCGCGGTTTAGGGAATCAATTTGGGGAAACAACGGTTGAGATTATAGGGGAAGAGGTGGTGAGTACTATATATTTCCAAAAAGAGACGATGCACCTTGGATAAAATACGAAGAACCAGATGAAAGCAGAAAAGGGTGGGAAGAACCACTGGAACACCTGATCATTCTAAAACCAGACACGGTTTATGAACCAGAAGATCAATGGGGTAAGTGGTTCAGAGAGGCCTATACGATAGTGGAAAAGCTCCCATCACGAAACTAAACCGGGTCGATAATCCCCCCGCAATCCTCTATTGGGTATGAAGGACGGTCATAACTGTAAGATCCTGTATTCAGAGAGATCGGAGCTCACGAGAAGTTCAGGGTGCGAGGTTACTTGGAGGTGTCCTTACCGCAGGAATTTTCTATTTGATATGAGTACGGATTGTTATGGAATCTGGGAAGAAATCACTTGAAGAACTGACTACAGCGGGTGTGTTCCACGTCCCGGAGTACCAACGATACTACTCATGGGAGAAACCCGAGTGGGACGATCTCTGGACGGATCTCTATACTCTCCCCGAGGGCAAGCAGCATTACTTCGGAACAATCATCATTCAAAAAACAGACGAAGCAGAGAGTAGTGGAAGTACTGGTACTTATCGCGGAGCATCAGAGAAGCCAATCAACCTCTTAATTGATGGACAACAACGGCTTACCTCACTTGCACTGTTGGTGAAGGCGATGACTGAATGCTTGGAGGATATTGCGTCTAAGACAGGACATGAAGACGAGATTCTTGATGATATCAAGGAAATGCGCGAGACGCTGCTTGTCGAGGACAATATCTATCGACTCAAATTACTTGATGAGGAGGACAACGAGTATCTCGAACGAATCATCGATGGGCGGAACGTTCGTGATCCAGAACGCCCGTCCCAACGGAAGATGATCAAAGCGAAGGAATACTTTGACGAGCAACTCTCGGAACTAACAGAGTCCCCTGAACACGATCCGATAGAGATTGCCGCCAAACTCAACGAGCTTTGGGAAACTATCCTGGAGCTCGAATTGATGGTATACGTTGTTGACGCTGGTAACCCGGAGAAGGCGACTCTCATATTCGACAGCGTTAACGACCGTGGGCGATCCCTCTCAACATTTGACAAAACAAAGTCATTCCTCATGCGGATGGCATACCTTGCAGCAGAAGACGAAAGCGAGGCACAAGCCACTATTAACCAGATTCGGCAGGCATTCGGAGAGATGTATAATGATCACCAGACAATGCAGGAATCCCCGTATATCGGTGATATTAGCGATGACGATATTCAGCGGTATCACTTCATTTCATACTTCAATTGGACAGACTCAGATGAGCATAGTGACCCGAGATTCTTGAAGGAATTAAAAACCCACGTCCGAACGCTTAGATTAGAGGATTCCGAGGAGTGTCTAGAGTATATTCAAAATTATACAAGCAGTCTTGAGCGTGGTTTCGAAGCGCTGTCGGAAATCCTAGACAGCACGGGAGACGACGATATTTCGGATTTGATTGATCGTATCCACAAGCTCCGCCACGCAACGAAGTTCTATCCCCTTTTACTCAAAACTTGGCCGGATTTCGACGACGAAGAGCGGCGCGATTTGCTGGACTTGATTGAGACTTATATTTTTCGAGTATATTCAATTGGTGCTCACCGAGCACATACGGGAGAAGCAAGTCTCTACATCAGAGCACGAGATATCAGTAGGGATGCTCCGGCTGATATTTGGATCAGTAGAATCGTCAATATTCTGAATCGCTATGAGAGTGATTCAGAATTTAGAACTTCACTCTCGGCATCCAATTTGTACTCAAATTCGATGATTAGCTCTCAAGACATCCGATATCTGTTCTACTTCTACAACAAGCACCGTGCCACTGCGGAGGGTGAACGGGGGGGTCCGACGCTTGACGAAGCAATGAGCAAGGAATACACGGTTGAACACATCTGGCCTCAGACACCAGAAGTGGTTCCTATCACAGATGCCGGAGAACACCCAAGTGCCGAAGCACGGTATGAAGCGAATATACACCGACTCGGGAACCTGACGCTGGCTAGTAGACCGTGGAACTCCAAGTGGGGGAACTCTGAATTTGAGGTCAAGCGTGAGGAGGGGTACGATGAATCGAAGCTATGGGTTCAATGGGACATTCAAAACAATTACGAGGAATGGTCTATTGAGAATATTGACGATCGAGAAGAGAAATTGATCGGATTCGTGCTTGAAAAGTGGGCCCTGCCTGAGACTCGGTTTGATGATATTGAGGAACCACAGGAGGCAATCAAAGAGCTCACTGAGAAAGAAAGACATGTTCTCCGAGCTCTGTGTCTGAACACCGGTGGTGCGGTTCGCCGTGATATTCACGCTGACGTTTGTGAAATTTCCGAATCTCCGTTTAATAGTCCCCATTCGAATGGAAAAGAGCGGAGTGAGGTAGGCTCAATTCTCAGTCGTCTTCGTAATATTGGCTTAGCTGACCGAAATAACTACACATGGTACCCGACCGAAGATGCGAACTCTTCCGAGATTTCTGTATAGTTCTCGTCTGTCGACGCTAATTTAGTTTATGAATGTGGCACAGGAAGGTTCACACACCCCGACGTGGTCTTGCGGTCGAAAACTCTGTAAATGAACTCTTTAAATTATTGGCTCGTGCTAACCGCCCGGTTAAAAACGAATACTGTCATTTGCCAACATGCAACTTGGAAAATATTCTGTGCCGACCTCATTTCTATATTGATAGGTCTCCACCGGTAACATTCTGCTGAATAGAACCTCTATATTCAGCACTCGGTGAATCCTCATATCACACCTCATACAGCTGTTTCACCAGATTAGGCAAGAGCCTTTTATTCAAATGATTGGGTTCACAGATACGCAAATCTGCGAAAGATACTCATTATGTTTTCAGACATATGTTGTTGCAAGGAATTATTTTGAGGTGTTACTCTGTTTTGTTTGGTTATATCTGGTCCTATGATTTTGGGGCTAGACACTAGACACTAGAACTAGTTTTATCTAGTATAATCTTAATTAAGAAAATGATAAGTTGGCTACAAACCTTCTATGACCATGGGGCTTGACCTCTTCAAAATCAATAATCAAGAACAGGAATATCCAGATGAATTTGAAAAACACGTGTTGAATTGGAACTGGCCGAGTACCCTTCAGCAGAGCCAGCCGGAACAGCTTCAGAATGTCACCGCTGTACTGTGGAAAATGAGAGAAAGCAATAGGACTATTACCGAGGATCTGTTCAAACAAGCCCGTGATAAGCGCGCTTCAGAAGTAAGAGAATATCGTGAGCAGCTTTGTGAGGAATATCATAAGACAGTTCACAAAAACTGTGTCACAAATTTGGGTTTTCGTAAAGACAACGGTTATAGACACCCAATGGATGCATTTGTCAAAGAAGCAAAAAAGGTGATTGTAAACTACTAGCTCAAATCTTAAAATAACTCTACCAAAAATTATTATTCTTTTACCATAGATTAAATCGTAAACTCTGTTTAGAGCTACGGAAATAGGCCGACCACTGATGAAAGGTATCTGGTTGAACTTCTGTGGGAAAGCCGATCTCGACAGAATCTGGTTCACGGAGAAAACTCATCTACAGACACTTTACTCCGTCTTTCCACCTTTCTACACGAGAGCGAATCGTATATCCAATACACCAAACCTTGATGCTTTTCGAGGAATTTGGATGGTAAGAGGCTAAGGAGACGATACTTAAAACGAGTTGAGGAAGATTGTTAGGACAAACTGCAGCTCTTCATACCCTTCAAAAAGAAGCCTCGATAAGTTACCGCAGTACTGTGGTCCTGAGATTAACTAAAAACGAACATCTCATACAATACCTGAAACTATTCGTTGATTGAATACTCTGATACAGACAGAGATTCATATAATCGCCTTGTTGGGGTTAATTTGATAGCTATCACAGACATTGAGTTATCCATGAGGGAAGAGACGATTACAATAGAGTTAGATAATAATTCCTATCGCGGTTCCATTAATGCTGAAGAGTTATTCGACAGTTCAAATCAAGAGTGGTTGAAGAGCGTACAAACAAAACCAAAAAGAAATCAACCGTCAGGTGTTAGGGATGACGTTTTTCAAAATGCTCTCCCTCCTGTAAGTGGAATTGCAATCGATATCGGGATTATGTTAGCTCAGGAGGTATCAGCGGGTGTCTTGGCTGTATATCTTGCCGAAAAACTAAATAAGGTGAATATATCCGAGGTAACTCTCAACGGAGATAAAATTAGAGTGACACAAGAAAACATTAAAAATAAATTGGTAGATATAGAATCTATTCCATCGTCTGATACGAAAAAAGATAATGAAACATCCTCTGAAACGAGAGATATAATAATCGGTCAAACAAAAATTGAGGATTTTACCGATGGGGAGTAATTGCAGATGGATGAATACCTATTGAGCTGTACACGACACAAAAAATATTAAAATTATATACAAACAATTATTTGTGACCGAATTGTTTTAGATTTCATTATAAATATGCATTGACTTTAGAGGTATGATTAAACTGAGTCGATTTTAAATAGACTCAAGAATAGCTTGACAAAGTCGCTCATCAAATTGCTTTTGATCAACAAAAAAATTGTATACCCAGTTGACTGAACAATTTTGGATAACTCGTGTTTCATAGAGTAACTCTCCGTAGGGCGTCAATGTCCAGTACATATTTTCTCCTTCATTTTCTTGCACAACTGGACGATTGACCCAGTTAGAATCATCGTAGGAAAGCCTTCTAAGAGCGGTTGTCATATTATTCTGACCTTGCTCTGTAGTCTGGTCAAATTCTTGGATTTGCATCTCTCCGGCGTTGTTGATAGATCGAATCGTCTTATCAGGATCTACACCACGCCAATCGCGTTGCTGAATCCGAAAGGAATCCTCTCTCAAATCTTTTGCAAGGCGATCCAGACTCTGGAGATTAGTTTCATCAGCTAATCTTGAAACAATAGAGTCGAACTCAGTGCGTCGCATCTCACCAGATGATGGCATTTCTTTAGGCGGTTCAGGATGCTCCGTCTGATCTGGATCTGCTCGCCACGAGTTTCGATTAGGATCGAATAGATCACTCTCTGAGCTATTGGTGTGCTCTACCAAAATGGCATCAACGAGTGGTGGAGCTGGATCAAACCCATACTCGTATAGAATCTCTCTAATCTCGTCTCTTTCTGCGTCGAACCCATCGTCCTGGTTACCCACCGTTCCAGCAGAAAATATCCGCCTTTCATATCTATCCTCCAAGTCGTCAAATAAGCCCACTAGATTTCTCGCTTCCCGCTCCCAATCCTCAGAGGATTCACCTACAAGACCAATAATGAAGCCCCATACGAGATCTACTTGAGAGGGTTCGTCGGATAGCATACGAAGTAAGCTCCCCACCTCAAATCCAATGTCAATATGTCCATCATCGGTCTGGTTTGCTGTCCGTAAGATAGGCGAAATCCGAACCAGGTTTGCTCGATTATTGAGGTTACAGAGATCTGCCCAAAGGTCGATATCTTCTGTACTCAGTTGATCCCGATAATGCAACAAGCATACATCATCGATTAGCTGCTGGATTCGATCTGGGAGTACCTCTGCTTTTGTAGCGACTCTGCGTTCCATCTCTGCAGTCGTGTATGATCCAGAGTCACCACTTGCCAAGAACTCTCGTTCCTTTCCGCTTAACACACGTACTTCGGTTGCACCAGATTCATCTAAGTCCCAAAGACTGTCAACCATATTGTTAGTATATAAAAGAAGGTTCCAAAAGTGGTTTCGGTGCAGACCTCAAGGAACTTTTCAAGGTTCTGACCGCGTGCATGCGTCGTACAACAACCCGTGAGCGACAGCAGTGTAGCGTAACAACTGATTCTTGCTTCGGAGGTGCCTGCTGATGTCGGATGATACTGAAATCAAAGCCGAATTACAGCGTGTCTTGCAGGATTTCGATTCATCGTTAGAACCGATTTTACCCAACGAAGCAGTAGAACTGTTCGTATCAAATGAGAAATCAAAGTTGGCACCGAATACCCTCAAGGAATATAAAAAAGAACTGCAGAGGTTTGCAAACTACTGTGATCGAAATGATGTAGAAGACAGCACCGAGTTCGATGGTCGTCTTCTTTACGAGTACAAAATTTGGAGGCGTGATGAAGGTCATGCTGGAGAGGGATCACTGTCAAACAAAACAATGCGAGATGAGGTGTACCTCCTTAGAAAGTTTATTCGATTCTTGGAATCCATCGATGGTGTAACCCCTAGACTTCATGAGAAAATAGAGATTCCAACACTCGAACCGGGTGACGGAGTGAGAGATATCGAGTTTACATCTGAGGAAGTGGACTCAGTTCTCAGTTACTTAGACAAGTATGAATATGCAACAAGAGAACACGTTGTCTGGGTCTACTTTTCGGCAATGGGTCGACGTATTGGTGGACTCCGGTCGATAGATTGTGGAGATCTGCATCTAGACAAAGATGACCCATATGTTGATTTCACCCACCGACCAGGAGAAACACGACTTAAGAACGGCATAAAAAGCGAAACAACAGTGTCTCTGAGTGAATCTGCAGCCGAGGTATTCCAAGATTTCATCGACATGAACCGAGTCGAGGTGGAAGTGAATGGTCGTGAACCATTTCTATCGAGCAAGAGGAGTAAGGATGGTCGTTTGTCTGATTCAACTATTCGAAAGTACGTATACAAATGGAGTAGACCCTGTGTCATTGGGAAGGAGTGTCCAGAAGGTCGGGACAAAAGCGAATGTGAGGCGATGAAAAGTTCCGATCATGCTTCTAAATGCCCGTACAGTAAACCACCAGTTGCCCATCGACACGGATACATCTCTACTCTGTTGCGTCAAGGGGTTCCCCCGAAAGTAATCAGTGACCGATGTGATGTAGGCATGGAGACGATAGAGAAACATTACAGCGAATTAACTGATGAAGAAAAACGACAATTGCGGCGCGAGCAATTAGACAATAACTTAGATTCAGACGTAGGTTTTCTCTAAACTATCCTCTCTGAAACCTTATCATAGAAAGCAATGTGGAAGTCACTTACACCCCAATTGTATACACCACGGTAGAATTACGTGATTAATTGAGGTAGCCAAGGTATGGTAACGGTCAGTCTTCTATAGACTCTCCAGTTAGGTCCTTTGCTCTCTTTGATCCAATACCATCTACCTCTTCAACCAGTGTTTCGGGATCAGAATCATAAAGATCCTGGGGTGTTTCTATACCGATGTCGTGGAGTTGATCGAGGTTATTCTCAGTGATTCCATTGAATTGGATTAGCTCGTCACCATACTGATTCTGGATCAAGGCTTCTCGGTCAGTGTATTCTCCGTAGAGATCAACAATTGAGCTTCTGAATTCTTTTCGAGTGTCCTCTCTTTTTTCAGGTCCAAGATTTCCAGTCTCGTAACCGTCGTCACGACGTTCATATTCCTCAACGATGGAGAGGTCAAAAGTTGTCTTAGGGTTTTGTTTGAACTGAAGTTTCACTTCTATGGAGTCTGTTGAGCCTAAGCCGTCGAATAAAGCCCGAACCGAGTTGAAGTAGAAGCCGCTCTCCAAGCAGTCCTGTACGAACTGGTTTTCTCTGAGGCCGCTGCCCTTGAACACGGCGTCGGTGATACCTCGGAGCTGTTCGTCTAGCTCTTCTTCAATCTCTTCCTCAAACTCGGCTTCTTCTTCTTCCTCAATCATGCCGCCAGTTTCACCTTTTTGTTTGATCCCAAGCTCAAGCACTTCTTCAAATCCAATTGCTGATTTCAGTTAGTCAGCTAACCCTGAATTTCAAATACCAGATCGTAGCACTGGTCTGTGGCTGCCGCCGGAGGGCATGCTGGTTGGCAGCCTGAAGACGTTTTAGAGAATCTCCTCTCATCCCCATACTGTTTGAAAAGAATTTCTAACGAGAAAATGTAGTATATAAATCTTTCTTGAGAAACGGGATTCCGTCCTCACCTCAAGTTACTTTTCAAGTTTCTGCCTGGGTGTGATGTTCCTAAATCACACAGCCGCTGAGAGGCATTGCACCAAAATTAAAATAAAACCTACGATGCGGGCACTCTTGGGAGAGCGTATCGTAGGTTTATGTAAGGAACAGGCACGAAACTTAAATACTTGGGTTTCTGGTCGCCTGTTTCACGCTCCTCAGATTCTATCAGCTAGTACCTCACAGAGTGAGTTTGGAGATTTCGATTTCGAGGAACCAGAACAAGATTCTGGCTCTGGACAGGAAATCCAATCTCAGGATTCGATTCAATCTGAAAACGATGATGACGAGACGAACTCTGTTGATGAAGACAAGCCACGAGGACTGATTTA
>SL_4KL_010_BRINEDRAFT_10002316_pt1 | contig 10758 bp, 12 predicted proteins | sample SodLak_010_BRINE_2_FD_10664 | JGI IMG/M metagenome (IMG submission 10664) | reverse complement strand
AAAACAACTTCCAAATCGAATTCGAAAAACTATACCGGCGTTTCCTACAAGCAGGAAAGAAAAAACGGTACGCCGGACACATCATCTGGAAAGAAGGAAAACACGTAGACGACATCGACATCACCGGATTCGAATACAAACGATCCGACATTGCAGAAGTCACAAAATACTCACAGAAAAAACTCATCGAAATGCTCGTCACCGGTGAAGACAGCGAAAACGTCCGAGAATACCTTCAAAACCTGATAAGCGACTTTCAAGACGGTGAACTCGAAGTCGGAGAAATCGGTATTCCAAGCGGTATCGGACAACCCCTTGACGAATATGACACAGAAACCGCTCACGTTCGCGGTGCAAAATACGCCAACCTACTCATCGGAACCGACTTCGGAAAAGCCTCCAAACCAAAACGCGTCTACATCTCCCGAGTACACCCTGACTTCAACCAATACGCAGAAGAAGAACTTGAACTCAACCCACAGAAAGACCCAGTGTACGGACAATTCAAACGGAACCCTGACGTGTTTTGCTTCATTCACGATGACCAAGTCCCAGACGAATTCGAAATCAACACTGAAAAAATGCTGAATAAAACCTTACAAGGACCACTCTCAAGAATCCTTGATGCAACAGACATGACGTGGGAAGATGTGAAAAGCGGACAAGAACAAAAAGGACTAGACAGCTTCATGTAAAACAGAGTTTCACCAGTCACCCTCACAATATTCGATAAACGAACCATATTTTCACGGTAATCATTTTACGTTCGTGCATCTAACAGTATTATACGACTGGCATGAGCGAAGATGACTCAGAAATAACGTTAACTGACGGGTACTCGAACCCTATAGACACAAATATACAACCGACGAGAGAACCAAAAAGAAACACTGACAAAAACTCGATTACTGGTTCTATAGGTCATAAGAAGAAACAATCAATAGCTGCAATTAATCTGTTCTTTGAACGAGCTCCAATAAACCGGTTCGAAGCCACACTGATTACGATTAGTTTCGTTATCGTAAACACCATTATCGCAGTTTATTTAAGCATCTACAATGTTCTCGGACTGATTTCAATATTAACTGGTGTACTAATTCTGATGTCAGTGCACTATTCAGACACTAAGTCTCAGATTGATTCACGGTACGAGCGTGTTTACTACACTCTGTTTGGAGGGATTTTCATTGGGATTGGACTATGGTACGCGTTAATGGGATTCGTCTTCGAATACCCATTATAAAAACGTTACGCGAAATATAACGGGATGAATAACATTGCTGCGAATAACCCAATTGATGTAACGCTTGTTACTGCGACTACTGTTGTAGGAATTCGTGATTGTCGTGTTGAATACCCTGTAACGATTGGTGCTAGTTTCATCATTCGACCCCCATCAAGCGTGTGAACCGGTAAAACGTTCACGAACGCTAAATTAATATTGAAAAACCACGTCCAAAATAACACATTGGTGAGCACACTGATCGATGAAATTGGAACCGCAACGTCAACACCGGTGCCAAACACACTACTGAAGTACGCGAAAAACGCGGTAATTGGTGACCCAGTGAAAGGAAGTAAGAACAGTATAGAAATAAGTACAGCAACAACAATGTTTGCCGTAACACCTGCAGACAGTATTCGTGCTTGTGAACGAGCCGGTAATTCTTCAAAATCGTCATCGGCAGGCATAACGTACGCTGCAATTGGAATGATTAGTAATGTTGCAACACCTAATTCTTTTACTTCAACATCTTCTGCGAACATAGCAACCGCGTGAGCGAGTTCATGAACACCAGCAGCCACAAATAACGCAATAATGATGTACAATGTTGCGGAGACTGGGAGGAACTCATTTACACCAGGGATAACAACCAAATTTACCGGGTCTTGTGCAGCAGTCGGTTCAGGTGGCGAAATAAGCGATGACACAACCAGGAACAACAATGACGCTACTGCCCCAATCATTGATAGAATAAACAATCCAACACCGAAATCAAGTGATTTCGTTACGTGTTTCCCCTCACTAAGCGATTTAATGAATGATTGCCCACGGTCAGTATGAATGTAAAATGTTCCATACCCAAATCGAACACATTCTGGTAACGAGTCATTAATTGATTCTTTCACCGCTAACAACTGTTTCATTGTTTGTCTTCCCAAAACGCTTCGAGCTTCTTATTGTATTCGGTTAAATCACCAATTATTTCGTATTCATCCTGTTCATCCTCGGATAAATACGGGCGTACACTGCCTTGCCCACCAGTGTATCGTGTATCAGCAATGACGCGCACACCAATATCTTCGGTGTTTCGTATTACTCGCCCAAGTGCTTGCCGGGTTTTTCGTACAGCTGGAACGGTGAGACCGAATTGGAAACCAACGTCACCGTATTGATCTTCATACGCGTTTTGAAGAGCTTGTGTTTGTGGCGAACCAACGTTTTCAATCGGGACACCACAAACAATACAGGCCAAGCATTTATCACCATCAAAATCAACGCCTTCAGTTAGCGTTCCACGTAAACTTGTGACAAGCACTTTCCCGTCACCTTCAATGAAACGATTCTTTAATTTATTCGTTTCTTTTTCTCCACTAGATTCGTCAAGCAGTATCGGTTTTGTTACTGAATCTGTGTGTTCGAGTAATGCTGCAGCCCATGACGCTTCTCTGTATGATGGCATGCACACGAGAACATTCCCCGGTGTTGTTCGAGCAAGAGAACGAATCGCAGCCGCATAGAGTTGCCTGGTGTTCGTATTCTCAGAAACACCTCCTCTGTTTTCGTGCGTGTACTTCGGTAAATCAAGCGAGATAGATAACCGGTTTTCTTTAGGGAAGTCCGCATTATATACGCGTGTTGTGACACGCCTATCGTTGAAACTCGACATGAATTCAAGGCCAGTGACTTGTCTATACACGTCGATTGGTTCGAGTGTTGCACTCATCACGATACCTGCACCGAATGACTCTAATCGTGACCCGATAGTTGCACGAGGCATGACACTGTGCAGTTCAACACTCCCGTTGAATACACGTTCCCATCCTGTGTCTGATGGGTGCGGGTTCTCGTTTTTCTTGAGTGTTATTTCACGAAAGTACCGGGTATGATCTCGTGCAAACCATTGCTCGAATAATTGTGCGACATCCCCGATTTTTTGATTTGTGCTGCCGTTCCGGGACCCTTCGACAAGTGCGTCTTCTACAACGCTTGCTACATTCGGGAGGAACTCCCAGACTTCTTCAGGGATACCTTGTTGTTCGAACCATTTTGTGAGTGAATCTTTCTCTGTTTTACTCGGGTCTCTTAATGGGACTTCAATGAAGTTATCTACAGTACCCGGGTTTGATTCCCAACCCGCGTGATTATCGTTAAGGTATGATAACACGGATGAGTTCAACGCGTTTTGAACACCGGATAAAATGTTGTACGTGTCTTTAAGTAATTCAGTAGGAACGCCACTGTCAGCAAGAAGTTGGTGTACGACATCACTGGGGGGTGCGTTCGGGATGTTGTCGTCTGTGATAGGGTCAGTTCCCACTGCGTTATACACTGATGCGGCTTCTTTTGCTGCTTTACCGATTGCGTAAAACGGAACGTTTGTTGAAAGGATTCCTCGGACACTTGGTTCGAGCATGTGTGCTTCGTCGCACACGAGGATCGTGTTCTCATCGATTAACGGGTGTGTTATTCTGAGTGTGTTCCGGTCGAACGCGTGAAAGTAATTTGCGATTACAACATCTGCATCGCGTGATAAGACACCCATTGCGGAGTGCGGGCACACTCCTTTTTGTACGGCCTGTTTCACGATTTGTTCAGGGTCTAAAATACAGTTGGGGGCGTGCCCGAATGTGAACATCGGATCTTTATGTCCTTTATAATTCGCGTAAAACGGACAGTATTCAAGTGATTTTTTAGGGAGAACATCTCCGTACGGTGAGTACGACCCTGCCGACCGCCATTCACCACCGTACCCGACGCCTTGTTGGGCGAGTTCTACTCCGTCGTCGCCGTCTGAAATGAGTTTTGACGTTTGGTCGCGTAATCGACGGCATTCACTGTTCACGTTTTCTTGTGTGATGCCTGCTTTTTCTTCTCTGGCGTACGGGCACAAGTCTGTTTTCCCGACCATTGTGACTGCTCTCGCTGGAGAGATGTCTTCAGGTAAGTTCGAGTTAATGATTTCTAAATCGCTTTCGAATTGCCGGAGTTGTTGTTTCACGCTTGTGAGTATCATGATTCGTTCGAACTGTGTTTCAGGGTGTTTCACAAGGTAGAGTCCGGCTGTGAGTGCGATCATTGTTTTCCCGGTTCCGCACCCGCCTTCCATTACAGTGTACCCGTTTTCGACGGATGTTTGAATAATGTCTTTAATCCCGGTTTCTTGGTGTTCGTATGGTTCGGGGTGCCCGAAGATGTCTCTCCAGTCGGGGATGTTGGCGTTGTCTGGTTCGAATAAGTGTGCGGAGCGCGTGTTGTGGTGGTGGCCACACTCGTCGCATTCGTGGTATGCGAAAATGTATTCTTTGTCAGTGTCTGCACTGTCTGTTGTTTGTTTTGAGCGTGGTGTGAATGTAGTGTTTCCACAGTCTTCACATTTTGACGGTGCTTGTGGTGCGTCAAATTCATCTGGTTCTATTGCAGAACGTTTCGACATTAACTTACTTTGTGTATGTGGGGTTTAAGAAAAAACATTTCCCTGTTCTTGCATTTTAAATTCATAATGGTTGTTGGTGACTGGAAGTGTTTTGTAGTAGTAAAGTTTATCACGGTTGTTTGTTTACAGTACCGTAGATCGTCATGGATTCAACGGAGCAATCAACACTCATCCCTGACCAAACTCGGTCCATCGTTCATGAAACGTACGTGAACGCGCTTCACCATGACAATGCAGAAATTCCTGCTAATGCGGCTCCTGTTGGTGTTGTGAACATCAAAATGTACGGGATAACATCTGTAACAGATGTGAATTACCCTGCGCTCGCACCACCAGACGAGTTATTTAACGATTTCCGTGCGATGAAGGAAGAACTCGAAGAAAACAATTCGAGTGATAAAACAACAACACATAACGAAGCCTGGGAGCGTGTGGAGTTCACGACCCGGTATGAACAGTATCTTGAAAACGAATACGAGAACACGAGCTCTGATGTGCGGGCTGCGTGTGAAGATATTATGAAGAAATCGCGTGAGAACCCGATTGCAGTTGTTTGTTATGAAGGCAAAGATAAGAACTGTCATCGTCACATTTTACAATCATTCTTAAACACGCACATGAGTCACGAAACCCATGAGTAACTCAACACAACACCCTGAAGAACAAAGTCAAAAAGGAAGTAACGAAGCGTACGAAGTGAAACGGTACTCGCAAGGACAGTACGTTATTCAGATACCCGAAATACACGTTGCTAATAGTGACGTTTCAGTTGGGGATTCTGTTAAAATCAAACCGATAAACTACAACGGTGGGTTGTGTCTTGCTATTGGAAAGCAATTAGATAGTAAGATTGAACGGACTCTTCGAGAATCACAATCAACGAAACCCGTAGTGGTGTTAACACTCCCGAAACGATTAGCGCAAGCGGCCCAGTTAGAACATAAAACTATCCGGTACAATAGTGACGGGTCACAAATAATTGGGTTACTCGATCATCAATCACGAGTAACTGGCGCACTAAACGTGTTTAATATCACTACCGAACGAATGCAGCGATGGAAAAACGGGTCGTACGCGTACAATATCCCTGATGAGACAAGTGATAAAATCGAGTTAGGTGACTCTGTATGGTTTTGGTACGATGTGATCGGTGACGGGTTTGTATTCGCATTAGAGGTGACAGAAGAGAACGCTCCTGAAGGAGCAATTGAAATCACAGTGTACGATCCAGAGGATGAAAGTGATAGGTTGTTTGTTCACCTTCCGAAACAAGTGTGTGATGCGTTCTCATTGTCTGGGTCAATGATGGATTGGGGGCATGATGGTGAACGAATTTTAGGATTATTAGAACCCAAATCGGGTGTGTGAAATTCGAATACTTGTTCACCCGGGTTACTTTTTCAACAGTATTCACCGGGTAGAAACGTTCACAAAGGTTAATTCAAGTGTTTGGGTGTGTGGGTTATTTGAGTTACGGCGGGTGAAGTGATCAAGTTTAGTGAGTGACCGGGAATAATGGTTATTCCGTTATTTTCAGGGGGGAAGTATTTAAACTAGGAGTTTCAAATATTATATACCAGATGGAAGACCAATACGGTGACTGGGGACAACCCCTTCGTGATGGCATCCTCGCTTACGCTGTGGGGAGTAGCTTACTTCTCACCGGAGTAACTCTCATCACACTGGTACACCTCGGCCTACCATTCATACCCACCGGTGTCGGTGTCGGTGTACTCGGTGTGATATTCTCATTCACAGCAACACCACACATTGTTGCACGGTGGTTAGACATAGAAGTAACAACACTACTCGAACTTGACGACGAACAACCGAACACACGTCAACACTCAACGAGACTGAACCAGAACCACTCGAAATAATCAAGGAGAAAAACAGCAACGAGACGTAATCCTCGGTCTTCCACCCCCTCGTTTCGGTTTCGCATCCCTTCGCCGGTCTTCTTTTTCGTTCACAGTACACTGAAGAGTTTTATCACAAACACACACATAGTACTACGTAACTGTATGAGAGATCTTCCAACAATCCACCCACGAAAAGGAAGCTCATTCAAATACTCCATCTGGCTTAAAAACGCTTTATTCGGAACCGCAACATTCGATCCAAACTTGTTAAACGACGTGTACCCCACGTATCTCAGCGAGATACAGGGCACACAAGTTGATAGAGAAAACATGTTCTCTGCGAGTTACGAGTTCGAAAAAACGTATTTTGTGAAGGTTATCACACCACGACACTTGAAAGCACACCAAATTTTCACATGGTGGCGGAACAAGATTTTCAGTACAAACCGAGTTGGAAAACCATTCGCAAGCTTTGACACACCATTAGAAATGGTGGAATATGAGTACGAAGCAGCAACACAAATAAATGAAACAACAAACGCTATCCCAACCCCGTACGAGTACGCGTTACTCAATACAGATTCGGAATCCGGGACTGCAACAATCTTGTACGAGTTCGTTAGTAACGCTGGGAAAGTAAACGATGACTCTAAATCTCTCAAAGGATTCGATCATGTTCTTCAATCACTCCGAGAATTACATAACAACGGGTTTGTTCACACAACCGTTCCAAATCACGTTATTGAAACAATCCCCACCGGAGAACCGTACTTGACAGACCCTGTTGGAGCAGTGAAACCAACTGAGAAAGCAGCATTACACGTTATCGGGTTTGACATTGTTGCATTAATGAGTGTTTACACACCAATCATTGGGACTGTTCCTGCGTTAAACGCTATCGCAGATTATTACACTGACTTAGAACTTGTTGCTGCTCATAAAACCGCACCAACAGTGCAGTACTGTGTCCCAGGAAACCAACCATGGGTTGTACGGCAAATCCGGTCGTCAATTAATGAATTCATCGACGAGAGTGCTATCGAAGAATACGAACAAGTGATTGCTGCATCACGAAACACAGGTGTTGGAGAAAACACTGTAGAAAACAGGAACGGTGGTGTCATGAAGGGTGCTAATATCGCACCCGATGAACTCACTACGCAAGACCCAATGCCGTTATTCTTACGAGAATTCGTGAACGCGATTAACAACCGTGAAAACATTATGAACACCACGAAACCAACACCTGAAACGAACCCGTCAAAAACAACAACCGGAATTGATGAAACTCCACTAAGAATCACGGAACGAAAAACGCAATCTCCCACTCAAACACAGCACGCACGAGGAGATAACACGCATGATACGCACGAGCTTGAAACACCACAATCATTGTCCTTAGAAACGAACACTGACTCTGAAGAAAACAATGAACAAACAACAACCGGAACTAGTCCCGGGTTACGTAACTCTCTCGCACGCATATTCTCACGAGATACCGAATCAACTGTGACGGATGCTGATGACGACGACATGACTAACGAGTCTAAAGGTGAATGACATGGTGAAATCAACAGTTCGATTCTCAGAAACAGTGATGGGCAGAGTCGAAGAATTGGTCGAGGGTGATAAGTTCTCTAGCAAATCTGAATTCCAACGATTTGCTGTAGAGTACTTGTTGTCTGAGATCGATGATTATGATCCTGAAATGTTGGATTTTAATTCGTTATACAATGACGTGTTCCCAGAACGAACCGTGATTGAACAAGCAGAAATAACCACTGGAACAAAAGCGAAAAATCAACAACATAATGAAGAGTTTTACACAGTTGCCTCGCGCATCCGTCAAGCAGTTCTTCGTGGGGATACTGAGAAAGCGTACAAAATTATTGATGCAACGTACGAACCTGGGAGTCCAAAAGCGATGTTTCTCGACGACATCGTGCAGTTATACGGCACTCGAACTGGTGCGCCCTCCCACCGGTAGCCTCACGGGCCTCCACAATCACAGATTGTTCCTGCCCCGCTCCCCTTCCTCGTTCACAACATACTTCACTCGGACTGCGCCACAACACACCGACCGCCGTGTGTAAAAGTTAAAAGGAAACTGACTTTACAGTTACTATCGGTAGTGATTACATGACTTCACAAAGTATGACTCGGCAAAACACGTTCCGGCATCGCAGTATTCCGACAATATCGTTGATTCATTCGCTCGGGTGGCGTGTTGACGAAAACCAGTACGTTATCGATGAGTGTGGTGAATACGTGTTAGACGAGGATGAAAATCGAATTAAACCTCGTGAAATCAATCGATTCATCACAGAAGATAAGACTGTGAAACCCCGAAGACAATGATTGTTAGAAATCAAAACGATTACCACTGTGCAACCCGTTGTGAATCACGAGAGGAGAAATGAAATATATGAGTGAAGTAAATCCTGAAGACATCCCGAAAAGCGTGTGCATGGAAATGGAAATTGTTCGACAAACTGGTGGGACAAACATGGTTATTAAGTCGAATGTAAGGCAAATCGCGGAATCAGTTGGGTTGGACAATCTGTTATCATGGTTAGATGAACATACTGAACGTCATGGGCGGGCGTATGCTACGTTATTGGACACGTTCCCGGAGAAAGCTAAAGACGTGCACGTTGATTTCTCTAAACACCCGTTCACCGTTCAAGAATTCTACACCGCTCTCGGTGTTAGTGAAGAACTGATTGAACGAGGAGAACATCGTGTTTGTATTATGTCTCAGTTAAACGATAACGGGGACACATCAACTGAGTCTGTTAATGAGTCAGAACTCGAAAGCGGTGTTCATCACGTTAATGGTTCAGAAATCACGTTGTCAGCATTATCTGACGCGCTTGAAGTCGTTGCTGAACAAACCGTTCACACTGAAAGTGAACGAAATGTGTATCTCGATATTGCAAACGATATTAAATCGAAACCGAAACAAACATTATCGAACGTGTACCGGAGTGTTGAAATCGAGAACGCGGAATCGGAGTCACGTAATGCAAGCAACTCGCAGAAAGTACCCGTTCTCAAGCAAGTTATCCAGAACTCGTTAACCACTGACGAGAACACAACTGATGAGGAATCCGTTGCAGATGCTATCGAAGAAATTGACGACATCGATAACGTGCACGGTGTGAGTAAGAAAGTCCCGTTTAGAATTTAGACAATCCATGGATAACAGTAAGAAACAACAACGACAGTACATATTCACATGGTGTTAACATACCCTTCAAAATGGGCTGAAGCTTTCAATTTTAAGCGTGATCGGGTCGGGATAAACCAGGCAATTGAGTTTGTTGAAGCTGTTCAGACAATGCAATTTGGAAGCATAGTTGAGATGGCTGAAATGAACGAAAATCATTCACGGAATCCTGAAAACGATCCAGTGCTTCAATCCGAAAAAGAATTAAATGAAAACATTGGCGAGGTCACGTTCTGGTTGAAAGAATTACGCGAAAACGGGCAACAAACAATCAGTACTTCGAAGGTGCAAGATAAAATCGAAGATGAAACCGGTATGACATTCAAAATCGATTAGGATTTTACAGAATGCAAGGAGAATACTCCGAGGCTTGACCCCGAAGCGATTCGCGCGTTTTTATTGTGTGGGTGGTGATTCTGGGAGTTCTGGGTTGGTAGTGCTTTGGTATGCGAGTGTTAACCAAAGTGTCCCACCGATGCAAAGGAGTATGCTTGAGATGACGAGACCGAGTGAAAAGTTTGCAATCGCCACACTGAATTGAGAAAGACCGTACGCAATAGCTTTCCAGAATCCTACACGTGTTTCATTATCGAGTATCATCGCTGCAACAGACAGTACAAAAACACCCATTGCAAGAGAGATTACGAGGTCTTGCCACCCGCCAGAATACGAAAGTGTAAACTCTCCCGTGAATAAGATAATGCTCACACGCTTTGTATGTGATTGGATCTTATGTACGTATTGCTTCCGGGTGCAAAAATAACGATGTAATAATAGGGTGTTGGAGAAGTGTGAGCTACTCTTCGATATTTCACCATACTCAACCCCTCCTTTCTAAATAAAGAAACCTTTCCATATATAGAAAGTATTATTAAGTTGGGGTGTGTACACCGTACTGATGACCGAAACAGAACACGACACGACCACCGAATCAGAAACAAGCAAGCACGAATACTGGGCTGAAGAACTATCCGAACTCGAACGCGTTCGAGCACACGAATACCTCAGC
>SL_4KL_010_BRINEDRAFT_10002315_pt1 | contig 10760 bp, 9 predicted proteins | sample SodLak_010_BRINE_2_FD_10664 | JGI IMG/M metagenome (IMG submission 10664) | reverse complement strand
CAAATAGCAGGAGTCCGGCGAACAGGGCGAGTGAACTGCCCGCAACCGCCCGCCGGAGTCGGTGATCGACAGCCGCACCGAGTCGTGCCCGCCCGTGACGGTCAATGACCGGATAGACCACAGCGGTTGCAACTGCGCCGATACCAATCGTCCCGACAAGACCAATCAACAGCAACGCCTTGCCGCCGGCTTCGACCCATGCGATTCCCTCATCAGCGTCGGCTTCGTGTGCATCAATCACCGCATCACGGTCGACTGGGCCATCGCCGACGGTGAAAAAGAACGAACCAGAGGTGGTATGGCCGTCGTCAGCAAGGACCTCCCACTCGACGACGTACATTCCCTCTGACGCATCCTCAGGCGTCGACAGTGGGACACGGACAAGCTGTGACTCTCCCTCGTCCACGACTGCAGCATCGCCAACAGCCTCGCCATCTGGGCCGGTTACGTCGACCGCAGCACGCTCGACGCCATCACCGCTGAACGAGAGTTCAATTTCATCTGGAAGGGTATCGAGCTGTTCGCCATTCGCCGGGTCTGACTCCTCCAGATACGCATGACCGCTGACGACGGGCACGGCCAGTGCGAGAACGAGACAGACCAGCACAGCAAACAGCAGTAGCCGTCGTCGACTTTTTTTCATTCGCTACTCATCCCCCTCCATTGGAACGTATCTTATTGCATCAATACTCTCGCCGATGTCGACCTCGTGTTGGCGTTCCTGGCTATCCGTCGAGACGACTGTAAGCGTTGTTTCCGTCCCAGCAGCCAGATAGTAGCCCTCACTGCTGTCGACCGCACGGTCATCAACTGAGTCGCCGAGAGTGACCTCCTCCACAAGGGTGCCGTCGGATTCGACGATGGTCGCGAAGTCGGTGTCGGAACCGGTAACGTACAAAAGCGGTTCACCTTCGGCTTTGGCGAACTCGACGCTATCCGGACTCTCTCCCTCGAAGGTCACTCTCCCAAGCGTTCCGGAATCAGTGTCCGTCCCGTCGATAATCTGTAGCTCATCTCCTCCCCAGAGCGCGAGCAGCTCTCTGTTGGTATCCGTAGCCATCCCACCGACGAGGTCCAGTCCGTCGACGACCTCCCTTTCCTCGGGGTCGATAACCGCCGTTTCGATTCCCTGATACTCGACATAAAGGCGTTCTGACCCTGCTGTGTACTCGATATAGTGGGTTCCGCCGACCTGGTCAAGCTCGATTTCGTCGACACGGGCTCGTTCCTCGACGTCGAGCACCGCCACAACCGGGTCGTTGACGTTCGTCGCGTAGGCGTAGGGTGAAAGCGACTCGTGATGGACAAGCTTGCCGTGACCGCTACCGTCCAGTCCGGCTTCAACCTCGGCAACGACGTCTCGTGTATCTGTCTCAATGACGTAGAATCGCCCCTCACCGTCGGCGTGTACCCATAGCTCCCCCTCATGTGCCAGATAGGCGTGGATGGGACTACTCCCAACGTCAACTGGGTCGAGCAACTCGCGCTGGTCAAGGTCGACTGCAACGACCTGGTCCAGCGAGCTATCCACGGCAAACAGGGTGCTCGTCGTTTCACAGCGGCGAACGTCACCCCAGTCACGACCACCGGGCTGGACGGAGAGTTCGGCAGTCATCTCTCCAGCTTCCACGTCAACCAGTGCAACCGTGTCCGGGGTAAAGACGTAGGCTATCCCCTCGCTTCCCGGTTCGTCAGCCGCTGTTTCTCCGGAATCATCATGGTCATCATCGCTCTCGTCCGGTGGCTCGTTACCTTCGTCATCCGAGTTGCCACCGAGACAGCCAGCTAGCCCGACAACTGCTCCGGCACCGAGTACCTGCATTGCTCGCCTGCGCGTCGCTGGGGTCGTCATGGGATAGGCTAGCCGCTGCTACTTTTTTCTGTTTCTGGTACGGCTCTCGAATGGACCAGCTACACCACGGCTCGGACGTGAAGACAAACGCAATAGAAGGACTCGCGTTATTCGACGTAGTCGATATCGTCGCCCATCTGCTTGGCAGCGCGTTCCTGTTCGACTTCGCTTTTGCCGTAAATCTGTGGGCTCTCGACGCCGGTGACGACAATCATCGTCTCCATACGACCCTCGAACTCGTCGTTGACGGAGGCACCCCAGATGATGCGGGCGTCCGGGTCGATGCGGTCGTGAATCTCCTCGACGACTCCTTCTGCCTCTTCGATGCTCATGTCCGGGCCACCGACGACGTTGACGAGCGCGGAGTTTGCGCCGTCGAACTCGACATCAAGGAGTGGGGAGCGCAGAGCGGAACGAATCGAGTCTTGCGCTTTGTTCTCGCTGTCGGATTCGCCGAGGCCAATCATTGCGACACCACCGTTTTCCATGATAGTACGAACGTCGGCAAAGTCGACGTTGACGAGGCCGGGTTTCGTAATCAGTTCGGTCATCCCCTTTACGGAGCGCATGAGGACGCGGTCACAGATTTTGAAGGCGTCTTGCAGGGGCATGGAGGGGGCGTAATCGAGCAGGCGGTCGTTCGGAACGACGATGACCGTATCCGAAACAGAGCGAAGTCGTTCGAGGCCAGCGTCGGCATTTGCCCGACGACGCTCACCCTCTGCGGTAAATGGAATCGTCACGATAGAAATTGTGAGTGCGCCAGCGTCCTGTGCAGCCTGTGCGACGACCGGAGCAGCTCCCGTTCCGGTTCCGCCACCGAGGCCAGCCGTGACAAAGACCATATCCGAGCCATCGATTGACTGCTGGATATCTTCGAGATTCTCCTGTGCGGCCTCCTCGCCGATTTTCGGGACCGAACCCGCACCGCGACCGCCGGTCCGTTTCTTTCCGATGAGAATCTTCGTATCGGAGTCCACCTCGTCCACGAGGTGCTGTGCATCCGTATTCGCGGCGACGAGTTTTGCGCCGTGAATGCCCTCTTCCATCATCCGCGTGACGGTGTTCCCACCGGCACCACCACAGCCGACGACGGTAATTTTCGTCTCCAGGTCCTTGACAATCGAGGCAAGTTCGTCATCAGTCATCGTCCCCGACGTCGCTGGCTCCCCGGTGGCGCCTGTCTCACCCTGTTGTTCCTCCCGTTCCTCCTCGGCCTCGTCGATAGCGTCGTCGATTAGCGAATCCATAATTTACGCACTTTTAGCAGGGGCCATCTTATATGTTTTCCCCATCGTCTGACAGCCGTCTGACGGCATCTTCGACCGCTTCTCGTGGAACTGGTGAAATCCAATCATCCGCAATCCAGCGGTAGGTGACCTGTTGGTCGCTATCAACGACGAACACCGCTCGCATTGGCGTCGACGTTCCATCCATCGCCTCGCGCGCAGTCAACAACCCGAACGCTTCGCTTGCTTCACCATTCGTATCCGAAAACATCGAAAACGGGCTATCGAGATAGCGAATAAAGGCGTTCTGTGCATACGGTCCATCGCGACTGACGCCGTAGACTGGGACGGGAAATCCATCCCACCCCGCGCGGTCGTATGCTTTCCACCAGTTTTCCGCAATTGCGCTGAAGGCAAAGCCAAAAAAGACCAGCACACACCCCTCTTCGCAGACATCCCGCACCGCTGTCGATTTGAACGTTTCCCCTGTACACAACAGCGTCTCGAACGCAGGTATCTTCTCCCCCGTTTTCGGTGGCATACCAGCATCATTGCGTGCCGAAGGCAAAAGGGTAGGTGGACGAACTTGACGAGACTGTTACCTGTCGGCCGATGACCCAACACGACTGCGACAGGCCTGCTTTCTCCTATAAATGCCTACAAAGGTATTTATACTAATTTCTGCCTACAAGAGAAATAATAAAATTGCCTACGAAGGTATTTGACGCCTTACTGCTTCTCTGTCCCGATTCGACGGGCGAGGAAATCATCGAGCAGTCGGAACATCCGGAGCTTCTGGTCCTGGTCGGTCGAGGCGTGTCCTTCCTCGCCGAGTTCCTCGTACTCGTAGTTGCTTCCCGCTTCGTAGCCTGTTTCCTCCAGTGCCTCGCGGAACAAGCGGGCCTGCGAGACTGGTACCCGTCGGTCGTTGACGCCGTGGACGACCAGCACCGGTGCGTCGAGATTCTCCATATACGTGATTGGCGACCGCTCCTCGTACAGGTCCGGATTCTCCTCGGGAGTACCGAGATATTTTTCCATCAACTCGGTGCGGAAATGCGGCATCGTGTTCTCGTACTGGTCTTCCAAATCCGTGAGACCAATCCAGGCGATACCAGCATCGTAGAAGTCGGGATACTGCACGAGTTGCCAGTAGGCAGAGTAGCCGCCATAGGAGCCACCAAAGACGATAACACGGTCCTCATCGAGCCAGTCGTACGTTTCCAGTGCGTGTTCGGCAGCGACGACGACATCACCCTGTTCGGCCCCGCCCCAGTCGTCAATGAGCGTCTCGACGAACTCGCGGCCTTTTCCGGTCGACCCGCGGTAGTTCACCTGCAAGACTGAGTACCCACGGGCGGCAAGCACCTGCGAGTAGAGGTCGAAGGACTTTGTATCACGTGCTCGGGGGCCGCCGTGTGGATTCACAATCAGCGGTGACGGGCGCTGTCCCGAATCGTATAGCATCGCCTCGATTTCCAACTCCTCGTATGGCTCGTGTTCGACAGCAGCCTGTCGGGTTTCGGGAACACCATCTGAATCCACGGTAAAGTACTCGAGGTCGGCGAAATCATCCGGCTCGAACGGCCCATACTCGGCCTCGATGAGCACTTCGTACTCATCAGTCGTGAGGTCGTATTCGAGCAGCTCGGGTCGCGTCGTCGGCGTGGTGTGGACCACCAGCACTCGGTCCTCATCGAGTACCGGGTTCCCCCACATCCCAAAGCTGGCGACGCCAGCAGGAAGGTCAAGCTCTCGCCCCTCGCCGGTTTCGAGGTCGTAGATGACTGGAATCGTTTCGGCATCTCGCGAGCGGGTCCCGATGACACGGTTGCCGTCAGGCAAAAACGCTTCGCCACTTTCCTCGTAGGTTCCGTCCCCGAGCCACTCGATAGTGTCGCTTGCAAGGTCGTAGACCCCAAGACGGCCGAGGTCCTCGGTATTATCGGTTACCAGCAGGCGCTCCCCATCAGGCCCCCAGTCGTTCGGGGCTGCCTCCGCACCAACCTCGCCAATCTCCAGATTCCGTGGGTTTGAGCCATCAGCGTCCGCCACGTAAACATCCTTGTTGTCGAAATCGTCCGTTTCGTTCGTCGAGTAGGCGATGCGGTCCTCGGTCGGTGCGAGTTCTGCCCCCCAGACCGCCCGGTCGTACTCGGTGAGCTTTTCGGGTTTGTCGGCGTCGAACGCCTGTCGGTAGAGGTTCATCTGGCCGTCGCGACTGGAGGCGAAATAGACGTACTCCTCGGTTGCATCGCTCAGGACGGCCTGCCCGTCGATTTCAACAACCTGCTCTGTTGTTCCTGTCTCATCGATAACGTGGATATCGTTCTGTTCGTTCCCGTCATCATCGAGATGAAAGAGAACGCGCTCGCCGTCGGCGGTCCAGTCAACGAACCAGCGGGCGTTCCGTGGCACCTCTCCGTCGGACCACTGTGTGAGTTCGCCGGATTCGACATCGAGAACGTGCAGTTCGTTTCGGCCGCTAATATCGTAATAGAGTGCCACCCGGTCACCATCCGGTGAGGCGACGGGATGGGCCATCGTCGGTAAGTTCGCCAGCGCTTCGAGAATATCGAGTTCTTCTGACTCGGACATGGGCCGATGTTCGGAAGGAACCAACTAAACTCACGGGGGTTTGTTTCTGGTCGACCAACGTTTAATATCGCTCTTACCGTTTGTACCTGTATGTCGCTCACGCTCTATCGACTCGAAGGTTGCCCGTTCTGTGAGTTCGTCGTCGACAAACTCGACGAACTGGAACTCGATTTCGAAAGCGTCTGGGTCGAAGGATTACACTCTCGGCGTAACGAGGTCAAACGGGTCTCAGGCCAGCGGGGTGTTCCGGTACTTATCGACGAGAACTACGGAGTGACGATGGCCGAATCCGCCCGAATTCTGGAGTTTCTTGAGACGAGCTATGGGGATGACAGAGAGTCTGAGACGGCGGCTTCGGAGTAACAGAACGGATTCGTTCAACAAGCGGCGATATCCATACTTTTCAACGGCCGTTCAGGCCCTCCCAGTGAGATGTATTGAGGATTTTGAGTAGATTAGGAGGTCTGGTCGTCCCTCCTCTGAAATCCCGGCGGGAGGCTGGCATGTTCGATGCCTGTCCAGTCATCGACTCGGAATTCATAGAGGCGTGTTCGTTCGGTTTCGCTGGCCGTGTCGAAAAACTCTGGACGCCAACGCGGTTCCTGGTCTCCCGACAATTCTGCTCGCTTTTTATCCGAAAGCTCCTGCACTGTCCCAGTCAGACTCACGCTTTGCCAGTTGAACATGGTTTCGGCAGCGTATACGAGGAAACTGGCCGTCTCCGCCTGTTCCAGTAACTCTACTTTTCGACTCTTCTCACTCACAATGAAATAAAAGTAGAGTCGTGTTCCCCCATCATAGCCGTAAGACATCGGCAGCAGATACGGCGCATCTTCGGTCGGCAGCCCCAGAACACCTATACTATGGCTTGAGAGGAACCGTTCGACCCGCTCATCTTCCATTCGCTCCATGCCATATTCTTCGAGTTCTTCGACAGTCATTGTATCTTACTATGTGTTAGCATGAGGTATAATACGAACCCCCGTCCTCTCTGAAACACAGCCAGTCACGGGAACTCATCAATGAGCACGGCAGCTTCACCTTCTATCACCTTTTCGCCGGCCGCATCGAAAACGTCGGTTGTCAGTTCGTACTTATTCCGGCCGAAGGTTCCAACGATTTCACAGACAGCGGTGACCTGTTCGCCAATTTCGACGGGAGAAAGAAAGGAGAGGTCCTGGGAAACATAGATTGTCAACCCTGGCAAGCGGGCAAGCGCGGCGCTGATAAGTCCGCTCACGAGGCTCCCGTGGACAATACGACCGCCAAATCTGGTTTGCTCGGCGTACGCTTCGTCGAGATGCAGACGGTTCGTGTCGCCGCTGGCCTCCGCATACGTTTTGACGTCCCGATTGCTGATCGTTTTTGTAAATTTCACTCGGTCACCGACCGTCGTTTCGGTTTCCGAGAGTCGACTAGACTTGAACTCCCAGTCGGACTTTTCGTACGCTGTCTCCGGTCGTACCTGATAGTATGAGTCAGTCACAGAATCGGATTCGTGTTGTAGTTCGTATCGGTGGAATACCTGTGGGACATACCGTACGATATCGTCGGTACTGACGAGACCGACCAGTTCGTCAGCATCGAGAACCACGAGGCGTGCAATATCGTGCGCTTGCATCTTCGCCACAGCCTCACTGACAGGTGTGTCGGGGATAGTTGTAATCACAGGTGCGGACATTACGTCCCGAACTGGCTGCTGCTCGGGTTGGTCGAGGGTACCGAGTGCTTCGAGAAGGTCCATCCCCGTGACGATGCCAACGACGTTGTCATCTATGACGACGAGCGAGCCGATATCTTTCTCGAAACACTTTGCTGCTGCAACTGCTGCGGTCTCGTCTGCAGTGATTGTTTCGACGGGACTGCTCATCACGTCAGAAACGCGTATTGGAAATGGCATCTCTGTCACTACGATTGAACATCAAATTAACATGCGGGGTTTCTTCTCGATTAAGAGAGAAATTCGATCCTGGTTACTGCCCTCCAAGGCTACCGACTGTGGGTGTTGTAACTGGGTTCAGTGTGTCTAATTAATTTATCATAATGCAGATACATACGCTTATATCGGAGTGGGAATATGTCCCAATCGAATGAGCCAGGGTGCCCAGTCGATGGTCCTTCTGATGTTTATTTCGGTCGTCCCCATCATCGGTGTCGCTGGCTACGCGTTTCGGAACCGAAACAAACCCGGTGCTCGCGGTTTTTTGCTCTGTCTGGTTGGTATGGTCGGTTGGTCACTCATGCTTATTCTCGTGACGTGGCCGTCTCCGACACTCCCGGTCCATCTTAACCTCTCAGGGAGATTTTTCTTCCAGCTAATTGTTGCATTCGGCTGGGTCCTGCTCGTCTGGGAGTATATTCAGCGTGACAGCATCCGTCTTTCCCCAGCCCTGATTGCGGCGGTTGCAGTTGTCCCCGTCATCACGCTTGTGTTGGCAGTGACGAACCCGTTGCATCATCTGGTTGTCCGTCCTGAAACGCCGGCCAATCCGGTTGGAATCAGCGAGTTCGTTCTCGGACCGTGGTATTTTGTCCACATCTGTTTTGCAATATTGCTGGTGATGTTACCGGCCGGATTACTGCTCGCAGATTTTCGAGGAGCGCACGGACAACACCGCAGCCAGATTCTCCTGTTACTTGCTGGATGGGTTATCGGTTTCCCGGGTGCGCTACAGACGCACCTGTTTCGGAATATCGAGACGATTCCATTATACGTCGACCTGACACCAGTCACCTTTCTGATTACGTCGCTTCTCTGGGGCCTAGCACTGTATCGGTACCAGCTGTTCAGCCTTATCCCGGTGAGCCGTCGCACGGCTATCGAAACGATGGCTGACCCGATTGTCAGTATCGACAGCAACAGAAACGTTGTCGACGCAAACCCTGCGGCACAACAACTGTTGGGGGCTGGCGAAGACGTGGTCGGCGAATCGTTCGACAATCTTTGCGAACGGTTTCCAGGACTATCTTCTCTCCACACCGGAGTCCAACAACAGACTGAACTGACTATCGAAACCGAGGATGGGGACCGCCATTTTCTTCTCGACGTGCGTCGGCTCGAACTTGGCACGGCAACGAACGGGTCGGTGCTGGTCTTCCGAGAAGTGTCCGAACTGCGCGAACGCGAACAGGAGCTTGAACTCCTCACCGGCATTTTTTCGCGGGTGTTCAGACACAATATCAGAAATCGCCTCACCGCCATCGACGGCTACACAACGATAATTGAACAGCGAGACGAGACCAACAGCTACGATGAGGAACTGACACGAATCAAGGAATCGAGTGCACAACTGCTTGCACACAGCCAGAAGGCAACCGACTTGGGACGGCTTATCGAGTCCGAATCCGAGCTGGAGCATGTTGATTTGGTGCCACTCATCACCGAGTGTCTCGACGGACTCGACGAACCCACGTCAGCAACCGTAACGGTCGATGCCGCAGACGAGTTGCTCGTCGTGTGTCACCCGCTCGTTGGCAAGGCTATCCACGAGTTGCTTGACAACGCTATTAGACACGGCGGAGAGACGCCGAATATCCGGGTATCGACCAAAACCAACGAACACAATGGTATCCTATCGATTGAAGACGACGGTCCTGGTATCGAACTGAGTGAGACCGAGGCACTGGACCGACGTTCAGAGACGAAACTCACGCACGGCTCCGGTGTGGGACTCTGGTTAGTTGATATGATCGCGCTCAAATCCGGTGGCTCGTTCAGCCTGACCAACGCCGAATCTGGGGGGACGCGAGCAGAACTCCAGTTTCCACTCGCGACGTGAACAACTGAAGATAGGCTGCTGCCAGAAAATCAGTCTGCGTTCGGCGTCGGTGCTTCGATATCGAGTTCGCCAGCATCCAGTTCCGCCTCGATTTCGCGTGCGGCTATGACCATGTTCTCCATCTTGCCGTATGCAACATCACGCGGCAGGAGCTTCAGTCCGCAGTCCGGGCTGACGGTGAGTCGTTCCGGTGGGACGATTTCAAGGGCTTTCTTGATGTTTTCTTTTATTTCCTCGACAGGCTCGACCTCGGCGATGTGAACGTCGACAACACCCATTGCGAGGTCTTTCGTGAAGGCAGGCTCCTTGAAGACGTCGAGCTGCTCGTAGCCGCCGTTACAGAGTTCGACATCGTACTCCTCGACCGGGTACTCAAGCATCTCCGGATAAATCCGCGAGTAATCGCCGTAACAGACGTGCAAGGCGAGACGGACATCGTCTGGCACGTCAGCAACGATTCGTTCGAGACACTCGCCGACGATAGCGTGGTCGTCAGGTGTCGTCGCGAGCGCCGGCTCGTCAATCTGGATGTAGCGAGCGCCAGCCTCAACGAGACCGGCGATTTCCTCGTTGACGAGGTCAGCAAGTTTGTAGGCGAGTTCAGCATCATCCTCGTAGACTTCGTTGAACGACCAACTTGCAAGCGTATATGGGCCGGTAATCGGCACTTTCACCGGGCGAGTTGCAACGGACGAGTTGTACTCGTACTCGGAGATAAGCCACTCTTCGGCATACGAGACGTCTTCGGTGACGCTCGGTTTGTCGAAGTAGTTGTGACCCCAGACCTTTACTGGGCCGTTAAACTCGTAGCCGTCGATGCGGTGGGCGAAATATTCGACCATCTCGTTACGGCGCATCTCGCCGTCGACGACGACATCCAGTCCACAGCGTTCGTGTTCGTGGGTGATAAGCCGAGAGGCGTCGTCTTTGGCTTCCTCAAAGTTCTCCGCGTCGAAGCTCGAATCGTCATCTTCGAAGAGGTCGCGGGCACGGTGGAGCCATTTTGGCTTTGGATAGGAGCCGACGACGGTTGTCAGCAGGAAATGTTCGTTGTCGTGTTCTGGGGGGCGGAATTGCTCACGCGTCATGCGAACACCACCTCCGTGGTGTGAGCAAGACGTCGATAGTCACAGCCCGTACAGCGTAGCGAACCGGAATGTCTATCGGAAGTCATGCTGTCACCTCCAGCTCCGCAGCAGCGGCAAGGGCTTCCAGCTTTTCTTCGAATCGGTTAACCGGCAGATAGAACGTTTCCGTGTTTGTCGTGGCATAAATTGTCTCGTAGTCGTTCTGTGGGGTCTG
>SL_4KL_010_BRINEDRAFT_10002314_pt1 | contig 10760 bp, 11 predicted proteins | sample SodLak_010_BRINE_2_FD_10664 | JGI IMG/M metagenome (IMG submission 10664) | reverse complement strand
TTTTAACATTCGAAGTGTATGTCCTGTTGGAGCCGTATCAAATACGATATAATCCCATTCATTATTATTATTATATTCTGCAAATAAATCAATGACGGCGGCTTCATCACTCCCAATAATGCCACCATCTAAATTAGAGAATTCTTCCGTATCAATATTTACACCTAATTTTCCAGCTTCATTTATTAGTGCTTGTGCAGTACCAGCATATTTTTCTGTGAATCGATGATTAGGGTCTACCTCAATAGCAAATAATTCATATTCATCTGAAACGCGCGTCGGATTTGGTTGGATATCTTTTTCAAAAACATCCCCAATTGAATGTGCCGGGTCCGTTGATATAACTAATGTTTTGTGATTATCTTTAGCTAAAGAAATCGCTGTTGCAGAAGCACAAGTTGTTTTTCCAACGCCACCTTTACCACCGAATAAAATGAATTTTGTCATTAATTACAATTCAGAACTACAGATATTAGTATGTTTCGGGTATAAAAGAGATTCAAACCATTGTATAGGCTTCACTCATCATTAAAATATATGCTCTATTTCGCAATAAAATTCGATAATTCATATTATATGGGCCTAATTTTGTAATTGTAGATAGTAACTGACTCATCTTTTTTTCAGATTCTTCCGTATTAACGTGTTGTTTTCTTAACCATGTTAAATCTCGATATATTTCACTTACTAACCATGGATAAGGGTCCGTTGTTTTACTCGGTAAACAATCTAATTTTATCAAGAAACGAATTCTCCATATATGTTTACAAGATATTCCATTAGGAGAACAATTATATAAAAAATCTTCACAAGAACATGCGGCATTGCTATTCAAATTTATATTATATATATCCGTAATTTCACCCTTTTTAACAGAACAAACAATATATTGACCTGTCGCCCTTGGATATACATAAAATTTATCTTTTGCTGCAGATGAAACCCGTTTAGATTCTGATTCCGTAATAGAATCTATTAATTTCGATAAATCTAGTTCTTCATTTATAACGACATCTGGAACTCCAAAGGCTACAAGTGTCGCTTTATCGGGTTGTCGAAGCATATCTTATTATACCTATATTTTTGTAGATATTTAGGTGTTTCGAGTTAAAACTATTTATTCATAATTAAAAATATGAAGTTCTTATATATCATATTTAAATATAAATTATTCTATAATTCTTCATTTGTTCTCATATAATGAAATATGTATGCTTGGGCAAATCCAGCATACTCACCAAATAAGTTTTCTAATGCTCTTGCTGTATCAGATTTGTTATTTTTAACAATGTTAGGATAATATTTTTCTGCAGCACGTTGAATCCAAACATCAACTGGTACAATTGAAGAAAAACCTCCGCCATACAGTAATACACAATCTGCAACTTTTGGTCCAACGCCAATATATTTCTCTAATTGTTTACGTGATTCGTTTGCATCCGTATAAATCTCAAGTGGTACTTCATTTGAATTAATCATACGAACTGTTTTAATAACATAATTGGCTCGATATCCTAATTTTAATTCTTTTAATTCTTCTTCTGTAGCATCATTTAATTCATCTGGTGTTGGAAAAGCTGAATATATAGAACCGTTAACAGTTACAGATTTACCATATCTTTTAGATAATTTTTGTACCATATCATGTATTCTCTCAACACGCATTTGCGTTGAACAAATAAAAGATATTAGTGTCGGAAATAAAGGTTCATGTACAATTCTTAAACTAGGATATATATCAATAGCTTTTTTAATTACTCCACTCGTATCTTTTTTTATCAATTCATTTTGAATATCTGTCATATTTTTATCTAGTTGAAATATTGATTTTATATATTCTCTACCTTCTGAGTGGGTGGATTCCCAATATAAAATATTATTATCAGAATAGACTCTTAAAACTAATACTTCGTTTTGTTCTGTTAATCTAGCCGTTGAGTATATGGGATTTTCAGAATCATTTTTGAACATGATACCATTATCTTTATTCCACAAAAATGTTTGACCACTCTCAATTGTCGGTTTCAGGTTAATATTTGCGTCGAATTTATATTCACCATTGTATTTGAATTTCATTATAGTTATAATTAGAATTCAAGATTATAATATGTTTCGTTTATCTTGAATTGGTTATAGCTAAAGCTATAGTGAAAATTATTCGTTAAATTAAAATAAAATTAAGCGTTGATTTAAGCGAACGTTACGCTTTCATCTTCATCTTCGTCAAGAATTCCGAGAACTTCATCTTCCCATTCTCGTCGTTCTTCAAGAACACGACGGCCTTTATCTGTCAAGGCATATTCATTAGTTCGCCGGTCGCGTTCATACTTTTCAACCATACCATACTCAACGAGGGTATCTAGATTTGGATACAACCGACCGTGATTAATTTCCTTTGTATAATATTCATCAGCCACTTCTTTTACAGCGAGTCCATGCGGTTCATCTGAACCAGCAACAATCGCCAATAGGTCACGTTGAAATCCAGTTAGTTCATACATTGTTTGTTAACTCCGTATATTCATTATATATGTATTATAATAAATGTTTCGATTGACATTTATCTATAGTGATTTATTAAACGTCAAAAACAATGTATTCAAAGGAATTAGGACAATTGCATAGCTTCGATTTGTTCTTGATACCGATTTCGAATTGTCACTTCTGTAACTTGTGCAACTTCAGCAACTTCTTTTTGTGTTTTCTTTTCATTACAAAGTAATGCGGCTGCATAAATAGCAGCAGCAGCATACCCTGTTGGGGATTTACCACTAAGTAAACCTTTTTCAGCCGTAACATCAATAATTTCCATTGATTTTGTTTTAACTTTTTCACTTAACCCTAGTTTTGAACAATAACGTGGAACATATTGTTTTGGGTCTACCGGTTGCATTTCCAATCCGAGTGTTTGTGATACATATCTATATGTTCGACCAATTTCTTTTCTTTCGACACGAGATACCGCTTCAATTTCTTCAAGAGAACGTGGTAAACCTTCTCTTCGACATGCTGCATATAAACAAGCCGTAGCTACACCTTCAATTGAACGTCCTCTGATTAAATCTTCTGATAAAGCTTTCCTGTATAAAACACTAGCTACTTCTCTTACGCTATCAGGAATTCCTAAAGAACTAGACATCCGGTCAATTTCAGAAAGTGCGAATTGAAGATTTCTTTCACCGGCATCTTTTGTACGAATACGTTCCTGCCATCTTCGCAATCTGTTCATTTGAGACCGTTTCTTAGCACCAATATTTCGTCCATAAGCATCTTTATTTTTCCAATCTATTGTTGTTGATAATCCTTTATCATGCATTGTTTGCGTTGTAGGTGCGCCCACACGTGATTTACTTTGTCTTTCTGAATGATTAAATGCTCTCCATTCTGGTCCTCTATCAATCGTTGCAGAATCTATAACCATACCACAATCAGGACATACAAGTTCGTCTTGTTCTGTTTTTAAATCTACAAGACATTCTGGGCATTTGTTTTCTGAAATAGCTTTTTCTTCTTCTAATCTTTTATTTTCTTCTTCTTTTTCTTCATTTGTTTTAACACGTTCTCTTTCTACCATATCATTAAATATAGTAATTCTTTAGGTTTAAAAAGCTTTCGCAAACATTTAAATTATATTAAACTTTACTTATATACCTACAGCTATTTTATATAATTAGCTATGGAAAATAATACTAAATTTAATCTTTAATCTTTAATCTCCGATGAAATTTCTGATATTAATTCATCTACATTATCTATATATTTACTTTGTGAAGAAAAACTAATATTTGCTTTATTATGCTGTTCGAATTCATTACTACCTGATAAAATATCATTTACTTCAAATATCAATTCGTAACTATTATGTCTATTTCTATTAAAATCTGAAATTATTCCATTTTCTGCGGTATATTGTGTAATTATTTCATCTAAAATTTCTGCACTTTTTGAATCAGAACTAATAAAATAATGCCCAAATGTACGTGTGTATGTTCGAGCAGATGTTTTTTTAGCTCCTTCTTCAAGAATATAAATTTCTAGTGAAACGCCTTCATCATCTTCACGTTTTACAGTTATATCTTTATTTGGTTCTATATTTTCAAGCTGTTCTGCGGTAGGTATATTAGTCGTTGTCATTAAACAATATATATTTATTTATAATAGCATATAATATTTATTTAGATTTATTTACATATATTTTAATGGTATATTTAATTAATATTTAAAATTTTACTACGTAGAGTACCATATACCAAAAGAAATTGATATTACAGCTAAGATATTTAATACAGTCCACTCACCGTTAGTCATAATTAATGCAGCATTCATTGACAACAATAATAAATATCCTGTAAATAAAATATACATAATTGATTTTCTTGGTGAACGTAGTATATTATTATTTTTAGATGTTAATTTACTCATAATATAATATATGTTCACGCACATATTTATTATATTCGTCATATTGTACAGTCAAATCCGAATTGAACCGTAACCTTTAAAATATCTAAATGCGAATAAACATATAATCAAATATGAATACGGATATTTTACATGTAAGTGATACACACTTAGGTAAAAATCAGTATGGTAGTGATATACGTGCTGATGATTATGCTGAAGCATTTGATGCAACAATAACATTAGCTATAGATGAAGATGTAGATGCCGTCATACATACAGGAGATTTATTTGATAATAGACAGCCCAATACAAATGCAATCTCACAAGCATTTACAACGATTAAACGATTGGATACAGCAGGTATACCATTCTTAGCTATCGTAGGAAATCATGAACGGAAATGGGATAAGCAGTGGATGGATATATTTGATACTTTAGATAATGTTCATCGATTATCACCAGATAGACCATATACAGTAAATGATAATGTATCAATATATGGTTTTGATTCATTTAGAGACCTTGAGTGGGAAGATAGTGACTTTAATATTACTCCCCCAGAAAATAAAAATAATGCTGTATTATTATGTATGCACGAATTATTCAAAGAATTAATTCCTCCTATTAAAGCAAAGCGAAGTATTGAACCAGTATTAGAAAATATTAATATAAAACCCGATGCTATTGCACTAGGAGATTATCATTCTTCCGTAGATGAAGTAATTATGGATGTTCCGGTATTTTATGCTGGAGCAACAGAAAGAACAAGTTCTACTACGGCTGACCCGACAATTAGAATGATTCGTTTTGAAGATAAAAAATTAATTAATTATCCATGGCGAAAAGTAGAAGGTATCAAAGATAATGTTCCACGTCCGTTTTACCCTATTGATATTGAATTGAAAGATGATTCAACGCGTACATACATACGTGATAAAGTAAAAAGTGATGTTCCATCTCCAGATTTGGATAAATCTGTCGTCGTGTTAAACTTATCTGGTTCATCAGAATCACCCGTATCATCTAATGATGCTTATTCTGTATTAGAAAAATTGAATGTTCCTGTGCCGTATATTAATGACAAACGTATATCAGAAACATTAAAATTTGATTCTGTAGATACATCAGACCCGACAAAAATTAATATCGAAGAAATGATTGACAATGAGATTAGTGAAGATATATCCGATACAATCAGTAAAATAGATTCGGAGATTATTCGAGATTTATCAATTGTTAAATCAAATATTAGAAATATCGTAGATGAAGAATTTGAAGGATTAGAAGGTGATAAACAATGAAAATAGAAAATATTAAAATAGAAAATATTAGAAGCTATGGTACAGAGCACATCACATTTGATGATGGTTTAATGCTTATACATGGAGATAATGGTTCAGGTAAAAGTTCATTACTAGGGAGTATATTTGGAGGTTTATATCTAAGTAATGTTTTAGATTATATTGATACAGATTTAACTTTAGATTCATTAGTCAGAAGAACGAAAGATAACGGTAAAATTACACTAACGTTTAGTGTCGGTGATGATATGTATACAGTTGAATGGGAAATATCTGTTACAGAAGACGCTAACGGAGAACGAAATGCATCTACGAAATCGTGTACGCTAGTTGGAGATGTAATTGATGAACCTATTGAAGGCGTTAAATCTGTTGATAAATCTATTGAAGAAATTATTGGTTTAGGTCCAGAATCATTTGTAAATAGTGTTTATGTTCAGCAAGGAGATATTACGAGAATGGTTGACGCTAATGATGAAAAAAGAAAAGAAATTATTGATGGTCTTTTGGGTCTAAGTAAATTAGACATATATATTGAACGGATGCATAAAGCAAGGAGAGAAATTGGTGCTCAAGTTAGGAAATATAATAATCTTCTTGACGAAAAAGAAAGACAATTAGATGAATATGATGAAAAATCAGTATTAGAACAAGAAATTAATGATTTAAAATCTAAAAAAGAGAATCTTAGCAATAAAAAAGAAAGAGCTACGGAAATAATTGACACAATTAAAGATGAACGTACAGATATAAAACAAAAATTAGATTCACAAAAAGAGATTCAATCACAAATTGATAAATCTAAAAATAAAGAACAAAAGTATAAGAATAAATTAGATGAATGGCAATCTAAGCAAACCGAACTTGAACAGGAAATAAAGGTTATATCTAAAGAAAAAGAATCTATTGAATCCAAGATTGATACGTTATGTGCAGAACTTGATTTAGAAATCAATCAATCTAGAATAGAAGATAAATTAGAGTCTGTAAAAGATAAGCATTCAAATTTAGATGCTAAAATATCTACGGTAATAAATGGTGATATATCTAACTTAGATAATGAATTAACACAAAAAGAAGACCGGTTAGATACATTACAAACAAAATTATCTCAAAAGAAATCTGATAAGAAAAACATAGAAAATGCCATGGAAAATATAGAAAAAGAGAAACAAACTTGCGTAGAGGATATTACGCAAATTGAAGATTCATTAGATAACTTGAATAGTAATTTAAATGATATTTGTGATAAATTTGACATTGATACAACAGATAATCCTATTGAAATTAGAGATATTCATCTCCCTGAAGTTCAAGAAAATCTATTGGAGAGAACACAGAAAATATATTCTAATCTCGGAGAAAAATCAACCGAATTAGAATTTTACGAAGAATTAGAAAATACAGGTTACTGTCCAATTTGTGATGAAGAACATGAAAATATAGATGATGAAATACATAACCAAATAAGCATAATTTCATCTAAAAAACAAGATATATCTCAAAAAGCAGATGCAATTAAAAAACAACAAGAATTCGTTGATGAAGCAAATTCATATATTGATAAGATTATATCTAAAAAGTCAGAATTAGATAAGAAACAAAATAACAAAGAACACATTGGCGATAAATTAGACAATAAACGAAGTCAATTAGACCAAATTAAACAGGATATATCTGATATTGATTCTTCAATATCAGATATTGAAAATAGAATACAAGAAATAAAGCGTGAGAAGTCAGACTTACAAGATAAAATTGACAAAGAACGTAATCAACTTGAAGAATATGAAATGAAAATCGAAGAGATAAACAAAGTTATTAATGTATTTGATAGATTAAATAATATATCTGATGAAATTGATAATAGAAAATCTTCATTTGAAATGAACAAAGATATGGTGAAAGAAACACGAAATCAATATTTAGACGCAAAACAGGAAGTAACAACATTAGAAAATAAAATAAAAGATATTGATACTAAAGAATTGAAGAACCAATATAATGAGTTGAAAAATAGATTAAATCAAGCAAATAAAACGAAATCTAATGCTGAAGATAAATTAGATGAGTATCGAGATAAATTAGCTGAAAAGAAACAGGTCTTAAATCAAGTTGAATCTATAAAAAATAGATGTCGTGAGCTAGAATCTCTGAAAACAAATGCGGCTGAAAAAGAAGTAGAATCTGAAAAAGTAATTTCATCATATAAAAATGTCAAAACACAATTAAGAAAAGAAAATATTGGATTACTAAACAAGTATGCTAATGAAGTATTTAAATCTGTATATCATAGTAAAGTATACCAAAGATTAGAAATTGATGAAGATTATTCGATTAATCTAGTAACTGGTGATGGTGTATCTATAAAACCAAAAGAATTGTCTGGTGGTGAAGAAACAATTGTTAGTTTAGCTATTCGAGCCGGAGTCTATCGTTTACTTGTGGAGCGTAATGGTAATGCAGATAAATTACCTCCGTTTATTCTCGATGAACCTACAACATTCCTTGATACAAATCATGTTTCAAACTTACAAGGTGTTATAGATACAATTACTGGATGGGATGTTCCTCAGGTAATTATTGTAAGTCATAAAAATGACCTTATTCAAAATGCAGATATATCATATGAGATTAAGAAAAACCCTGTAACAGAAACAAGTAATGTTACGATGACAAGATTATAAATTATTTTATATTTAAAATTCTTTTTGTTGTACAGTTTATAATTAAAATCTGAAATCAAATTTGTTATACGACAGCAAAGTATGTGACGCCCATAATAAATAGTAGGTAAATAATTGGTCGGACATACATTATCCAGATTCTAGATTTGACCACAGGTTTTATTTTGTATTCGAAGTTATTAACGCAGGCATTAATAATAGGGGCAGAATCTGGCGTGGTAATAAATGCCCAGACAATACCAACTATAAGAAGTCCGACAATCTCGTACGCAGACCCGATTTCACTTACTAATATTGCGGTAGTAAGCACTACTACGACCCTCAAATCAACGTCTCGCACTTGTAATATTTGTGCTATGTCAGACATCTTTTGTGTTCAATATCTTATTTATACCTATGGGTATTTAAGTATTGTGATTTGTATTTAATATTTTATATAATTTATCTAAAATATACATAAACGTGTATATTTTTTCATCATAATCTTAAAAAACGGCGTAAGTATAAATAGTATGTAATTCAAATAGAATAAATATGGAATCAATAGTCGAAGATGCTATGGAGCAAGAAGAAAAAATAGATGAACAAAATGAAGAAGATACAAGTCAAAATAAAAACACATCAAATGACAAAGGTATGTCGGATGCTGAAATTGATAGAATAGCTAAATCACTTGAAACGAGTGTTAGTGTCGTCGGATGTGGAGGTGGAGGATGTAATACGATAAATAGAATTGCAGATGAAGGTATTGAAGGCGCAGAATTAGTCGCAATAAACACAGACGCCCAAGACCTTCAACATAGTAAAGCAAACACGAAATTATTAATTGGTAAAGAAATTTGTGGCGGTCGTGGTGCAGGTAGTGTACCAAAACAAGGTGAAGAAGCTGCACGAGAAGATGAAGATGAAATTGAAAAAATAGTTCAAGACCAAGATATGGTATTTATCACTGCTGGTATGGGTGGTGGAACGGGAACTGGTTCTGCACCAGTTGTCGCAGAAATTGCAAATGAATATGCGTTAACCGTTGCTATTGTTACAACTCCATTTACTGCTGAAGGTGAAGCAAGACGTGTAAATGCAGATGGTGGATTAGAAAAATTAAGACAACATGCAGATACCGTTATTGTTGTTCCTAATGATAAACTTCTTGATTTTGCACCAAATTTACCACTTCAACAAGCATTCCGTATTTGTGATGAAGTTCTTATGCGTTCCGTCAAAGGAATCACAGAATTAATTACAAAACCAAATCTTGTAAATCTTGACTTTGCTGACGTTAAGACAATTATGGGTGGTGGCGGTGTAGCAATGATTGGACTTGGAGATTCTTCTGCTACAACAGATAAAGCTGAAGATAGCGTTACAAAAGCACTTGAATCACCATTATTAGATGTAAATATTTCAAATGCATCTAACGTACTTGTCAATGTAACGGGAGGTCCAGACATGCAAATCGAAGAAGCACAAGGTGTCGTTGAAATTCTTAACGAACGTGTTTCAGATAATGCTCGTATAATTTGGGGTTCAGGAGTAGATGAAGAACTTGAAGGTGAAATCCAAACCATGATTGTTATTACGGGAGTAGAATCTCCACAAATATATGGAGGAGAACATGTTGATGAAGAAGCTGTAGAATCAACTACAACAGACGCATTAGATGGAATAGACTACGTAGAGTAAAATTACTATTACAAAATAGTATTTTTACTATTAATATATAGTAATATTACTATTAAAATATAACAAATTAGAAGAAAGGATTTTGCGTTTTCTTTTCTTCTTTAATTTTCTCAGCTATACCCTCAAACTGTATTCGATAAAAATTACCAGTTTTTTCTTTATTCTCTACTTCAGGAGAGCTTATTTGTTCTTTTAATGCTTGACCAAATTCAGACAAAACTTCTTCCGTTATTAGAGAACCGATTTCATCATTGAAATGACACACCGACTCATCATCTAATTTTTTAATAATTTTATCTAAATCGTTTTTCATTTCCTCTGATAATTCTTCTGTAAACATTGAATCTTTTGTATAGTCAACATACCAGTTTAATGCATCAACAAGTACTGTTTTTTCACTACGTTCTAAATCAACTTTTAAATCCAAACTATTCTCGTTCATGTCTATATGAACACATAGGATAAAATTAACATAAAAGTTTCTATCAATATATTAATATTTAACACATAATTATATATGTTTCTTGTACATACGGTAATTATATATGTTAAGTATAGATATTGTGTCCAAAAAATCAGATAAGTATATTGATTCTGCATGGAATATAAAAAGAGAAGTATACGAAAATACAGGATTATTAAAACAAGAATGGCCATCTTTTGAACAAATATATTATCAAAGTAA
>SL_4KL_010_BRINEDRAFT_10002309_pt1 | contig 10765 bp, 9 predicted proteins | sample SodLak_010_BRINE_2_FD_10664 | JGI IMG/M metagenome (IMG submission 10664) | reverse complement strand
CGGCGAGCGCGAACTCCTCTTTCGCCGGCTCGACCGCACCAGATCCGCCCCCAGCGTCGAGCAGGCCATCGACCGGGACACCGCCAGCGCCCTCCGCCCCGCGCCGGAGGCCGTGACCGTCGACGACGACCTCGTCGACTACGTCGTCGACATCTGCCGCGGAACCCGCGACGACGCCCGCGTCGAAACGGGCGTCTCCCCCCGCGGCACCCAACGACTGCTCGAAGCCGCGCGCGCCGCCGCGGCGTACCGCGGGCGCGACTACCTCGTCCCCGACGACGTCAAACGCATGGCGAAGCCGACCCTCGCTCACCGGCTCGTCCTGTCGACGGAGGCGCGCGTCGAACGCGTCGACACCCGGCGCATCGTCGAGACCGTGATGGGGTCGGTGACGGTCCCCCGCGATACGGACCCCGTCGAGCCGTGAGACGATTCCGGCGGCGGGTCCGAATCCGCCGACGGTCCACGGCGGTGAGGGGGAGCCGGCAAGCGGCAGCCGACGGCCGACAGCTCATCGCGACGAGCGGCAGCCCACAGTCCACAGCAGACCGCGGCGGCGACGCGGACCGTCACACTCGCGACGGCTGCGGTGACCGCGGCGGCCGCCACTCCTCACTCGGCGAAGTACAGGATGAGCAGCGTCGCCGCGAGCACGAACACCGGTAGGGCGACGTACGAGAGCTCCGCGGGCGGCGTGACCGTCCGCCCGACCTCGTACGCGCCGACCGACGCGCCGACGAGCGCGACTCCCACCCCGACGCTCGAGGCGGCGTGCGCGATCTCGGGCGGCTGCAGCGAGCGCGAGTCGAGTTCGACCGCGAGCGCGTACCCGTATTCGAGGAAGTCCCACGCGAGCAGCGCGGCGACGACCGACACGAAGATCACCGCCGCCGGTACCCCGTAGACGGCCGTCGCGATGATCGCGAGCATCGCACAGAGGAAGACGAAGTTTCGGTAGACGAGCCCGTCGGCGACGCCCGCGAAAACGCCCCCGTACGTCGAGAGCGCGACGAGCGGCCCGAGCGCCAAGACTGACGCGAAAAGCGCCCCGCCGAGGATCACCGCGGGGAGGAGTTCGAGCACGTCGACGACGACTGCGGCCGGCACGTCTACCGCTCGCATCTGCGCCGCGACCAACGGCTCGTACCTCGGCCGGAGCGCGTGGACGAGCACGCCGGTCCCGGCGACCGCGAGCGCGAGTGCTCCCGTCGTCCCGAACACCGAGCCGCGCCGATCGACTCGTTTTCGAATCCAGCCGGTGACCACCGTGGCGGCGTACACCACGAGCAGCGCGCCGAGCGACCAGACCAGCGCCCTGAGTGCCGTCGGCGTCGTCACCGCGGCCGTGACCGCCTCGTTCAGCGCCAGCAGCTGTTCGGCCCGCGGATGGCTCAGGTCCTCGAGCCCGGCGGTCAACACCGGTCGAACGAACCCGAGCGCCAGCGCCACCGGGACGGACCAGACCACGATGCGATCGACGACTCCCGACGGCTCGCCGGTCCCCGGCTCGGTGTCGTCGACTCCCGCCGACGACTCCGCGGGCGGCTCGGCCGACTCCGTGCGCACCGCAACCGGCTCGATCGGAATCGTTGCGAGTCGCCGAACGCGGCCGGACACGTGCAACGCGAGCGGTCCGATAAACGCCAGCAGGGTGAAGACGGCGATACTGAGCCCCCTCGGATCGGCGTCACTCCACCGACTGAGGAGAGTGACGGGGCTCGGCGGGAGAGACGGGACGATCCCCGCTCGGAGCGTCCCCGCGCTCACGGCGGTCGCGACCAACAACAGCGCCGAGGTGCGAGCGACGGACGAGAAGACGTCGTTGACCGTCGACACCGAGAGTCGCCCGAGCGACCCGACGAACAGCGCAAGCAGCGCCGTCGCCCCGACGACGCCGGCGACGCTTCCGGCGGCGATACCGACCAGATCCGGTGGCGGCCCGGGGCCGGCGAACGCGGCGATGTCGACGTGGACGACCGCGCTCGCGACCAGCCCGGCACCGAACAGTGGTGAGAGGACGAGCGCGGCCAACGAGGCACCGCGGATCTCCGCGGCGACGAGCCGAAACAGCGCGACACCGACGACCGAAACGGCGACGGCGACCGCCGCCGTGAGCGTCGAGACGCCGGCCAGTGGGAAGAGGATAGCAATCGAACCGAACAGCACTGCGAGCAGGCTCATCGTCTTCGTGGGGGCGTGGTCGCTCATCCGCCCACCCCGAATCGGTGTTCGAGCGCGAACTGCAGCGGCTCGTTCGTGTCCCAATCGAAGACGGTGACGCCGGTTCGGCGAAGCCGGTCGATCCGCAGCGCCCGGTCGGCAGTGAGTATCCGTTGCCCGTCCGTCTCGACGCTCGGCTGTCGCGGCGTCACAACGACGACGTGCCGTCCGTGAGCCTGTAATCGTTCCGCGAACTCGAGGAGCGCGTCGTCGTGAAGCGGCGAAAGCAGAGTGAACTGCGTGTACGACGGCAGCGTGTCGGCCAGCTCGTCGGCGAGCTCCGCGGGGTCGGGCGTCCGTCGACCGGATGACCGGCCGAGAGACGATTTCCCCTCGCCGGCGTGGGTCATCAACCCCCCGAACAGACGACGGAGTCTGAGCCGATGGTCGTCTCCGTTCGACGGGTACACCTGGTCGCGGTCGTCACCGTAGCCGGTGACTCCGACGTGATGATGCTCACCGAGGAGCATCTCACCGATCATCTCTGCGGCGTACGTCGACAGCTCCCGCCCGGTCATTCCGTCTCCCGAGAACGAGGTCGCAGCACTGGCCCGCCGGTCGACGACGAGCTGCACGAACGCCGCGTTCGCCTCTCGATACGTGATCGTCGTGAGGTCGCCGCCGCCCGCCAGTCGCCGCCAGTCGATGCGGCTCGCCGGATCCGTGGAGTGGTACTCCCGCGTCGAGTGGAACTCGACGCCGGACCCTCCCTGGCTCGTGTCGAGCATCCCGGTGATCGCGCTCTCTCGGTCCGCGAGCGTGTACGACTCCGCGTGGACGCGACAGTCGAGCTCCGTTTCGACGGTCGTCTCCGTGCGAGACCGCTCTGAGCCGCTGAGGTTGCGGGCGACGACGGTCGTCGGGCCGAACGAGTGCGAGCCGCGCCGCGCCCGGATCGTGTACGAAAACGACGCGGAGTCGTCCGGCGCGACGGAGAGACCGGCCCGCGGCGAGCCGGAGACGACGGCGAGCGAGTCGGGAACCCCGTCGACAACGCGGACGTCCGGCGCGTTGCGCGCGCCGACGTTTCGGACCGTGACCGTCACGCCGACCTCGCGACCGGGGAGGGGGTGTGTCGTCTCGAGGTCGCGTTCACACACCAGCTCCGGCGGCGACGCGGTCGCCAGCCGATCGTACAGCGCGAAGCCGAGCAGCGGAACGCAGACGAGAAGCGCCGTCGCGGTCTGTGTCACGGCCCCGGCGGCGACCGCGAGCACCCCGACGAACGCGAGTCCGCTGCTGCGATCCGTCTGCTCCGTTCGCCACTCGTCGCTCATCGAGGCTCACCGCCGACGTTCGGCCCACCGATCGATTCGCTCCGCCGGTCGAGCTCGTCGACGGCGGCCGCGACGCGCCGCTTGAAAACGGTCTCTGGACGGAGCCACGCGGCGAGCCGCTCCGGTATCGTCGGCGAGAGCTCGTCTGCGAACAGCAGCGCGGCCTGCCGGTTCGACGTCCACTCCCCGCGCGCGAGCAGCCGTCTCGCCTCCGCCTCGGAAACGTCCTCAGTGCGGGCGACGGTCGCGACGAGCACCGACTCGAGTCCCCGTTCCGAGTTCGGCGCTGGCAGGGCGCCCCGCCGTCGATACAGGTCGTACTCCTTGAGACGGGCATCGAACGATCGGCCGGCCGTCTCGATCGATCGATCGGTCTGCGTGTTGTCGGCGACCGTGACCGGGGGCCGGGGATGCACACCGGTCACCGCACGGGCGATGAACGCGAGCGCGAGCGCCCCCAACGCGGCCACCAGAAGGCTCGTTTCGAGGACCGAGACGATATCGAGCCCGTCGATCGGGGCGCGGACCGCCGGCGGCAGCCGATCGGGAGCGAACGCGACGACGGCGCCGGAGAGCAGCAGCGCCATCCCGGAGAGCGCGCTGACGGTCCGCATCTACTCGTCACCCTCCGTCGCGGACCGAAGCGACCGCTCGGCGTCCGCAACCGCTTCCGCGTCTTCGGGCGACGGTGATCGATGACCGTAGCGGAGCGACCGGAACGCGTCGAGGATGCGCCGGACGTACCGCTCCGGAAACCCGAGCGCCGTCGCGCTGTCTGCGATCTCTGCGGGCGTCATCGTCGATCCGGGGCTGACGGTCCCGAGCAGCCACCGCCACGCGCGGAGCACGATGGCACGCGGGGGCACCTGTGGCGCTGTCGGCTCCGCGTCGCCGCTCGTCTGAGTGGTCGCGTTTGCGCCCGCTCCGGGGCCGTCTCCTGAGGCGTCGCCGACGCGGCCCGCGTCCGATCGAAGGCGGGCGATCCACGTCCTCGGACCGACACACAGCCATCTGAGCCGGTCGAGGAGGCGAGTACCGGTCCCGGTTATCGCGGTGAGGAGACGCGGGACGGCCGCAACCGCGCGTCGAACGGCGGTGAGCAGGTCGGCGGCGAGCGCGCGGAGGGAGTCGAGCACGCCTCGGCCACCGCGCGCGAAGGCGTCTCTTCCCCAGACGGCGAGACGGACGAGCCGCGTCACGACCCGCCGCGGGAGCGTCACGAGGGACGCGCCGAGACGAGCCGCCCCGCCGGCGACCTGTCGGCCGCGGGCACGGAGGTTCACTCGTCGGACGATGACGCCACCGAGACCGACGGCCGCGAACGCGATCGCCAGCCAGGAACGAAGCAGACCGAGCGTTCCGTCGTCGGTGACAGCACCCCGCTCGACGGTGTACGCGAGCGCTGCCTGCGGTCTGAGCGGAACCGACAGCACAGCGGTGCCGTTGCTATCGGTTTCGGTGTCTGCGGTCTCCGGGGCGGTGACCGTCGCGTTCGAGACGGGGACGCCGTCGATGGTCGCCGTGAGAGTCGCGCTCCCGCCCGGAAGGACGAACCACCCGGTGTCGACGTCGATCTCCGTGGGAAGCTCCGCCGTCGTCGCGCCGGAAACGGCGTCTCGCGACGCGACGATTCGAACCGATTCGGCGTACCCGATCGGAACGGTCGCCGTTCCGTTCGCGTCTGTTCGAGTGATCGCTGCGTCGTCGATGAGCAGCCGTAACCCCTCTACCGGCCGGTCGTCGATGGTCGCTTCGACTGTCGCCTCCGAGCCGGGGACTGGATCCGCCGTGAACGCGACGGAGACGTCGGTTGCGACCGCGACGTCACGCGTCCCCGTCGCTGACTCACGGGTTACCTCGATCGACGCCGAGTCGGCGTACGGAACGTCGATGTCGACGGTTCCGTTCTCGTCGGTCGTATACGTCTCGTTGCCGATACCGACGGTCGCGTCCGGGACCGGGTTCTCGCGGATCGTGGCGGTGAGCGTCACGGTGCTTCCCGGGTGAAGCGGCTCCTCGTCGTCGAGCGCGATGTCGATGTCGGTGTTGAGCGGGATGCCGTCAGCATTGGCCGCGGGGAAAGAGCCAGCGAGCCCACCGAGGGACGCTCCCGACGCGAACACCCTGTCGGTGGGGGCGTGGCCGGTGTCAGCGGCGACCGTGGACCGTACATCGCTCGGGTCGTGATGGACACTGAAAACCGGGTCGTCCGGGAGCTCGTCGACCGAACCGCCGACCGGCTGTTCGTCGAACGGGTCCGTGGAGCCGATGGTGTTCGAGTCGTCTCCGTCACCCTCGCCGTCGCCCGTGCCATCACCGTCTGCAGTGCCGTCACCCTCGCCGTCTGCCCGTGCCATCACCGTCTGCAGTGCCGTCACCCTCGCCGTCCTCGGCACCCCCGTCCTCGTCTGCAGTGCCGTCACCCTCGCCGTCCTCGGCACCCCCGTCCTCGTCTGCAGTGCCGTCNCNCTCGCCGTCCTCGGCACCCCCGTCCTCATCCTCGGTGGATTCGCCCGCTTCGTCATCGTTCGACGCGTCGCCGTTCGTTCCCTCCGTACCCTCTCCATCGTCCCCGTTCTGACCGTCTCCGCCCTCAATCGAACCGTCTTCACCGTCTTCGTCTGTCTCCTCATCGTCCGCGTCGGCCTCATCTGCGTCCCCCTCATCGGCGTCGTCCGTATCAGTCTCGTCTTCGATCTCCTCCTCGTCGGGGTCACCGGGTGCCGTGTATCGTTCGACGGTGACGGTGAGCGAACGAGCGTACGGGAGCGTTCCGGTGACCTCTCCGTTCTCGTCGGTGGCGCCGACGACGTCGCCGTTGTAGCTCACCCGATGGTCGACGAGCGGCGCGCCGGCATCCGTGACGCGGACGGTCCCGTCCGTGCCGGGGATAGGCTCCGAGAGCAGTTCGACGTCCGCGTCGACGACCTCCCAGTCCTCGTCGGTGTCGTGCTGTGCGTGATCGATCTGCGGTTCGAACGCGTCGGAGACGCCAGTGCGCTCGGTGTCGTCCAGACGAACCTCGTCTCGCTCGGGGGGTGTCGGATCGAAGGTCACCCATCCGACGTCCTCGAAGTACACCTCGACCCACGCGTGAGCGCGGTCGGCAGTCACTTCCTCGACGCCGTTCCCGTCGACTGGGGCTCGCGAGTATCCAGTGACGTATCTCGCCGGAATCCCCTGCGTCCGGAGCATCTCCGTCATCGCCGACGCGAAGTACTCGCAGTAGCCGGCGTCCATCTCGTGAAGGAACTCGTCGACGACGTCACCCTCCGGCGGCGGAACGTCGAGCGAGTACGCCCGTTCGTTTTTCAGCCAGTGTTCTATCGCGACCGCGGTGCCGTACGGCGTCGACTGGTTGGCGGTGATCCGGTTGGTTCGCTCGGTCACGCGATCGGGAGTCTCGCTACGAGGCGTACCGTACCGCTCGATCTTCGCGGGATCGTAGTCACCGGAGGCCGCTTTGAGCTCCGCGTAGCTCCACTCCGGAACGTCGCTCGTGACCGTCATCGACGTGTCGGCCGCGATCCGGTCCGTCAGCTCGAACGCGCCGTCGTCGCGGACGACGACGTCTGCGCCGCCCGCACCGCCTGCATCGACTGCGACGGGCTGATACGGGGCGGGAACGATGCGTATCGGCGTTTCGGCGGTGACATCGAAGCGCTGTCGCTCCGCCGGACCGTCGAACTCGTGCGGTGGATCGTACGCGGTTTGCCCGCGGGTTCGCTCCCACCCGTCGCCGGTGTACCGATCGTACGAAGCGGTACGCCAGTAGAACGTCTGAACGGCCCCGTACCGCAGTTCGCCGACCTCGCCGCTGGGCCCGCCAGTCGTCTCTTCGTCGATCGGGTCCGAATCGTCGGCGAATCGCTCTCGATCCGCGTCATCGTACTCGTCTCCGGCGAACGGATCGTCTGCAGACGGTGAATCCGTCCCCGGCTCTGCGGAGTCGAACTCGTCTTCCCCAGCCGCCGCGAGCGCATCGCCAAGCGCGTCACCCCCCTGCTCACCGGCTGACGACTCCGTCACGCTGCCGAGGTTCGGCTGTAAGAGCGGCGCGGCCAGCACGAGCGAAGAGACGCACAACAGCGCGACGACGACCGTCATCACGTTCCCTCTCATGACGACGGAACGGAGAGGGGTGGCTCACGGTGAGACGGCGATCTGAAACCGAGCGTCAGGCAGCTGTCGTACACTGTCCAATTAGATGAGTAGTAATTTTGCCTGATATATAAATCGTTGTGTCTACTGATGACAGGAAGCGGCGGTGGCTCCGCTAGCGTCGCGCTCTCTGAGAGATATTACACAGATATCCACTGGATAATAAATCTCTTATACCGACGCCGTCCACGACGCAGGTATGCCCAAGATCAGCGTCGAGATCCCCGCCGAGCTGCTCGACGACCTCGACGAACACGTCGGCGACGACGGCAAGTTCGTGAACCGCAGCGACGCGGTGCGCGCGTCCATCCGCAAGACCCTCGATCTGCTCGACGAGATCGACGCCCGCCACGACCGGCTCGAAACCGGTGGCGCTCCGGAGCGAGACCGTGAGTGACGACCCGTTCGCGGCCGACCCCCTCGACCGCTCGGCGGTGGCCGCCGTCGCCCTGATCACCCTCTTCGTCGTCGCGCTCGCGACCGCCCAGCTCACCGCCGCGAAGGTGATCGCGCTCCCGCTCCCGGTCGGGCTCCCCGTGGTCGGTCCCGAGATCGTCCTCCCGGGCGCCGCGCTCGCGTACGCGCTCACGTTCCTTGCGTCCGACTGCTACGCCGAACTGTACGGCCGCCGCGCCACGCAAGTCGTCGTCAACGTCGCCTTCCTCGCGAACTTCCTCGTGCTCGCCTTGGTCTGGTCCACCCTCGCCGCACCCGGCGTCGACCCCGAGGTCGCCGCCGCCTTCGACACCGCCCTCGGTCCCGCGACCAACGTCGTCGCCGGCTCCCTGCTCGCGTACGTCGTCTCGCAGAACTGGGACGTGGTCGTCTTCCACGCGATTCGCGACCGCACCGGTCCCGAGCTGCTGTGGCTGCGCAACGTCGTCTCCACCGCCACCAGCCAAGCGCTCGACACCGCGATCTTCGTCGGCGTCGCCTTCTTCCTCGCCCCGACGCTGTTCGGGGTCGGCGACCCGCTCCCGCTCGCCGTCCTCCTTGCGCTCGGCGTCGGCCAGTATCTCCTCAAGCTCGCGATCGCCGTCCTCGACACCCCGATCGTCTACCTCGTCGTTCGCGCGGTCCGCGAGTAGCACCACGTGTCGGTCTCGACACCCTCAGTCGCCCTCGGCACCGTCAGTCGCTCTCGGCGCTGTTAATCGCTCCCGACCGCCAACGCCCGAGCGGGTCGCGCGGGCAGGTCCGCGGGGACGCGCTCGAAGGAGTCGCCCGAGTCGCGGGTCCGGTACAACCCCCCGTCGTGAAGCGCCCAGATCGCACCCCGCTCCCCGCCGCTCGCGAGGACCGCTCGGTAGGTCCCCGTACCGGTGGGGATTCTCCGGTCGTCGAGCCGCTCGAAGCGTGGGCCCAGACCGGACCCGTCCCCCGGTCTTCGACGGTAGAGGTACGCCTCGCCGCGGCGGTGGGCCGCACTCGCTCCCGACGCCGCGCTCACGAGGACCGTCTCCGGGTCGCCCGGGTCGACTGCGATCCCCCAGACGTAGCCGTGGTCGAGCCCGCGATCGACGACGCGCCACGACCGACCTCGATCGCGGCTCTCCGCGAACCCGTCGCCCGCGGCCGCGTACACCCGATCGGGCGCGTCAGGGTGCGTCGCGAGCGCGTGGTTGTCGCGCCGGGAGCCCGCGGGCCGGTCGACCCACGTCGCCCCGGCGTCCGGGGTGACGAGGAGCGCGCCGGCCTCGACGCCGACGAACCACCGCCCCGGATCCGCCGGACAGGGCTCGATCCATCGGACGTGGTGGGTGTCCGGACGCGGCGGGAACGACCACTCGGACGCCGAGGGGACGGCCGTCAGCCCGTCGACCGACTCGACCGTCGTCCCCCCGTCAGTGGATCGGAAGACACGCGAGGGCTCCGTCCCGATCCAGACGGTCGACCGGTCGTGCGGGCTCGTTGCGACCGCGGTGACCGCGTCCGGCCCCGATCCCCCGGGACCGAGCACGTCGACGGCGACCCGCTCGAACGTCTCCCCGCCGTCGACGGAGCGAAACAGCCCGGAGTCGAAGGTCCCGGCGAGCACGTGACCGGCGAGAGCCACAGCGTCGGTCCCGCCGGTCCCATCGGTCCGTTCGGGGACGGGAGCGACCGAGAGAGACTCGACCGCGCGGTCCGCCAGCCGGATGGAAACGTCGCCGGTCTGAGGATTGACGATCCGGAGGCCGTCGTCGTAGGCGGCGTAGAGGCGTGCACACATGAGCCACGGTTCACCGCGCCGCAACAAAAGCCTTCGACGGGCGCAAGAGACTTACCGACACCACCCGTGAGAACTATACGCATGGATCTTCGCGTACAGGGGGACGTCCCCCCCGACCCGTTTCTCGGTGCCGCCGACCTGTTTGAAACCGAACACTCCATTGACGACCCCGTCCACGTGAAGGTCCGCGAGGACCCCGACGAGCGGACGTGGGCCGGCCACTACGACGGCTATCACGTCCTCAACGTCTCGAAACGCGCTGCCACCAGCGCGATGGCCCGCGAACTCGCCGTCCACGAGCTGTCCCATATGGCTCGCTACGAGGAGGGCCACGCCTCCCACATCCAATCGACCGAAGAGGCGTTGTACCTCGGGCTCGCGGGCGAGACCGTCGAACGCCGCAAGCTCGCGCACTGCTACCAGATCGCGAACCACATGAAAGACATCTACGCCGACGATATCACGCTCTCCGTCGCGCCCGCGGACAAGCTCCTCGGGTTCCTCGAATCGACGCTCGCGGCCGCGATCGCCGACCGACCGACCGTCTCGCGGGACGGCTCCCCGCCCGTCACCGCCGGCGCCGACCCGGAGATCACCGCGGTCAACGCCGCCTTCGCGCTCGCGTTAGTCGAGCGGCACGCGATCGCCGGCTCTAATCACCGGATCTACGACCTCGCGCGCGCGGCCGCCAGCGACACCGACAGCGTCGACGTCGACGCGTTCAAAAACCGATTCCTCGCGCTCGGTCCAGACCCCTCCGAGAGCGACTACCGGAAGGCGCTCGTCGACGCCGCTCGCGCGTACGCGGTCTGAGTACGGAAGCGGACACAGACGGTACGGAAGCGAAATCGAAATCAGAAGAAGCGCGGATCGCGGGCACCGAGCTAATCCGCGT
>SL_4KL_010_BRINEDRAFT_10002306_pt1 | contig 10767 bp, 9 predicted proteins | sample SodLak_010_BRINE_2_FD_10664 | JGI IMG/M metagenome (IMG submission 10664) | reverse complement strand
TCGGCCTGTCGAGTTCCGTTCGGCGGCGTGGTCAGGTCAGGGTAGGTGAGGGTAGGTGAGGGTAGGTCAGATCAGGGTAGGTCAGGTCAGACCCGGCTTGTAACACCCCAGGTCACGTGATCCCACAAGCGCTCGTAGCCGTAGTAGGTCGCGGTTTTCACTGCGTTCGTGACAATACCAATATTGACGGCGTCACCGGCGTCGCCGACGATCACCCATGCGACGATGACAGTGATCGTCACCATGACGAGCCGGTAGCACAGGGTTTTGACGAGCGCCCGTTTGCGGGCTTGCAGAGCGGACCGCGAGACGAGTTCGCGCATACTAGCGGTGCGACTTCCCGCGATATAAAACCAATATAGGTTTCTAAATTATTTAGAAGAAACTGATATACGTTACGTATCGCGGACTGTCGACTCGATCTCACCGACGACCTCTGGGTTTCGGAGGGCGCTAATATCACCGAATTCCTCGCCGCGTGCAATGTCTTCTAGCAGACGGCGCATGATCTTTCCCGACCGCGTTTTCGGCAACTCTGGAGTGAACACGATCCGATTCGGACGGGCGACCTCACCAATGGACTCAGCCAGGTGCTCGGTGATCGACTCCCGAAGCGCGCCGTCGGGATCGACACTGCTCTGTGTCGTGACGTATGCGACGATCCGGCCATCGTCATCGCCGACCACAGCCGCTTCAGTCACACCCGTTGCGCTGATAATAGCGGACTCCAGCTCGGCAGTATTGAACCGATGTGTCTGGACATTGATCACGTCGTCGACGCGACCGAGAATGGTGACGTAGCCGTCCTCGTCAACGGTCGCGCCGTCGCCGGTCTGGTAGCGCCACGCGTCTTCGGTTTCAACCCAGTACTCACGAAGATACCGTTCATCGCCCTCGCGGAGCCCGCGAAGCATTCCTGGCCACGGAGCGTCGATCGTCAGGTACCCCGCCTCGCCGGGCTCGACCCGACGGCCGTCCTCGTCGACGACGCGCGCGTCGATTCCGGGGAGCGGCGGCCCGACCTTGCCAGGCTTCATCGGTACGAGGCCCGGGAGGGTCGCGAGCGCGATGGCGCCGGTCTCCGTCTGCCACCACGTGTCGACGACCGGAGCCTCACCGCCGCCGACGTGCTCGCGGTACCAGCGCCACGCCTTCGGCGTGATAGACTCGCCGACGGTCCCGAGCAGGCGAATCGACGAGAGGTCGTGACGCGCCGGGTACTCCTCACCCCATTTCATAAACGACCGGATCGCCGTCGGAGAGGTATAGAACACACTGACTGCGTTGCGCTCGATAAGATCCCACACGCGGTCGCGGTCGGGATAGTCCGGGGACCCCTCGTACAAGACGGTCGTCGTCCCGAGCGTAAGCGGTCCGTATACCCCGTACGAGTGACCGGTTATCCAGCCGATGTCGGCCGCACACCAGTAGGTGTCCTTGGGGCGGACGTCGAGGACGTTCCGAGTGGTCCACGCGACGTGTGCGAGGTAGCCGCCGGTCGCGTGCTCGACGCCTTTCGGCCGCCCGGTCGTTCCCGAGGTGTACATCACGAAGAGGAGGTCGGTGGCGTCGCGCGCGACAGGGGCGACCGTCGCTCCGTCGTGTGCGTCGACGAGCGACTCGTACTCGTGTTCGTCCGCATCGAGCGGGACCTCGAGTGCGTCGCCGAGCCGGTCGACGACGACCGTCGCGTCGAGCTCGCCGTCCATCCGCAGCCGGGCGTTGGCGGCCTTCGATTTCTGGTTGAACGCGTCCTCTCGACGGTAGTAGCCGTCACAGGTGATCAGGTACTCGGAGTCGGCCGCGTCGAGACGGGTCGCGAGCGCCTCGGCGGAGAGTCCCGCGAAGACGACGTTGTGTGGCGCGCCGATGCGCGCGCACGCCAGCATCGCGATCGGAAGCTCCGGAATCATCGGCAGATACAGGGTCACCACGTCGTCCTCGTCGACGCCGAGGCCACGGAGCCCGGCGGCGAGCGCATTCACCTCTCGGTGGAGGTCGAGGTAGGTGTACGACCGGCGCTCTCCGCGCTTGCCGAACCACCGGATCGCGAGCTGGTTGCGTCGGTCGTCGAGGTGTCGGTCGATACAGTTCACGGACGCGTTGAGCCGCCCCTCGGGAAACCAGTTATAAAAGGGTGGCTCGCTGTCGTCGAGTACCGTCTCGTACGGTCGCTCCCAGTCGAGGAGGTCGGCCGCCCGGCGCCACGCCTCCGTCCCATCGGCTTCGAACGCCTCGTAACTGTCCTCGACGCCCGCGAGCGCTCGCTCGCGAAACGCCTCTGGTGGGTCGATCGCCTCGTCGCCGTCGGCGCTCGCGTCCGTCCACCGGCCACCGACTCCGACGTTATCCATGATTCCCACTCGCGAGTGAAGGAATGTATACTTTGTCCGAGGCGCGGCTCGGTGAGCGGTGTTCGTTGAGTACGGTTTCACCCGCTACCCGGCTCATGCCGGTCTTGTCACGCCGGCTCTATCCCGCCAGCTCTGCCACACCGCTCCGCTCAAATCGGTTCATTCTCGGCGCGTCGGGCTCACTACGTCGACTCCGCTGGGACGAGCGCGGCCGCCTTCGACCGCACGCGTGCCACGATCGACGGCTTCGCCTCGAAGTCGACAGTCACCTGATCGCTCGCGTACGCCTCGTCCGCGACGTGACCGTGGTCGTGGATCCACGAGACCAAGCTCATCGCGTCATCTGAAACGGGTAAGACGAGTCGCTCTCGCTCCCAGTCGGGGAGCTCCGCCTCCACGCGGTCGCGAAGCTCTGCGACGCCAGCGCCCGTCTTCGCCGAGACGGCAACCGGGTCCGGAGCGATTCCCGAGAGCGCGCCGCGCTTGTCAGCGAGCTCACCGGGCGCCAGTCGGTCAACCTTGTTGAACACGGTGAGAACGGGTGCCTCGTTGCGCTCGTACAGCGTCTCGTGGCTCGTCACGAGCTTCTCGCGCATCGCGTCGACCGGCTCGCTCGCGTCGACGACGAGCAACACGAGGTCGGCGCGGTACACCGAGTCGAGCGTCGATTCGAACGACTCGACGAGCCAGTGGGGAAGATCGGCAATGAACCCGACCGTATCGGTGAGGAGTACGTCACGCTTTTCCATCTCCGCGCGCCGGGTCGTCGTCCCGAGCGTGGTAAACAGCATATCTTGTGACTCCGCAGTGCGGTCGAGGTCGGGGTGCCGATCGGCGTTCTCGTCGACATCGATTTCGGCCGCTAGCTGTCGCATCAGCGTCGACTTACCGGCGTTGGTGTACCCCGCGAGCGCGACCAGATCGAACCCGGAATCGCGACGCTGTTCGCGGCGCGCCTGCTCTTTGTCCGCGATCGATTCGAGCTCGTCGCGGATCTCCGATATCTGGCGTTTGATGTCGCGCTCGACGCTCTCGTCGTACTCACCGAGCCCCATGAACCCGGGGCGCTCGTCGCGTTTCGCGAGGCTCGCTTTCGCCTCCGCGCGCGGCAGCTCATAACGGAGCTCCGCGAGTTCGACTTGTAGCTGCGCCTTCCGGGTGTTCGCGCGCTGACCGAAGATCTCCAGAATGAGCGTAAAGCGGTCGATAACCTCGACGCCCTCGGGGAGCTCGCCACCGATGTTGAACGTCTGATACGGCCCGACATCGTTGTCGACGATCACGACCCCGGCACCGGTACGCCGGACCAAATCGCGCAGCTCTGCGACCTTTCCCTCACCGAACATGAACGCGGCGTCCTCGGTGCGGGTCTGGCTGAGATCGCCGACGACCTCGTAGCCGGCAGCGGCCGCGAGCTGGCGGATCTCACGGAGATTCGCGGTACCGCTGTCGACGCGCTTGGCGACGATCGCTCGCTTTTCTGTGGGGGCTAACTCGGTATCGGTACCCGCTTCCTCGACGCTCCCCGTCATACGAGGAGGTCGCGGGCGGCGTACGCGGCGTGATATGCTGCCTGCACTGTTTCGTCTGCTCTTACGCTCTCGACGTATTTAAAATCGGGTCGGAATCTCAGCCGGCGCAGCCGAAACGCTGTTCATCGTATCGCTTTTCAAACCTACAGATCGTCGACAGCGGCCGCAATTCGACCGATCGCCTCCGTCACGTCCTCGCGGTCGACATCGAGATGGGTGGTGAATCGCGTCGTGTACTCGTCGAACTCCACGCAGCCGACGCCGGCCGCGTCACACGCCGCAACGAGGTCAGCGGCCCGAATCCCGGCCGCGTCGGTATGTGCAACGACGATGTTCGTGTCGGGCGTAGGCGCGTCGATTCCGTCGATCTTGGCGAGGCCGGCCGCGAGCCGTTCGGCGTTGGCGTGGTCGTCCGCGAGACGGTCGACGTTCTCCAACGCGAGCAGGCCCGGCGCAGCGATGATGCCGACCTGTCGCATCCCCCCGCCGAACAGCTTTCGGACACGGCGAGCCTCCTGGATGAACGCCTCGTCGCCGGCGAGGATCGAGCCGACGGGCGCGCCGAGCCCCTTCGAGAGACAGAACGCGACGCTGTCGAATGGGTCGACCAGCTCGCTCGCGTCGACATCGAGCGCGACGGCGGCGTTGAACACGCGTGCGCCGTCGAGGTGGACCGGTACGTCGGCGGCGCGGGCAGGCTCTGCGGCGGCCGCGAGCGCTTCGACGGGAATCGCGACCCCGCCCCGGTAGTTATGGGTGTTTTCGATGGCGAGCAGGCCGGTTCCCGGGCGGTGGAGGTCCTCGCTCACGAGGCCCTCGGCGACCGCTTCGGGCGTCGGAACGCAGCGCTCGCCGGCGTCGATCGTTCGCGTCTGGACGCCGGAGAGCATCGACGCGCCGGCCAGCTCCCAGCGGTAGACATGTGACTCCCGCTCTAAGAGGAGCTCTTGGCCGGGCTCGGTGTGAACGTGGACGGCGATCTGGTTCGCCATCGTTCCCGAGGGAACGTACAGCGCGGCCTCGGTCCCGACCGCTGCGGCGGCGCGGCGTTCGAGCTCGTTGACGGTTGGGTCGTCGCGGTACACGTCGTCACCGACGTCGGCGTCGCGCGCGGCGTCGCGCATCGCGGCCGAGGGCGTCGTAACGGTGTCTGATCGGAGGTCGATGAAGTCGGCGTCTGACATTAGTTATCGGTGATTCGACGGCCGATCGGATATAGGTCGCGCTCGGCGGATTCTGGAAGATGCAAGGCTAAAACCCCGCCCTTTAGAGCGGGGAGGATGTCAACGCCCTCGTCTGGATCTCAGGGGTTGTTGGGTTTCCCGTTGCCGTTGCCGTTCCCGTTGCCGTCGGGAGTGCTGTCGCAGAGGACATCCTGGTACCTCTGCGGCATCTCTTTGTAACAATCGGCGTCACGCCAATCAGCCACGTTCGGCGTCTGCGCACACTGGTTCGTGTTCTCGACGTAACAGAACGGGACGGGTTCTTCTTTGTCATTGTACTTGATGACTGCCAGTATCTTGTCGCCCCCGCCATCGAACTTGACGACGGGTTTGTCGCCGTGCTGACCGGGAATCGTCGTCGCTGTCTCATCCGAGAACTCCTGTTTGCGACACACGACATTCCCATCGTCGTCCTCGACGATGACCTTCACAAACACCGGCGGGATGTAATCCAAATCCGATTGGCTCACGATGAACCAGACTGATGAGCAGCCTTTGAAATCGACTTCGAAGGAGTCCCACGCCGCAGCCGTCCCGGAGAATACTCCGACTGCACCGAGACCAAGCACTGCGGTCCCGGCCGTTGTCAGAACCGTTCGTCGATTGAATGACAGTCGGCTGCCGCTCTCAAGTTCGTCAGATCTGCTGGGTGTGTTTCTTTCCATGGACCACGCGATGAACGACGAGGATAATGTAAAACACGTCATACTTCACAGGGGGTAATCACAACATTCGGTAAGACAAGAGTACCACCCAGTCGTCTTGGACCGTTTGTGATTCATTCTTTGGTCGTGGAGTGTGAGACCCATGCAAAACACGCGCCCCTGGATTTTGCACGCCGATTCAAACATCATTTGAAACGGGCAGGAATACCACTCATCGATCCGCAATTTCATCGATCGGCTGTTTCAGGCAAAGGAAATAGCACATATTGAGGTCCTAACAGAGTTCCATAATCGGGCCGATCAAGCTCGATCCGTCAGTTCCGGCTCCGATTCTTTCTTAACTCGCGCGGTCGATCCGTGGAGTATGGCAACAGAAGCCGCAGCTGACGACGGAGCCGACGCCCCACGAGCGTACGACGCCCTCCTCGATCGGGTCCGACGGTGGACCACGGTCGGGAGCGCCGCCGGGGTGCTCGGCTGGGACCAGCAGGTGATGATGCCCGAGGGCGGCACCCCCGCCCGATCGAAGCAGCTCTCGACGCTCTCGTCGATCCAGCACGACATGGTCACCGACGACGAGACGGGCGAACTGCTCGACGAGCTCGACGACGCGGACCTCACTGACGAGCGGGCCGCCGTCGTCCGCGAGGTCAGACGCGAGTACGAGCGCGCCGACGCCGTCCCCGTCGAACTCGTCGAAGAGATCTCCGAGACCGGCTCCGAGGCGCTTCAGGCGTGGGAGGAGGCGAAGGCCGACGACGACTTCGAGGCGTTCGCCCCCTACTTGGAGAAACACGTCGAACTCAAACGGCAGTACGCCGAGCATATCGACCCTGACCGAGACCCGTACGAGGTGCTGTTCGAGGACTTCGAGCCGTGTCTCTCGATGGAGCGCGCCGAGTCCATCCTCGAAGAACTCCGTGACACGCTCGTCCCCATGATCGACGCGATCCGCGAGTCCGACACCGATCTCGCAGTCGACACCTTCGAGGGACACTTCCCTGAAGAGGACCAGGAATCGCTCGCCCGCGACGCCCTCGAACTCGTCGGATACGACTTCGACCGAGGGCGGCTTGACGTTTCCTCGCACCCGTTCACTTCGGGCAACCAGTTCGACTGTCGGGTGACCACCCGGTTTGACGAGTCCGACCCCCTCGGCGCGGTCGGATCGACGATCCACGAGTACGGCCACGCCCAGTACAACCTCGGGCTCCCCCAAGACCAGTTCGCGACGCCGCTCGGCGAGTCCCGAGACCTCTCGGTCCACGAGTCGCAGTCGCGGCTCTGGGAGAATCACGTCGGTCGAAGCCGCGCGTTCTGGACACAGTTCCTCCCCGCGTTTCAGGACCGCTTCCCTGACACCGCAGAGGCGACGGTCGAGGACGCCTACGAGGCGTTCAATCAGGTCCACGAGAACAACTTCATCCGCGTCGAGGCCGACGAGCTGACTTACCACCTCCACATCATCGTCCGGTTCGAGATCGAACGCGATCTCGTTCGCGGCGACCTCGCGATCGAGGACGTACCCGAAGTCTGGAACGACAAGTACGAGGAGTATCTCGGAATCCGTCCGGAGACGGACAGCGAGGGATGCCTCCAAGACATTCATTGGAGCCACGGCAACTTCGGCTACTTCCCCACCTACTCGCTCGGCTCCGTGATGGCCGCACAGCTGTTCGCGGCCGCCGACCGCGAGATCGACGACCTCGACGCGAAGATCGGCGAAGGCGACTTCGACGATCTGCAGGCGTGGCTCGGCGAGAACGTCCACCAGCACGGCTCTCGTTACGAGACGAACGAGCTGGTGAAGCGGGCGACGGGCGAGGATTTCTCGGCCGACGCGTTCACCGACTACGTCGAAGAAAAATACGGCGAGCTGTACGAGCTTAACTGAAAAAGCGGGTTAACGCCCTTCCCGCACGCAGCAGACTGCAGCGTCAGTCATCGTCCGAGTTGGCCGCATCGAGCAGGAGAATTGCCCCGCCCATCAACGCGACGTTCTTGAGGAAGTTGATCTTGTTCGCCTGCCGTTCGTTCCCTTCCATCGTCCAGAAGTCGTGTATCGCGGGCGTCGTGCCGAGGAAGAAAACGAGGATAGCCCCGGCCGATGCGCGCGGTAACTTCCAGCAGAGGATCCCGAGATTGGCGACGAACAGCATCCCGGTGACGAGCGGAACGAGCAGGTCCGGCATCGGGACTCCCTTCTCCTCGGCGACCGCGACCCGCTTGTCATTGTTCCGGAACCCGTCGATCGCCATGTACGCCAGGATACCGGCGTACAGGGTTCGACCCAACCGAGACGGCGGCACGCTTTTGATCGCGGACGACGCGTCATCGGTGTCGACAGCGTCGCTTGCGCTCGCGTCAGACTCGGTAGTCGTCACGATTCCATCACCTCGATCCGGCTCACGTTCGCAGCAACTCGCCCGACCGTCTCGTACTCGCCGCCCTCGGTTCGGCGCATGATCCGGCCTTCGACGTCGTCGCGCTGCTCGGGGACGTCGAACAGCCCCGAGCCGCAGATCACGTCGCCGTCGTACACGTCCCACGTCTCGATGATCTCGTGAGGCTCTCCGGGAAACGGAACGCGTTCGAAGTCGCGACCGAAGTTCGTCGATTCGAACAGCGCGACCTCGTGGTCGTCTTCGACCCACGCCGGCGGGGCTTCCTCACCGCCACAGAAGAATACGCGCCCGTCGTGGACGAACACCCGACGGACGTACGAGAAGTCGTTTCCGCGGTCAAGCCGCGTCCAGGAGTCGCCGGCGTCGGTGGTTCGGTAGAGCCCGCCCTCACCGACNGCGTGACCGAGCCCGAGATTCTCCAAGTTGTGATCGAGNTAGCCGGTCGTCGCTACCCAGACGTCCTCGGAGATCGGGAGGACCTGGTGGACGTCGTCGACGATGGTATCTCGGCGGTCGCTCCACGTCTGTCCGCCGTCGTCGCTCAGATGGATCCCGCCCGCCTCGACGCCGGCGATCAGCCGTTCGGGGCGCCCCGGAACCGCTTCGAGCGCTCGAAGCCGCGCGTAGTGTGGGTCGATGGGTGACTCCCAGTGACCGCGCGAGGGAAGCTCGCGGAATCCCTTTAGTTCGGACCACGTCTCACCGCCGTCGACCGACCGGAAGATGTACGGATCGTTCGTCCCGGCGTACAGCGAGCCGTCCGCGGTCGCGAGGATCGACCACACCTCGCTCTGGCCGGCGTGCCAGAAGCGATCACCGAGCGGCACGTCCAAGTCCTCCCACGTCTCGCCGTCGTCCGTCGATCGATACGCGCCCGTCGCGGACGCGACAAAGACGCCAGGGGTGTGATCCCACGATGTAACGGCTGTGACGACGCCACAGTCGAGCACAGCCTCGAGGTCGTCTCGGTCGAACGGTACCTCAGTGGCACGGTACAGACCGTCGTCTGTCCCGATCAACAATGTCATTATCGACGTATCGAAGTGGTATCGTATAAAGTTTTACCAAACTGTAAAACGCTAAGTGGCGCCGGGCACAACGACTCGGATATCGACCCGTTCGGCCCGACTACCGCGGATTCAGATCGGGACGGTCACGGGGCGCTCCGGCACGCAACTATGACATCTCGTAACTCACCGCCATACCCGACGAAACGACCGACTGACGCCACGTACGTCGACGACCCCACGCTTCCGACCGAGCTGCTCAATCTTCCGTGGATCGACGTCCACAACCACGCGCACACGCTGTCGTGGGACGACCGCGAGCGGTACGCGCTCTCAGGCTGTCGCTCGATGGTGATGGTCGCTTCGGGCTATCACTGGACGCCCTACAAGCCGGTCGAGGCAGACGATATCCGCTTCCTCTGGGACGACGCGATCAACCGGCGCGCCGCGATAGAGCGGAACCATTTCTTCGAGGCGAAGCTCGGACTCGGCGTCCACACCGGCGTCCGCATCGAGAACCCGGACGAGCTGCTCGACGCGATGGCCGACTACTGCGGTCTCGACGAGGTCGTCGCGATCGGTGAGACGGGGGTCACGCCGACACAACACGTCGAACGGTGGGACGTCGACGCACAGCAGGCCGTCGTGCAGGCGCAGATGGAGCTCGCCGACGCCCACGACCTCCCTGTCATCCTCCACACACCGAACACGTCGAGCGACGAGAAGCGCTCGTATCGCGAGGGTGTGGGCATTCCGGGATACGAAAAGAACGCCGGACTCGGTGCCAAACCGGTCCTCGACGGCGAAAATCCCGCACTCGACGCGGTCAAACGTGACGTCGAGGCGATGCGCGACGCCGGACTCGACGACCGGCAAGTCGTTGCCTCACACGCCGACGACAACAACACCGCGTACCTGATGGAGGAAACCGACTGCTACCTGAGCTACACGATCGGTCACTCGTGGCTGATCGGCGTCACCGCCGCCGACGTCGCCGACGCCATCGACGAGTACGGTCCCGAGCGGATCATGGTCGATACCGACTGTGCGAACGTCCTCCGGACCGATCCGTACGCGCTGAAGCGGGCGATCTTCGAGCTATACCGCTACGGGATCGATATCGACGCGATCAGCAGAGTCGTCTTCGAGAATCCCCGCGATGTGTTCGGGCTCGCGGCGGAGTCGTGCTGAGCGGAGCCGGGCCGAACAGTCCGAGAGTACGGCGATCGCAATGACCGCGACAACCGCGACGACGATGACCACAACAACCGCGACGACGATGACCGCGACAACCGCGACGACCGAACTAACTGCGGCGACTATTCGAACGCGCAGTGGTTGGTCAGCTCACCGATTCCGTCGACCCCGATCGTCACCTGGTCGCCGTCTCCGAGGAGGACCGGCGGATCGCGGTACACGCCGACCCCCGGCGGGGTTCCCGTGAACAACAGGTCGCCCGGCTTCAGCGTGAATGCCTGACTGCAGACCGAGACGAGCTCGTTAATTCCGAAAATCAGGTTCGACGTCGACGATTCTTGAAGCCGTTCACCGTTCACCTCGGCCCAGATGTCGAGGTTGTGC
>SL_4KL_010_BRINEDRAFT_10002302_pt1 | contig 10776 bp, 13 predicted proteins | sample SodLak_010_BRINE_2_FD_10664 | JGI IMG/M metagenome (IMG submission 10664) | reverse complement strand
CCGCCGGCATCGCCAGCGGCTCGGTCCGACTCGCCCGTATCACCGAACGAGTCGGGTTTAGTATCGGCCAGTTTGGACGCAGTCCCCAACCCCTTCTCGGGGTCGGCGGCGTCATCTGTGATCGCAAACTCGAACGTCGAGCCCGACTTCGGGACCATGACGACCCGAGACTCGCCATCCGCACACGCTGTGGGACGGTTGTCTCGCCATCGGTCCGCCTCCGGCGGACCGCAAATCTCGATCGAGACGGTGTTGGTCGTCTCGATGACGACACGCCCCTCGATGCCGATCCGTGATGGGTCGTCGCTGTCGACGACTCTCACCGGAAGGCCGTTGAGTTCGTGTCGTGGCAGTGTCTCGGGTGTCAGTGGCATCTTAATACAGCTCTTCGTCTATGTCGTCGCCTTCTTCGGTCTGGATCGTCTTGATCCGGGCGATCGTCCGTCCGAGCTCACCGATTCGGCCCGGGTTCTCCGGTGCACCACCGGCTGCGAGGACGGATTTCTGGTTCAACAGCTCGGTTTCGAGCTCGTTTAGCTCTTCGGCGCGCTCGGCAGGCGTCATGTCGCGAATCTCTTCGACGTGAAGAATTGCCATTAGGCGTCACCTCCCTCGTCGGTTTGGGACTCGTCGTCGCTGTCCATCTCGTCGACCATCTCTTCGGCCTGCGCTTCGACATCCGCTTCGAGCTCGTCGAGTTCCTCTTCGATCGGGTCTTCGTCCGGAATCTCGACTGCTTCCTCCTGAGCGGCGACCTCCTCTTCGATGACCTCCTCGACGACCTCTTCGTCGATCTCGGTCTCTGCCTCGGCAGCATCGGCCTCGGGGGCCGTCTCGGCGTCGGGAGCCGCGTCGACGTCTTCCGGTTCGCCTTCGAGCAGTTCCTCAACGCCCTCGGCCTCGTTGGCCTCGACAGCGTCTGGAACGATCTCTTCTGGGTCGAGCTCTTCGTGAACCTGGAAGTTGTCCGGCAACTCCGCACCCGGCGGGATGATCTTGACATCCACACCGATCGTGCCGAGTTTCATGACGGCGACGCCCTGGCCGTGGTCGACGACCTCTTCGGCGGGTTCGCCGTTGTGTTTGATGTAGCCGCGGTTGAACTTCTCGACGCGCGATCGGGCACCCGTGACCTTCCCCGAAAGGACGATCTCAGCACCCAGCGCGCCGGCTTCCATGATCCGATCGATCGTGGTGTGACCGGCTTTCCGGAAGTACCAGCCACGCTCTAGGGCGTTTGCCAGTCGGTCTGCGACGATTCGGGCGTTGAGGTCGGGCTCCTCGACTTCCTGCACGTCGATCTGGGGGTCTTCGAGGTTGAACTTCTCCTCTAGGGCCGTCGTGACCTTCCGGATGTTCTCGCCACCTTTGCCGATGACCATCCCCGGCTTCTCCGCTTTGAGGACGATCTGGGTTCCCATCGGCGTCTTGGCGACGTCCATACCACCGTAGCCTGCACGGCCGAGTTCTTCCTGGAAGAACTCGTCGATCTGCGATCGCTGCAGGCCGTTTTCGATAAATTGGTGTTCGTCAGCCATTAGTTATCACCTTCGTCCTCATCGTCTGTCTCCTCGCTGACGATGATCTCGACATCTACCTGTGGTGTGTTCCACGCGGAGGCCCGCCCCATCGCACGGGGCTTGCGGCCGACCGCTTCGCCGACCTTGTGGGCGGCGACGTGGACGATCGTCATCGACGAGCCATCGAAGCCCTGGTGGTCTGCGTTTGCCTCGACGTTTTCGAGCAGATCGAGGAACTCACCAGAGACTTTCTCCGGGTACTTGCCGGCATCCCAGCCGTCGATATCGGAGCGGTGACCCGCGCCGGTGTTGTGGGACTTGAACGGAACCGACTGCTTTTTGTCGATGACGTCTTGGAGGTACGCCTGGGCTTCTGCGACGGTTTTGCCTTTGATTTCGCGAGCGACCTCCTTGCTGTGCTTGTTGCTCATGTGACGCTCACGGAGCATGGCTTTCGCCGTCGTGTCCGGGTCCGCGTCGACTGAGTAGTTGATTCCCATACGATGATCACTTCAGGGGGACGAACTTGGACGATCGAGTCGCACCGATCCCGGCCTGTCCGTGTTCGACGGAGTTTCGAGTCAGCTGGAACTCGCCGAGATAGTGGCCGATCATCTCGGGTTCGACCTTCACGCGTTCGAAGGACTGACCGGTGTACACCGCAAACGTCAGTCCGACGAACTCCGGCAGGATCGGCATATCTCGCAGGTGCGTTCGGATCGGGTTGTTCGCCGTCTCGTCTTCGTCTTTCCCGCGCGCTTTCTCGAGTAGTTTCTGCTTTTCGACCGAGAGACCGCGCGTAATACTTCGCCGCTTGCGAGCGGGCAGCAGTTCTGCGACTTCTTCGAGCTCCATCTCCTGTAGCTCCTCAAGCGTGTAGCCGCGGTAGGTAAACTCACCTTCGCGGCCGGTTCTGTACTCTTGGCTCATTTGTTTCCACCTCGACCGGTTCGTCGGGAGGCGATGTCACCGACTTTCCGCCCCGGCGGGGCATCCCGCGAGACGGATTTTGGCTTGCCGGGGTGCTGGCGGCCACCGCCACCGAACGGGTGGTCGACGGCGTTCATCGCCACACCACGGACGCGAGGCCACTTCGTGCCCCGGGCTTTCATTTTGTGATACTTGTTGCCAGCCTTGACGAACGGCTTTTCGGTCCGACCGCCACCGGCGACGACGCCGATGGTTGCCCGACACTGTGGGTCGAGGCGCTTGACCTCACCGCTTGGCAACTGGACGACCGCCGCGTTGCGATCGTGGGTGATCAGGTCTGCGTTGACACCCGATGCGCGAGCGAATCGGCCGCCGTCGCCCTGGTTTGCTTCGACGTTACAGACCGGAACNCCCTCCGGAATCTCCGCGAGTGGGAGCGTGTTTCCGGGTTTGATCTCTGCGGAAACACCGACCTGGATCTCCTCGCCGACAGTGACCCCTTCGGGTGCGAGGACGAGGCGCTGATCGCCATCCTCGAACTCGACGGCAGCGACGGGAGCCGATCGGGCTGGATCGTGTTCGATATCGACGATCGTGCCGCGGACGACATCGTCGTCGGTCTGCTTTTTGTGATCGAGCTGTGCCTTGTAGCGGTGCGATGGGGCACGGAACGTCGACGTTCCGCGTCCACGTCGCTGTCCGAGAATGCGACGTCCCATCGTCAGAACACCCCGATTCGCGAGGCGACTTCCTGGGCGTCGTCCTCGGCTGACAGTTTGATCGTTGCTTTCTTTTTGCCGTTCATGGTCAGTTGCGTGTTGACGTTGGCGACGCCGACGTCGAATCGCCGCTCGACCTCATCACGGATCTCCGGTTTGGTCGCGTCGGGGTTGACGATAAACTGGAGCTTGTTCTCGAAGTCCATGTCGTTCATCGCCTTCTCCGTGACCAGTGGGTGTTCGAGTATCGAACTCATCGGTCTGCCACCTCTTCGAGTGCGCTTTCGGTCCAGACGGTCAGGCGACCCGGATGACCACCCGGCGCGAGATCCTCTGCGTTGACCTCTCGGGCCGTCGCGACGTCAGCACCAGCGAGATTCCGGGCCGCACGAGACGGACCGGCGTCACTGGAGGTCACGAACAGAATCGACGAGGGAACTTTGTGCTTGCGTCCACGGGTTTTTCCGCGACCCGATCGGATGCTGCGGCCCTCGTCGGCGCGTTCGATGTCGGCGTCGAGACCAGCCGCTTCGAGGAACTCAACGACATCTCGGGTCTTCTGGAGGTCTTCGAACTCGTCGCTGACGACGACCGGAAGGTCGGTGTCCTCATCGAAGGCGTGGCCGCGATCGGCAACGAGGTCGGCGTCAGCCGTCGCAGCGATCGCGCTCCGGACGGCCAGCTTCTTTGCTTTCGTGTTGATCGATTCGGACTGGTCTTTTTCGGCTTTCGGCGGGTGGGCTTTGCGTCCTTTGACAGCCTGTGGAACGCGCCGTGCGCGTCCATCCTGTCGGGGAACGTGGGCCATCCCGCGGCCGCTACCGAACGATTCGGCCGGCGTTCGTTTGCCGGCGAACGGGTCGGCACCGTAGTCCTGTTTTCGGTTTGCCTGAGCGACGTTGACGGCACGGGCGATCAGATCCGGGCGGTAGGTCGTCTCGAAGACCGCCGGGAGCTCGATCTCCCCTGCGTCGTCGCCATCCAGGTTTCGTACTGTTGCGTCCATATGTTATCCCTGATTTGATGCGGTGGAGACGTAGCGAACCTCGGGGTCGAGGCGTGGCTGGTCTCCGGGTCGAACCGCCGGGCGCAAGCGCACGAGGCGCTGACTTGGCCCGGGGAGCGATCCCTTGATCAACGCGTGTGGGCCGTCGACATCGCCGTAGTTGACGAAGCCGCCGTCGACCGTCGCGTCAGCCCCGTCGCCGATATCGACGAGGCGTTTGTTCAGTTCCGTCCGCTGGTGGTAGCCGGTCTGTCCCTGCTGTGGGACCGTCGACCGAACACGGGACGGGTTCCAGGGGCCAAGGTTCCCGATGCGGCGGCGCCAGCCTTGCCGGGCGTGTTTGCCCTTGCGTTTCTGGACGCCCCAGCGTTTGACGGGACCTTGGGTCCCCTTTCCTTTCGTGACACCGCTTGCGTCGACGTACTCGCCAGCGCGGAACACGTCGTTCATGACGTGCTCGCCGCCGTCTTCGAGCAGTTCGAGCGCGAAGTCGACGCGCTCGTCGACGGATCCGCCGCCGACGCGCGTCTCCATCACGTCCGGTTTCTTTTTCGGGACCGAGGGTACCTCGGTCGGAACCGTGTGCGTGATGACGCGCACGTCGTCGACGCGCCCTGCAGCGAGCAGGTCACGGAGGTTCTCCGTGGCAGCGTCGGTGTCGTAATCGTCACCGGGCAGATCGAGGACCCGATCGAGTTCGGAAACGTACTCGTCGGTCCAGACCTCGGTCACCGGCTTCTGTCCGTACGGTGTGTTTTCGTACGCTCGCAGCGCAACCGCGCGCATCGGCGGCGTCTCCACGATCGTGACGGGGACGGTCTGTTCCATCCCTTCGGTCGGCGAGTTTGCACTGTCGTCGACCATCACGACGTGGGTCATGCCGGCCTTGTAGCCCGCGAAACCCTGCAGCGTTGGCTGTCCTTCGTCGTCCGGCCACGAGTTGAAACGTGGGACCTCGCTGGTCGCACGCTGTCGTGGGCCGAACCCGAGTGAGCCTTTGCGTGGTGAATTTGGTTGTGGCATTCTATCACTCTTTGAGTGAGAGCGAAGCGAGGGTGGCGAACATCGCTTCTTCCGTTCGCACGACCTCGCTTCCCTGATCCGGCATCGTGTTGAGCCAGAGGTCGAACCCCGGATCGGCAGTGGGTTCGACTCCGTCGCCCGCTTCGCCGAAACGAGACCCGGATAGGGCCTCGCCAGCATCCTCGATATCGAGGATCGCCGGCAGCCCTCTCTCGGGCGCACCGAAGGCGACGGTCATCCCGTCGTCGTCGATGCGTCCGGCCAGCGTCCCGAGTCGCCCGACGGTGAGTTCCTCACCGAACCGGGACGACGCGATGCAGACGCCAGCATCCTCACGGCCGAGAGCTGCCCGCAGGTCCGCGCGCTCGACCGACAGCCCCGAGGGGGGCTCGTCGACGAGCTTGGCACGGACCGGTCGTCGCGAAGAGATCCTGACGGTCACGCGCTCTCCCTCTTCGAGTGCCATCGATGGCGGCACATTGAGAGAGATCGGGTGTTGCAAGCCGCAATTGACCCGGACGCGCCCTTCAGGTCCGACCTCGGTCACGATCCCTTGTCTTGACGACCCCGAACCCTCCGATTCGGAGCCGGTCTGTGAGGTGGCACGGAGCGGCGGCAAGACACCGACGTACTCCAGTTCGTCCCGCATCCCCCACATCTCGTTTTTGAGATATGGGGGCGTCGCGGCGTATCGCAGTACGGTCGTAACGAACCCGCCGTCGAATCGNCCGCGTTCGCCCTCCCGATCGGGATAGACGACGAGGCGATCGGCCCGGAAAATCGTCGCCGCACGGGCGACGTATCCGAGTTTGCGAGTTGCCTCGCGTTTGTCCTCCGCCTCTCGACAGAGCGACGACGGAACGAGTACGCTGATTGTCATGCCGTGACGCTTCGGTGCCGCGTCACTAGACTGTAGCGATGTGTTGCCGACAGGGTCCTAAAAGGGTAGCGGATTCGTTCCCGACTGTGACGCTCTCACACGCTCGAATTCGGGGTATACTGTCTATCATGGCCGTGTGACTATCACCCACGAAAACAGTTCTCGAAAGCCCCGTCCGGCACACCGATCGATCGGCATCGCTGGTGAGGAACTGATCGACCAGATGAACGGGCAACGATCGGCGGTAGCGGCCGACCTCAGAGTTCCGCGAACGGATCGCTCTGCCGTTCGACTACCAGGACGCAGTATGGATCGCCGTTGTGCATACAGCGTGGCTCCGAGATCTCGAGTGGATCGTCGTATGCCTCTGCGAGGCCACGAATGAGCCCGCGCGCGAACTCACACAGCTGCCGATCGGACGTGTACTTGATTACGACGGCATCCGTCGAGGCGCGTTTGGTCTGTAGCTTCGGCGGAGTGAACGTCGACAGCGATCGCGCACGTAACGATTCGTGGATTGCTTCTTCGACGTGTTCGATTACATCGAGTGCATCCCAGTCGTCGTCGAAATAGACGAAGTACATATCGAGCAGATCGTCCATCAGCGAGATGCCGAACTCGATGAGCAACTCCTCTCGTGAGTGTTCGAGTTCGTCTGCTGCACTCTCGATGATCGAGAGTAACTCCTCGTCGGGATACTCCTTGAGCGGCATATACCGCTCAGACCGATCTGTCGTCTCCGTTTTGATCTCTTTCCACGTCGATCGATCGTATTCTTCAACCACAAACTGCTGTAATCCCCTCATCACGACCCCATGCATTGTTATTCTAATACCCCATTGTAATTAATCATATTTATGCTTTGATTACTGCAGGAGGAGCGAAGCTATCGTTCAACGTGGACGAAACAGCGTAACTGGCCGCTCGTGGCTTTCCACCCTGAACTGGTGGGTTGTGTTCGTTTCACCCATCAGTCGGCATCTGGAAGCGAGACAATTTGTGCACGCGGATACGCCGCCCCGGTGCCAGCGGCCGATCGATCGGTGGGTGAAACTCACATGTCGGGATCGAATTCGCAACCCTTATACATCCATCCGGGAATAGTTGTAACTGCAACAGGGCGCTGGTAGTGTAGTGGTATCACGTGACCTTGCCATGGTCACAACCTGGGTTCAAATCCCAGCCAGCGCATTTTCGCTGCATAATACCAACGAGCGGAGCGAGTTGTCTGTGCAGCGAAAATCGAATCTGGATTTGAATCAGACTGATACTACCGGACACAAGTACGTAAATTGCGTATCGGCGTATTCGTTACGGCGAGATCGTTGAGGTCCAATCTGGGTGTTGCTCGTTCATTTGCTTGTGTCCGGCAGTATGAGGTTCTGCGAGCACCGCGAGCAGGTTCTCAGGCGTGGTTCAAATCCCAGCCAGCCGATCTGTGTATCGTGACGTTTCTTGATTGTACAGTGAACGTTAAGCATAGCCTGTAACTCAGTCTCGACGAGAGCGGTCGTTTCGAGTGTCTGAACACGATAATTCGTCCGTCGGCAGTAGTGTTTACCCGCGTTTTCGCGGTCGAAAGACGTCGCGTCAATCGCTGCGTGACCAGATGGCCCGTGCAGTTGGGCCGACGGGCACAACAGCACTTGTCAGACCGATATCTGAACCCTAATTTGACGACTGAAGTCGGTGCAGTCTGGCGATTCACCAAAGCCGTCTATTTATACTGTTCAATCACCCCAACACGGTTACCTTGAGCGATGTGATCGACCCGTCAGCGACCCACTCGAGGGGCTACTGAAAGGTAACCTCGCGAGGGCTCCATTGACCGAGACCGATACTGTGGCGGCCGTGACGGCTGCAACCAACGATTCCGATGAGTTTCGAAACCGGGTTTGAAACTGTTCTCGGGCTGAAAAACAATCTTACGACTCTATTTTTTTGAACAACCACTCAGAGAATGAGTCCGTTTGTCGTCTCGATTCGAATGCATCATCAAACTGTGTAAACAGGTACACCGGTGGGTCCTCGCCGTCTTTTGTGTTAAAATAATCGAACGCGTATCCTTGTAGGCCACGGAATACGAAGGAACCATCAAGGAATTCAAAGTCGGTATCATCATCCTCAGTCCATTCTCTGGCGAACTTGGTTTGTAGTTCCACCTCCGGATACGTAAAGTGACTACCCCTGAGAAACGTTCCAGGGTGGCGCCCGATATATCGCATACAGGATTTGTACGCCTCTGGGAGTGTTACACTGTACCGTCGCTCAAGATTCCTAAGATCGCCCTCAGGACAGCCCTCAAAATTCTCTCGTGTACCGTATCCGTTCTCAATGAGTAATGCTACGGCGCGTTCGCCGACTGTAGTATTGCCCATTGGCATCACTATTCAACTGATGTTTAAATATATGTCAGTAAAATAGTTTGCAAACCCCGCTATGAACTTTTCATAGGCGTTCTCAGATGGTTCCTGTCCAGTATACAGGAGTGTCTACCTTGTTAAATAATAATATAACTGATATAAACTGTGATCCACCGCTTTTTCATTCAGTACAACCACACGGTGATTTCCCATGTCGTCTTCGTTGTAATCTCTGTAACATATAATCAGTCGATCACATCGGTTTGGAGAAAGTGCCTGCTTGGAGAAGGTGTCCAGCCCAACCAAGCAGACAATGGATAGGGGAAGAGTACCTAGTTAAATACCTGAGTCAATTGAATAAATCTACAAACCGTTGAGAATCGATCTTGAATGCATACTCGAGCGGAGATTTACCGGCGTTGTTCTCCTGATGTGGGTCTGCTCCGTTCTCGAGGAGCAGTTTAATAATTTCGCAATTCCCAACATGCACGGCGGCCCACAGCGGACAGTTACCGTACTCGTCTGCAATGGAGACATCTGCGCCGCTGGCTAAAAGAAATTCGACTAGATCTGTTCTTTCACGGCTTACCGCAACGTGTAGTGGCGTCTTTCCCTTATTCCCAGAGCAATTTACATCAATACCCCGTTCAACTAACTCTGCGGTCATCTCGTATCGACCTCTTGCAGCTGCAACATGTAATAGTGTATTAGTCTCGGGAGTAGTGACGTCGATCTTCGCATCGTCGATGTGTTCCTCGAATACGTTCTGTTTGCCAAATCGAACAGCCGCGAACAGTTTTTTCCTCCTCATATTTCCTATTTGTCTGGTTTTATGTACTTCAATACTTGGATGAGTTTTTTAGTCTAACAACCATGTGTGTTATTACATTCTTCAACGAATCATTTGTTGATTATGACATGGTCAACATACACTTCATACAGCATCCAATATTCTCAACCCGGTTTATATTCACTGGGTCGTGCTCACCGTGATTGAACGCGACGTGATTCACGACAGTAAACGCTCAATCGTTGATCTTTTGCCCACGCGTCAGCCGCTTTCGGGCCGGTATGCACGCGAACGTCGTCGAAGAACTCCATCGCTCGATTGACTGACGACTCAACTGATTGGACCGGCGAGGAGGGTACGTCACAAACAGAATCGGGGACCTGAGTGTCACCAACGCGGTCTTTCGTCTATGTGCAGTTGCGTCTTACGCAAACACTGAATTCCAAGTTCACCGCCGGCCATTACTCGTAAAACAGTTTTTCAGCCCCCCATTGAGTGTGAAGGCTGCCTTCCCAGATGATGTCTCGAGTATCATTCAATCTTCAAGTAGCGACTCAACCATTGTTGCTTGTTCACGACCAGGTTCCATCTGATGTTCAACACCGTAGTTTGATGCTGCAGAAAGAAGTTCGTTGTATCCGTTGAGTAACGCTCGAATAAAATCCTCATTGTCAACAACGTAGCCGCGAGCGCTTTGCGGCGACGGAGTGGGAACTGAGAGGGCTGGATCAATCTGTTCTCGGGTTTGGAACGCGAGCCGAACCACAGTGTCTCCCAACGGCTCAATCAAAAAATAATATCTAAATCCTTCGAGCAACTGTGTTACAACCTCATATCGCTCAATGTTGCCTTGGTGAACATCGATCGCAATGTCAAGTAGCTGTGAAATATCCAGCGCCACCGAATCGCCTACGTATTCGGGATCCCACATCCCCCACGAAATCTCGTCTTCGTTTTGGAACCGATTCAGACGGGTATTTCCAACCGTTATCTTAATTGCCCCACCACCGACCGAAACAAGTTCCGGACCCTCAACTGTGGTAATGTCTACATTAACAGCCCCATCAATTTCGTTTGATCCTATACCCGTCATATGCTATTTAATGTTTTCTGATTCACTTTTCGAAGAGTATACAGATACAATTTGTGGTTCTATTAAATCACTAGACCGCGTCGGCATAAGTCCATAAATCAACCGTATAACGCACACGCGTTGAGCTGGCGCAGGTCTGGGCGGCCGAATCAGCGTGCATACAGTTATGCCAACATCTCTTCAGGGGTCGATTCGACCTGCCAGTCGGTGATGTCGACATCAGTTCGGTGGTACGGTTCGTAGACAGTGTTGGAACCACGTCGATCGAACCAGCCCGGTCCCTGAATTCGGAGATCCTTCGGTGGAGCAACACCCATCGTCAAATAACAGTCCCGAATTTGGCACTTCAGATGATAAATAAGGTCGTCGCGGAAGTCCTCGAGCGCATCAGGTTCATATGGTGGAAGTTCGAACCGTGCATCGGGCTTTCGATCGATATTCGGCTCGTCGGT
>SL_4KL_010_BRINEDRAFT_10002296_pt1 | contig 10788 bp, 9 predicted proteins | sample SodLak_010_BRINE_2_FD_10664 | JGI IMG/M metagenome (IMG submission 10664) | reverse complement strand
TGATGGACGAGCGGTTCGACGCCGAGAACCCGAAATCGAAACAGCTCAAGTTCCACACCCAGACGGGCGGATCGACGCTCACGGCCCAGCAGATCGAAAACAACGTCGTCAGGGTGGCGTATCAGGCGCTCGCGGCGGTGCTCGGCGGCACCCAGAGCCTCCACACCAACGGCAAGGACGAGGCGCTCGCGTTGCCCACCGAGCAGTCCGTCCGGACCGCGTTGCGAACCCAACAGATCCTCGCGCACGAGTCGGGTGCGGCGGACACGATCGATCCGCTCGCGGGCTCCTATTATGTGGAGAGCCTCACGGACGAGATCGAATCGGAGGCGTTCGAGATCATCGAGGAGATCGACCGCCGCGGCGGGGCGTTGGCGGCCGTCGAGAGCCAGTGGGTGCAACGGCAGATACAGGACGTCGCCTTCGAGCGCCAGCGCGAGATCGAGGACGGCGAGCGGGTCATCGTCGGCGTCAACGAGTACACCGTCGACGAGGAGCCCGCGATGGACTTAGAGGAGGTCGACCCTGCACAGGAGGCCGCACAGCGCGAGCGGTTGGCGGTCGTCAAAGCCGATCGCGACGACGAGGCGGTGGACGCCGCGCTCGCGGCGATCCGCTCGGCCGCCGCCGGCGACGAGAACCTGCTCCCGGCGATCATCGAGGCGGTAAAGGCGTACGCGACGGTACAGGAGGTCTGTGACGTCCTTCGCGATGAGTTCGGCGAGTATACGCCGAATCGCTAACCCGGTGTGCCCGTAGACCCCGCGGAGGCCGCCCCCTTTTTAGGATCTCTCGGGCCGTCTCGGTAGGAGCTGGCCCCACATCGTCTTCGAGGGGATCTCGACGGTGAGCGGCTCCTCGACGACGATCTGACAGGAGAGTCGGGGGTAGCCGAACCGCGCGGCCGCGGTGTCGTGGAACTTCCTCGGCTCCGGGGGCGGGTCGATACGGACCCCGCAGGTGCCACAGAGGCCGTTGCCGCCACAGTTGAGCCGCGACGAGAGCGTGCCGTACACCTCGAATCCGCCCGCGATGAGCGCGTCGCGGAGGACGGTTCCGCGCTCGACGGCGAGCGTCGTCTCTAGCCCGTTCTGATCGCGGACGCGGACGGGAACGGTGTTTTCACCCATGGATCCGCCCTCCCACTCAGACCTCGCTACCGAACGCGCTGGGCTCCTCCCAGGAATCGCGTCCGGAGACGGTACGCTGCGGGAACGGGATGGTGATGTCCTCCGCGTCGAACCGCTTCTTGACGGCCGCGACGTACTCCGCCCGCGTCCGCATGAAGTCCGAGCGCGACGGGTTTGCGATCCAGACGCGCGACTGCAGCCCGACGTAGGAGTCGGCCAGTTCGTTGAACCGAACCGACGGGGCGGGCTCTTCGAGGATCGCCTCGTGTTTTTCGGCCTCCTCGATGATGATCTCGGTGGCATGGTCGACGTCGTCGTCGTAGTCGATCCCGAAGACGACCCGGAGCCGGAGCGTGTCCTTCGCGACCGGGTTCTTCACGACCCCGCTCGTGAGTGCGTGATTCGGGACGGTGAGCAGTTCGTTGTCGAACGTTCGTACACGGGTGACCCGGAAGGAGATGTCCTCGACGACGCCGACGTTGTCGTCCCACTCGATCCAGTCGCCGATCTTGAACGGCTTATCGGTGTAGATGAAGATACCCGCGACGAAGTTCCGGATCACGTCCTGTAACGCGAAGCCGACTGCGAGCGTCGCCGCCGCCGCGATGGTCGCGAGCGAGCGGAGGAAGTCGTCGTAGCCGGCCGCCCCGAACGCGACGGTCAACCCGGCGAAGAGCACGAGGAACGTCGCGATCTTGTTGAGCGGGCGGCGTGCGTGCTCCTCCAACCCCTGCCGTTCGAGCAGCCGTTCGATGAGCGGGTTGAAGACGCTCTTGTTGAGGACATACACCGCAGTTAAGACGACGATGAACGTCGCCGCCGAGACGACGAGCCCGGCAGCGTCACCGAGGAACGGCGCGAGGACGTTCTCGGCCGCGGCGATCTGTCCGGGACCCCCACCGCCGATCATCAGTGGAACACCGCCGTGTTCCCGCGCGTCTCGATCAGGTCCGCCCCGACGGCCTCACCCAGTTCGGCGGCGAGTTCGTCGGTCGTGGTCCCTCCACGGGCCGCCCTGAGGAATTTCACTTTGACTAGCTTCCGGTCCTGTAGTTGATCTTTGAGCTCCTCGGTGACCGCCTCGATGCCGCCTTTCCCGACCCAGACCGTGACGTCGAGGTCGTGTGCCTCCTTGCGGAGTTGCTGGTCGCTCATACCCCGTGGAACGGCCCCGGCACATTGAACCTTGAGATTCGCGGCGAGGATGGCCGGGACGTGGTGACGTCGTTTCCGAACCGCGTGGACGACCGATCCGGAGGCCGTCCCCTGGTAATGCATCCGTCAAAAACGGTTATCGATCGAGCTGGTTCGATGGATATTCGATCAAAAGCCGACTTAACCGTGGGATCGACACCCGTGTTTATAAATGTCGGATTCAATATTCTCGTGGTGTGCGGGCAGTCCTCACACAAAGTTTAATCAAAGCCGGTGATATATTCCTCATATGGACTCCGACAGCTCCATTGACGTGCGTATTGCCGGTCAGCCGACCATCCAGCTCGGCGCCCGCTTTACATTCGGCAATACGTCCAAATTTACAGGGGCTCGTCGGACTCGGTGGTCCGACTCCGCACGCCGCCTCCACGGCTATCGTGGGTCGCCCGCCTCCCGCCGCTTACCCGTTGGTCAGGGTCAAAGACGGTAGATGAGCGTCTCACGACATCCGATAGCGCTTCGCCTCGAGCAACGCGTCGGCGGCGCGACGAAGCTCCTCGCGACCGTCATGGCGCTGCCGCTCATCGACGGCATCTTCCCCGCGCTCGTCGTCGCCGGCGTCCTCGCGACGCCGACCGGCGTGGTCGAGACCGGGATCCTCATCTTCGGCGGTTCCGCCACGATGGCGGTCATCCTCGCGGAGATGGACGGCACCCGAAAGGAGATGATGGCCTCCGTGTTGCTCATCGGGGCGGTGATCATCCCGGTGGCGGCCGTCGAGGCCGCGCTCGCGCCGACGCTTGAGGGCTTTTTGAACCTCGAGATCTTCGAGCGGTTCGCCGGGCTCGTCATCCTCGCCATCGCCGCGAAGACGGCGAGTTCGGAGATCGGCAAGTACCTCCCGAGCCCCGCGGTCATCATCGGGTTGGGCCTCGTCGCGAGCTTCGATCCCTCGGGCCTCTCCTTACAGACCTCGACGGAGTACGTGTTGCCGGGCACGGCCGCCGCCGGTATCGGCGTCGGCTTCGCGCTCTCCGTGGCGGCGTTCTCCCCGCAGCTGAAGGGCCGCGTCGACATCGACCGCTTCCGGTTCGGCTCGGCGGTCGCACTCGGCGTGCTCGCGCTCCCGATCCTGTTGCGGCCCATCGGGGTCATGCAGACGGAAGCGCCCATCGCGCTCGCCGTCCTTGGCGTGACCGCGCTGTTCGCCTACGACCCCGACGCCCCGGGGATGGACGTCTCCGGTGGCGCGGACGGCACCGATGACGGTGGCGACGATGACGACGACGTCGCCGGCGGCATGGCAGTCAGCGCCTCCCCGGAGGTCGGCGGTCACGATTCGGACGTCGCAGACGGGGACCTCGTTTCCGGCGGCAAACCCGCGAACGTTTCGCCCGGGTCCACCACGGCACCCCCCGACGGAGCCGCCGCGGCCGGCGACGGTGGGGCCGTCGAGGGGGATGGCAGTCCGTCCGCTGAGCCGGACGAGGACGGGGGTGCCGGCGGTGGCAACGACGATGACGACGATGACGACGATCGGCGGGACCCCTTCGACGACGGCGATTCGCGTGCGCCCTGGTTGTGATCGGCGCGCCCGTGGAGCCGTATCGCTTTAGGTGCTCTCGCCCCTGCACCAAGTATGTCAAATCGCGTCGTGCAGGGACGGATGGTGACGCCGGGAAAGCTCGCGGAGATGGTCGAGGGGTCGTCGGTCCTCGAAGCCGAGGACATCACCGACGCGGATCGTCCGTGTCCGGAGTGTGACGGCGACGTCATCGCGGTCGGCTACATGCCGAGTGTGACCGAGTTCGTGACGGGGTACAAATGCCAGGAGTGCGATTGGAGCGACGACGACCGGGACTGATCGCCCGGGTGAGCCCTGAGCGTGCCGGTTCGTCGGGGCGCTCACGTCCCCCGATCGCCCCGGATCGAAACCCCTTTAATCGTGTTCGCTCAACTTTCGAGCGCAGACAGCGGGGCTGTGGCCAAGCCAGGCATGGCGACTGACTCCAGAGGCCACGCCCGGGACGACACTCCAGACTGATATACCGAGCGGGCGACTGATCATCGCTCGTGTTGACGACCCTCTGGAGTTCCGAGGCGTACCGGAGATATCAGTCGATCGGGGGTTCAAATCCCTCCGGCCCCATACCATATATTAAACTTTCTTAGCTTTGCTTACATAAAAACGTCAAACGAACCACCGTTCTCCTGGGTAGTCGGCCAGACTGATCACCGTGCGAATCGATTCTCTGACGAATATCACGCTTCGACAAGAACCAGCCCAACCACGTTCTGGTCCCTTTTCGACGAAGAAACCGTCAACAAGAGTGTAGCGAGGTCACAGTCAAAAGCAAAACCACCGTTTCAGGGTTACTGCTTGCCATATCACACTTGTGTTGTACGTGCTGTTCATGAGAGAGTGCCCGGGGAATCCGCTTCTTCCTTCTTCTACAAAGAACCAGATCGATTACTTACTACGATCTTCCTTCGAGAAAAACAGAAAAAGAACCGTCTTGGTTCTCGCAGTTTCCTCTCGGGATTGCCAGAGAGGTGGTCTGAATGAGTCGTCGTCCACAATTGAGTCGGCAAGTCCCAGCTGACTCTGTACAACAGTTTGGCGACTGGTGTGAAAACGAAGGCCATGTGAACGGCGGTGACAAAGGCAGACACGCCGAGCAAGCGATTATCGAATACCTGCCACCAGAACACCGACCAGAACGTTTTCGTGACGATTTGAACGCGCTTGAAGAGGACTTACGTGCTGACTTGGATGAGGTCGGGCACCTCCATGACGGTTCTTCATTGAATGGAACACTGGCTTCAACACCCAGTGATGAAACGACCAAACTTACCTACCGTATCGCTGAGGACGTCCAAGATGCACTCGAAGGATACGTTTACTCTCAGGAAGGGAAAGTGCGGAGAGTGGTCGGTGAATATGTGGCAGCCGCATTAGACGAGTATAGAGACGGTGGTCAGGTTGCTCGGGTCCGTCGTTACTATGAGCAATTACGTGACTGNGTGGACATGATCCCTGANGATCGAGTTGAATCCATTGTTGAAGCGTTGAAAGACAATAACGGNGATCGTGATAGTTATCACATCGAAGAAATCGGAATTGCTGTAGATCAGGCTTTGGACGTCCACTCTGATGACGTGAGAACTGATTTTATTGACCGCGTAATCGAACACCTCGGGTTCGTAGCTGTAAAAACAGCTGATGGTCTGTACGCATCACCCGAACGGGCCGAACAATTTGTTCAACAGCACGAAATTGATGCTGACACCGAATGGCACCGAATGGATAGAGAGGAACGAGTTGAATACCTCACGAATGCAGTAAAGGCACGTTCCCGACAAGGTGGAAAAGGAGCTGGTGTGGACTACAATCAGGTACGAGACGAGATATTTGATGGACACCCTAGCAATGATTATTGCTACGAATTGATGGAACTTGCTGGGGCATATCCGGGCTTCGAATATGGAAAACATAATGAGAAATTGATGCTTCGTTATTTGGGTCAGAAGGATACACTTCCATCCGAATCCGCTGAAGATTGGCAGACTGAGGCAGTGAGGCTTCTCAAAGAATTCTGTGATAGCTGTGGAATAGATCCGTCTGAACTCAATCAAGCAATAATCAACAATCGAATTGCGCGTGCAAAGTACCCGGAAGAGTATATTTCTTCAGAGGATGCCGAAGGAATACACGCTGATGACGTTGGTCCGAGTGAACGGGCTCTAGAAGCAGTAACTAAGACAGACCGAGAGCAGATTCGGAATTCTCTGTTCGGCGATGAGGCCCAAATAAGGGCTGATGTACAAAAGGAGATGGACCGTATTATCGTAGAATCAGAACCTGTTACAGACGGAGGTCAGTCTAGTAACTAGAACTTTCTCATGGACATTGTTGGTGGCGTAGTAGATCGTTCATTCAAAAATGAAAAAGTGATATTAGCGATGATCTGTGTCGATGTTAGCCTCGGCGTTGAAGTGCCACACCTCCGCGACTTGTGAAGGCGAGCCAGGGCGGCGACTGATCAAGCAACACCCGAGCCATTCGTGCGACCCGATTGGTACTGTAAATATCAACAAGTACCCCTGGGCGAGTTTATTTACATACGGTAGCGATAACACAAGACACAATGACACGCATTATTGAATACTACAACACTACCAGACGCGTGGTAGACCGGCGCTGCTCCGAAGATCAACTCATCCCAAAATACGCGAATATGGACTTGGAGCACTTCATTGGATTCGATGTAAGACAGTATACAACAGACACGCTGCTCTCACGCCCAAAACAGTACAGCACGATATATGAACCAAACATTGGACCGCCCGGATCCGCACCGATCACCTGCTATTTCAAAAACGCACCCGAACGCAACACCAACCTCGTCCGCCCGAAGCGACGTCGAACTTCAGTATATCCGCTCAAACCTGCAACAACACCACGCCGCCAGCGTACTCTTAGCGACTTTAACCAAACCCGCCCACACACAGATCAGCTATTCCCGACCGTATTCAAAGCGGCCGGGTTTAACCTACACGACCAGTGGGAGCTCTCCGTGCGCAATCCCACCAAGACCGACGGTATCACACCCGAAGAGCAAGACCCACAACTGATAGATCCGAGCGACCCGGTCGAAGATGTACCGCTGCCGCCCGAAGCGCACAGAGACGCGTACACAGCTCAAGAAGGCCAATGCGGACACTGCGGATCCTACCATCTAGGTCCTCAAGCATGGGAGCCAGAGACACCCACCCAGGCAGAACCGTGTACCGGCGATGAAGTGAAAACATGCATGTGCTGTGTGTGCCCGGAATGCTCCGTTAAGAGCATTTATCATCGGAAGAGCAAAGTACCACATTACAGGTGTATCAATTGCGAGCACGAATTTGACGCGCCACACGACCCCTCGCACGACCCTGAAGGAAGAGATGCCAACCCGCCCCCTAAGTGCTTGAGTTGCGAGCGTACAGCTTGGTAATTCCCCGCGCTGATTTTCCGGTCGATAAACCACTTATCAAGTCCATACCCCTAGCGACGCGAACACACACTTGGTCCGAAGACGTCAAGCAAGCACGGCTGGCGACTGAAGCTGCGAAGCACCTGTACCCCCTCCCGTACACGATTGGCTAAATGCCCCCGACCAATAATTAACACACCCCCTATACCACTAACTAACTTCGGACGTAATCGGGGGTGTTAACAATTTAATTTTCCCGAGTTACGTATGTAGATCTAATTAAACTGGCTCTAAAGCGCGCAAAAGCCATGCGTCGATTCACGCAGGTTTACACCCGTCAACAACCCCTCTTAACCTATCAGTTAACTGTGGTGATAACGGTACTAATTGGTTTTCACAACGCCGACCGAGAGCAAATAACCGCGACACCAGTCAACCCACCGAGCTCACAGCACGGCCACACCGCCTTTTACTCAACGACGCGGACGAACTTGTCAACGGCCGGCAGTAGCATGATCGTGCTGGCAATCCGCGCCGCGCGCTCACACCATGGACGTTGAACTTCCTCTTCTCACCCTTCGACCCTCCCTGATTTTCACTCGGCACACCCCTCCCCCGGCAACATCCTTCCTCTCGTCAATGATCGTTTTCTCTCTGGCGGCTCTGTTGAAGTCCTCTTCTTCAGACAGACTCTCATCTGAAACGGTCTGTCGATGAGAGATAGCAAGTTGACCACCAATCTCAATGCCAGTTCATCGATTTCCCGAAGCGGATTGGATGGACGGGAGACACAAACGATTACATGGCCCGGCGATACATCTTGGTGACATGGCAACTTCCGCGCCCTCTCTCTTTGAAACGTGTACACCACACGACGACGTCTTAGAGGGAACGCTATCCGAAAATCAGTTCGCAGCGAAGCTATCTGGGGTGGTGTTTAATCCGAGCAGTGCCCCCGACATCTACGCGGACCCTCGAACCTTCTTCAGCAAGACATATGCGACAGATGGAATTCAGGATTTGCTCACACTGTTGGCGGAACGGTATATCGGTAAAGTAACCGACGAGTATAGTGGTGCAGACGGGTTCCTTTCCCTCGATAGTGTATTCGGCGGTGGGAAGACTCACTCTCAAATTGCCGCCTATCATTTCTCCCGTGAACCAGGAGCGATCGACGACCTTTCGGAATTTATCACGGACGAGGAAATCGCTGATTCCTTCGCTGAAGTACAAGACGACTTCTCGGTAGAGACCGCTGTTTTTGAAGGAGGTCACGTCAGTGCGATGGACGCGAGGTGTAACAAGGACGATCCGTCTGCACCGAGCACGCAGACCATCTGGGGAGAGTTGGCTTATCAGCTCGCAGGAGCGGACGGATACGCTCTCTTCAGTCAGTACGACTCCGACCGCGTTGCACCCGGTGAGTCGGACATAGAAGAGCTGTTCGAATTACTCGATAACCCTGGTTTGATTCTAATCGACGAGGTGGCACAGTATCTTGAGCAGGCTGCAGCTGTCGCTGTTGAGGATTCCACGCTAGCAGACCAGACAAACTCGTTCTTGTGGTCCCTGATGCGGGCGACACAGAACTCCGATGACGTTACAGTCGTGATGAGTGTTGCTGCGACCGCATTCGAGGACAAGGCACAGCAGGTTCAAGAGCTCATCAGCGACCTCGACGCTATCTCAGAACGGACGGAACGCTCCGTGACTCCCACCGAAGACGATGAAGTGGCCGAGGTGCTGAAACATCGGCTCTTCAAATCTGTTGAAGAGGGGGCAGCGACACGCGTCGCTGACGCGTATCAGTCCTTCTACCGGACCCACGAAGCCGACTTGCCTGACCGTGTAACGAAAGCAGAGTTCCACGAGCAGATGGAGCGGACATATCCGTTCCACCCCACCTTGATCGAACTGCTTGCACAGGAGATAGACACACTTCCGAACTTCCAACGGACTCGGGGGGCACTAAAACTTGTCTCGCGGGCCGTTCATCGGATTTGGGATAACCAGGAGGCAAACGAGGGCCGGAATTTCGTGCGCTCCTTCGACATGCACCCCTCGGACGAGTACGTATGGTCCACGTTGCTAGACCTGTTCGGACAAATTGAGCAAGACCTTCGGACAGCATCGAAGTCGGACGTCTACACGAGTGACGGCAAGGCGGCGTGTCAGTACGAGGATGAAAATTGGACACCGATGGGACATCCGCCGATCGCCACCCACCTCGGAACAACGATTCTGTGGAAAAGCATAGTCAGCGGCGGGAACCGCGGTCGTGGGTTGTCACGAAGGGAGCTATGGGAGATGGTTCTCGAACCGAGTGTCGAACTTGACCATTATCGAGACGCGCTGAAGAATCTCAGTGAGACCGGCAGCAGTCCGGAAACTGAGGCGTTCTTCCTGTACGAAACGGAGAACGGACTTCTACGGTTCAAGGGGGAGCCCAAGATATCGAAACTGATCACGAACGAAGCACAGCAAATCGAAGACGGAGTCGCCCGAAACCGGTTGGAACAGACGATTCGGGGAGCACTCGGTGGAGGCGAGTTCGACACGATTTACGATCCACAGGCACCATACGAGGTGCCAGATGAGTACGATACAGTACGTCTGTGCGTGATGGGCTTCAGCGCGGTGACTATTTCGAACGACCAAGATGAGCCGCCGGAGCTACTCCAAAACCTCGCCACAACGACAGGTAACTCACCGGGAAGCGAGAAGAAACGGGTGTACCGAAATAACGTTGTCTTCCTCGCTGCGGGCGAACAAGAGGTCGAAGGTGCACTAGATCACGCTCGCCGCGTGAAGGCGATGGAGCGAATCCTAAACGGCCAAGCCTGGGAGACGGAGCTCAATAGTGCACAGCGTGACGACCTTGACGAGCGGCTGCAGGAGACGTCGGCACTACTCGGTGAATCCGTCCGTCAAGCATACCGCCACCTCTACTACCCCGGGACAGGCGGTCTGAAAAACGAGGTAATCGACTCTGTTAACGAGAACAGCGATTTACACGATATTGTCTTCGAGAACCTCGATAGCCTTGATCGGCTCATCACCCGTGACGAAGGAGCATTAGGGACTGCATGGTTCACGAATCGAATCTGGCAGTCGGATCCGGACTCCATGACGACTCTCGATATCCGGAAACTCGTCGCAAAGCGACCTGACGTTCGGATTCTCCTCGACCCCAAGCCACTCCGTGAAACGATTCGGAGCGTTACCACGAGTGATACGACCGATTACGTGTTCTGGGACGGCCCTGCAGAGAAAGGATACTGCTCGGAGGAAGACACGGTTTTGACTTCCCCGGGAGAGCGACCCCTCGTGGACGCCGAGGAAATATCCACGGCACTGTCAATGTCAGACGTTCTGATCAGCGATGACCATGTCGTGTTTTCGGATGGTGATGCGTTGTTCTCGGAACACGACCTGACATTCCCGGCACTCGGCAAAGATCATGAAGAGGAGGATGAAACAGAAGAGGATGAAGAGGACAGAGGAGATGATGACGATGGAGGCAC
>SL_4KL_010_BRINEDRAFT_10002295_pt1 | contig 10792 bp, 3 predicted proteins | sample SodLak_010_BRINE_2_FD_10664 | JGI IMG/M metagenome (IMG submission 10664) | reverse complement strand
GTGTCTTCTATGCTTCTAGGTCTTATTTCTCCTTCAAAACCTTCGTCTATTTCGTCAGGGCTTGAGTATCTTGTTCCGTCAAAGTCTACGTCTATTTCGTCAGGTGTTCTTTCTTCTCCTGTTAGATCTCTTATGTTTGTTATTTGGTATTCTGCCTCTTCTGGAAGATCATATTCGTTTTCTAGGTATGCATGGTCGTCTTCAAAGTCTATTTCGTATTCTAGGTTCCCTAGGAGGTTAATTTGTTGTGTTTCTGTTTCTGTGTCTTCATAATAATCTTGACCGCTTACATCAACATACCATTCGTTTTGACCTAAGTCTTGATCTTCTAAATCTTCTAGATCTAGTTGGCAGTTTCCTGCGTCAGTAAATCCTGTGTCAATAAGGTCAAGATCTCCGTTACTTATGTATAGGAAGCAAAATGCTTCTCCATCGTTTACTGTTGAGTCGCTGATTTGGTCTGTTACCCTTGCTTCAATGGTGTTTGATTCTCCTATTCTATCTATTTCATCTTCTCCAGAATCTAATAATTCTACTTCTATTGGTCTTTCGTTTATTTGAATTGTTTCTGTTGAACTGTTTATTGGCGGTCTTATTTGTTCACCGTCTTCATTTAGGTCTACATATTCTATTTTGACGTCTGTGGATCCTGTCATTTCTTTTTCTGTTGTGAAATCAAGTTCTGCTATTTCTTCATTTCCTTCTATTATTGTTTGATCTTCTTGAGTCCATTCTTCGTCTGATTCTACCCATAATTTTGTTTCAATACTGTCTTCTTCATCGTTTTCAAATTCTGCAGTTACTTCGTGTTCTTCTCCCCATACGTCTTCATCAGGAGTTATTTCTAGGCTTGTCAGTTCTGGAGGGAAGTTTGATGTACCTCCAATATTGTATTCTGTTTCGGCTGTTTGGGATCCTTCTTCTTCTACTGTAGGTTGTATTATTTCTACGGTATCTAGTATGTCGTCGCCTTCTGTGTCTTCTATACATGTGTAGAATGAGTCTCCGTCAATCTCTATTTCTTCATGTTCTTCGCATCCTGCTGTTCCTGGAGTTATGTCTGTGAATTCTTCGCTGTCTCTCCATTGTACTTCAACAAAATGATCTCCTTGGACTAATTCTTCATCGAAGCTTAATTGTGTTGTAACGTTTACAAATTCGGTTTCTCCTATGTTTTCAGGATTTGATAGATCTTCTGTGTCGATGTCTTGAGTATTTCTTTCTATTGTTACTGGTTTTTCTGCAGTATTTCCGTCTTCTTCGAATCCTTCTGTTTCAATGCTTACAGGAGATTCTGAGAATTCTGAATTGTACCATATTAAGTCTTCTTGGTCTCTTGTTGTTTCTGGGAACAGATTAATTGGAACATTTTCGCTTGCTAAATCTATGTATGTTGAAGTATGTTCTGCAGAAATTGTCATAGCGTTGAAGATTATGTTTTCTTCATCCCCTAGAGCAGATTGTATGTCTGATGAAGATATTCTACCAATGTTAATAGGAACAGTTGGTGTTGTGGTGTAGGCTAGTTCAAGCGCACTGTATCTTATGTCAGTTCCTGCTTCTATGTTTTCTCTTTCAGCCCATGCTGTTACTTGATCTTCAGTTTCTAGTGTTTCTTCTAGATTGTAGTCGAATAGTATTTCTGGTTGTTTTATTCTTATTTGTCCGTCGCTGTCTGCTTCAAATGTTATGTCTATATCGCACATGTCTCCATCGCATTCTTCAAGTATTTCGTTTAATGTGCCTGTTCCACCATCTATGTTTTCTGAACTTAGTTGTTCTGTGCCTCTAAAGACTCCTGTGTCTTCAAGTAGCGGGTTTTCATCCATGTTTACTTCTAGGTTCTCAGGTAGGTCGTATAGATTGAAGAATTCTATTTGTTCGGAGTTTGAGACACCTAGTTCTTCTCCTTCTCGGTCTGTAGTTTCTCCAATTTCAATGTCGGATATTTCTTCTAGTTCCGGATATTCTAGTATTTCTTCACCATCAAAATCGATTATTTTTACTATACCATTATCTAGGCCTGCAGCTATGGTGTTTTCATCTTCTTTTAGTATTGTGCCTGTTGCTATGCTGTTTATACTTTCTTCATATTGATTTGACCATATTTCTTCCCCTTGTGAATTAATGGCTTTAAGATCTCCGCCTGTAGTTCCCATTATAATATCGTTTTCTGGAGTGTCTTCGTCTATATTTTCTGTTTTGATTGCTTCAACCCAGTATGATTGACCGCTTTCTTCTTTGTAGTCTGTTATTAGTTCTCCTGTTGCAGAATATATTTCAATACCGTCTCTTGTAGCAATTATAACTTGGTTCCCTGTGGCATCTTCATCCACCTTATCTATTACTATGTCATTTGCTCTGTTGATTAGTTCGCTTTCCCATATTTCGTCTCCAGTGCTGTTGAAAATTTGAAGTTCTGCTGAAGGTTGTGCTGCTGCTACCTCGTTACCTAGGTTTGAACCGAATGCTTCTTGTCTTACTATGAATCCTCCGTTAACTTGACTAGATTCTCCGTTTTCTATTATTTGTGAGTCCAGTTCTGAATTTTCATCAATCATTAAGTGGTATGCGCCATCTTCACAGTCTTCACATCTTATTGTTGCTTCATCGTTTTCTTCTAGTATGTCGCTGTCAACTTCAGTTCGTACAAAATCAAAATTAAGACTAGTGTTACTCCAAATACGGGCTGTACTGCCTCCAAATACTGGTTCGGAGTTTTCAAAAGCCTGTAGAGATGAGGAACTGTCTAGTCCTAGGTAAAAGTCCTCTTCACAGTCTTCACAAGAAATTCCTACTTCTTCTGGTCTTTCATCAATTTCGATTGTAGTGAATTCATCAAAAGTAGGCTTGCTTAGTATTTCAATACCAGCTTCTTGGCCTAGTAAGTCTTCATTTCTGTATGTGTTTTGGGAAATACCTGAATCTGATAATATATTGTATCCTTCACCACAGTCAGAACATTCTATCTCCATTTCTTCAGCTTCTTGTAAGTCTTCTGTATCTACTCTGAATTGCAGGTCTTCATGTTCTAAAGAACTGTTGGTCCATACTTGTATTATTGAATCTTTGTCAAGTTCTTCTCCATTAACTCTTGTATTTCCTGATGTTTCATCATCCAGCATCATTCTGTAACTTCCTTCATCGTCTGCACAGTCTTCACAGGAGAATGTGGCTGTTTGATCTTGTTCAATTACTTCTTTGTCTACTTCTATATCTACGTATTCGAAATCAAGAGAAGTGTCTGTAGTAACGTTTACCATGAAGTCTTCTTCCAATTCGCTTCCAGGAATCGTGGAACCGCTTGTTTGATTGAAAACTTGTGAGTGTTCTCCTCCCGTGGATGCGTCAGTTGCAATTTTTATATTATTTTCAGAGTCACAGTCATCACAACTTATTTCCATTAGTCCTTGGAGATCATCACTGTCTACTTCTACAGAAGCCCATCCATATCCGCTATCTTCACAGTCTGAAAGATCTGGCTCCATAGTATATGTTGATGCAAGATCTCCTCCTAGTTCTAATGTGCCTCCATCACCTTGTTGGCACATTTTCATGTTTATTTCTGCTGTTTCTCCGAAGTTGTCTGTATCAAATGCTGATAAATCAAATTCTGGCACTAGTCCTTCATCTTCTTCGTCTTCACATTCTATACATATTTCTCCGTCTCGGTTTCCGTCATTTATCGAGTATTCTTCTTCACTATCTTGTTCTATATCTTCTTCGGAAACACTGTATTCTTCTCCGCCTATTTCTAGTTGTAAGTCTCCTGAAGGGTTGTTAAATTTGGATAGGGCAGTTCTTAGATACAATTTTTCTGCTTCTATGTTCTCTGGAATGTTATAGAATAAGTCGAATTCTAATGTGTTGTCTTGATCTATTATTTGACCTCTTTGAGGGTTTTCATTATCTTCACCGTAATTTTGGATATTGTTTGTTTCAATTTCTGAAGTATCTAGATTGTATGTGTTTTCGTTTATGTTAACTGCTAGCTGTTCTCCTTCTTCTCCTTCCTGTCTGTTTATTGGTAGACTGACATAGTTGGATGTTTCATCTTCTATATCGAAGTCTAGTTCATATTGTATTGTGTCTTCTAGTAAAGTTAGTGTGTTTAGTTCTTCAACGGTGTTGAGATTATCTACAGTAATTTCTTGTTCTATTTGATCGGAATGTATTGTTTCTTCTTGTTCTCCTAGATTTAATGTAATTTCTTGATCTTGTACTCCTTCTCTTGTTGCTATAGGTAGTTGGAGGTATTCGTCATTAGCATTGAGATCATCTTGAGGGATTTCTAACGTGTTTTCTGTTCTGCCTATGTCCCTGATTTGATCTATTTCATCATTGTCTGGTTGTAATTGTTCTATGTTGTCTGTTACTAATCCTTCGGTTTCTAAATCGTAAGTTTGATCGCCTATTTCTAGAATAAGATCTTGTTCGTTATCAATATAGTTTAATCCTATATTAAGGTAGAATACTTGTTTTGACTCGTTTACTTCGAACGGTAGTTCGAATTGTGCTTCTTTGTCGTCACAGCCTAAACATAATAGGTCTTCAGCCTCGCCATCATCTTCTTGTTCGATTACTTGATCTGTAGTTATTTCTCCAGTACCTACAGCTTCGTATTCGTCTCCTTCTATTTTCCATTCTTTTTCTTGTTCTTCATAGTCTAATAGTATTAGAGAATTTGTTGTTGAGACGAGTATGTCTTCTTCATCGCTCACTATGCCTTCTTCATCGTCTTGGTGTTTTACTTGTCCTACAGAAATATCGTTTATATCATAATTAGATTCATATTCCCATAGTACAGTTCCTTCTACGTCGTGTACTCTTACTGTTTCGTCTTCAAAAGTTATTATTTCTAATTTGTCATTATCTGACTCTAAATTTCCAAGACTAAACATTTCTCCTTCAATTTCGTTTAGTAATGTTTCATTTTCTGTTGATTCTAATAGGAATGAGAAGTCTTCTATTTCTGAATCGCTAGGTAGTTCTAGAGTTCTTTCTGTCTCTTCACCTGCTTCTAAATCCATTATTTCTCCTTCATAGCCAGGCTGGTCTTCAGCAGGACTACACAGCCAGAAGTCTTCAGCAAAACCACAAAGCCGGAACGGGATTGTCATATCTCCTAATCTTAATCTATCGCTTCTTTGTTCAATGCTTGCTTGTGATTCTACATTTATTTCTTCGGAATCATCTGTTTGTAGAGTTCCTGAGTATTCGTCAAATTCAGATATTTCGAATCTTATTCTTCCAACGCCTTCTTCCTCCCAGTTGAACGAAGGATTGTTTCCTGTAATTTCTTCTTCTAATTCTATCCAATCTCCTTCAAAACGTTCTACTTTATGGAATTCTAGAGCGTCTTGAAATTCTGTATCCAGAACAAAGTCTATATCTGTGTCTTCTTCTGCATTAAAAGTTATTATCCATTCTCCAGCTTCTTGACCATCTTGAATGCTGTAGTTGGCTTCTACTTGATTAATGTTAACATTGGATTGTAATGCTATACCTGAAGCTATAAGACCTACAGCGATTATCAGAGATAACAGTATTTTTCGTTTTAATATCATTATTGATACGTTGTTTTGTAACTAAATTTGTGTAAGACTATATTATACAATTAATAATGCCCAAATTTAAACATTAATATCATGGCAACCGTGTTGGGTCAAAAAGCGTTGTTACTTCTAACCGCCATCATACTTTTAACCTCTATAAGTCTTGCAGAAGGGGTTTACGAAGTTCAAGGTGAACAAGGACTAGATAACGATCTAGATATTTTATACTATAATCAGACCTCTGTTGATGAAGTTCATTTAGATCTTTCTAATCCCGAAAAAGAAAACAGTACTCTTGAAATGGGTCAAACCGAGGACTACTTTGAAACAACCTTGGATAGCGAACTTCTTGATGAAAAAGGAGTCTACCAATTTAACTTCATTATAGATGATGAACCCTTAGTTGAAGGATTTTACACCTTTGAAATAAACTCTCAAAATAATACTTGGCTAGATAGACATGCCCCATTAGCTAGTGGCAGACCAGTAAACGAAGACGATCCTGATGACCCCGAACCTTATTGTTTTGAAGAAGGCGACTACAGTTGCGAATACGAACCATTCCAAGCAGATATGATGATGAACAACTATTATGGATTCATCACAACAGGATCAACAGAGTATCTAGATAGTGCTTTAATTTTTGCCACATCCCCTATAGGTGGTGAACTGATAAGAACCCAATGCGATCACGCAGAAGACGATTTTGACTGTCAATCCAGCGAATCTGGTTCTTTTACTTTCACTGGTGTTGAACGTCAAAGTTCATTAATAGAAGCATATTGGTCAATTTATAGAATTACTGGAGACAGCGAGGTAAGAGACTTAGCTATTAGTTATACAGAAGGTATTCCTGAAGAATGTAATGTCTGGGAAAATGACTATGACTGCGGGAACTCAGACAATCAAAGCTTAATGAGCAGTAGCTTTTGGACAGCCTATGAAAAGTCTGGAAACAATAATTACAAAGACATAGCTATTAACTTAACAGACGAGTCAGAAAATTACACCTCTCCCCAAGGTATTAGCACTCTATCCAAAGCATACATCCATACTGGAAACAATAGTTATCGAACTAAAATTGATGACAACTTTGAAACACTTATAGAAGATTGCGAAGACAGTTGTGACCGAATGAAAAATGCAAAATTATCTAAAGCAGGTTTAGACGCTTATAGAGCAACAAACAACAAATACTATTACAGAAGATCACAAATTCTTGGACAGGACCAGGAAGAAGAATGTTTGACAAATGCAGATCTTTCCTGTAACATGACCGATAAGCAAAGAACATACTCCAGTCTTTCTGCAAACATATTTCTTACTAGAAAAGATATGGAAAAAAGGTTTTTCGACCCTAATATAATAGAGAGTCCTAACGAAGATAGGATTTTGGAGGTTGAAATTTCAACCGAAGGTTTAGTAGAATCTCCAAAAGCAACTATTGTTAACGAAAATACTGATACCGAAATTTGTTCTTTAGATAATCCGGCAGAATCTTGTGAGATAGACTTCACCTCATTACCTGAGGATGTTTATTATCTTAATTTTGAGGAAGAACAACTAAACTACTTGGACGGTGACGGACTTCCACTACCTTACTCTCGTATTAGACCGGAACTTGAAGATTTCACAAGAACTTTAGCCGAAAGTAGTCCTGATTCTTGGTGCGATCCATGGGATGAAGATTATTCCTGTATTAGAACTAATCCTGAAATAGATCAGACCCACTATATTAGTGGTTTTTCAGCAGCATCCAACTTATTTAGTAGAGAAGAAGACTACAAAAACAATTTAATACAGCTAGCTAGTCCCGACTTTCACATAGATGAGCCTTACAGTTCCAGCAATCTTTGTATTCCTGATGAAGAGTACAGCAACTATTTGGAAGATGAAGATATTGATAGAAACCAATTTAGTTGCGTGACAAGATCAGATACAGGTTCCAGTCAAACTCAAGGATCTTACATAACTTCCTTGTTTTCTGCATATCAGACTACACGTAATCAGAGCCTCTATGATCTAGGAAGCACCTATGCAGAAACTTCTGTAGACGAGGATAATGATTGTCAAGTCTGGGATAGTGAATCAGATAACCAGTTCAACTGTAGTACTAATGAAGGTCAAGCAGAAATGATTCAAGGATATTGGACCGCTTATGAAGTTACAGGAAGCGAAGACTATCATGGAATAGCCTACAATCTATCGAAAACTGCTATTGAATCTCCAACAGATTCTAAAACTCTTATAACAAGTCTCTGGAACTCATACTCTTATACAAACGAGAGCGATTTCAAAGAAAAAGCAGAAAATAATACTGAAAACATAATAGATAATTCGGATTGCCCAGATTGTAGTTTTGAGACATATACAAATTCTATAGATCTTTATAGTGAAGCTTATCTTGTTAGTCGTAATTCAACATACTTGAGAGAGTTAAATGAAACACTATCTCATCGTGAGGAACAATTTAATGACGATGAAAGCGCATGTGAGTTAAGCGGAACCTGTGATTCGCCTTCAGAACAAGGAAGTACTATGAGCGTTTTATCTACCGCTACAAGCATTTTGCCTTCAGATCAAGATTTTGAAATAACTTTGGATGTAGCTGAAGAAAACTTATTCCTAGATGAGTCTACAACAGGAATTTGTACATTTGAAAACACTGCAGATACAGATTTACAGGTAGAAAACATGGTTCTAAACAGTAGTGATAAAGAGGTTCTGAATGTTACTCCAGAAGAGCTAAATGATCAACTTCTGTCTTCTGGAGAGAATTTAACTCTTACTTCGGATTTCAATGCCTCTTCTATCGGAGAATCCGATATTAACTGTGATGTTGAAACCCCTGAAGAGGATATAAGCCGAAGTTCAACAGTAAATATAGAAGAAGAGGAAGAGGAGGAAGACGAAACTGATGATTCAGAGCCTAGTAGTTCTCCTTCACCTTCAACCGGAGGTCCTAGCGATTTAGAAGAAGAGGAAGGAGATGAAGAGTTTGAACCAGTTACAGAGACTTTTGAATATGAGAATAAAAGCTCAAGCTGGGAAGAACTTAACTTAAGTATTGAAAAAGAATTTAAGAGCTTTTACACAAGAGAAAATTGCTTAAAAGCAAATAGAACTCATTATGAGNATTATTCAGAGCTTCTTATTACTCAAGAATGCTACGACTCTGCCGAAATATATTTAGACGACGACAATATAGCTGAAGAAGATAGAGTAATTGAAATTGAAGGAGAGGAAGTTCTGAATTATTCGCAAGGATATAACGATACAGAGTGGGATAGGCCTGTACCTTACTTCATGGAAGAAAGAGAAATTGATGTCGAACTTGTTGATTCAGATAACATTTCAGAGAACACTAGCGAAGAGTTTCAGCAGATAAGCTATGATGTAGGTGCTGATGTAACCTGTACTCTGGAGCAAAATGGCGTATTAATAGACGAGTATAGAAGTAGCACAATCTCGGAGAATATTAGTCTAGTTGAAGGAGAGAACGAAATAATCTTAGAATGTGGAGATCAATCAGAAGACTTTAGCATAATGTTTGAAGAGGAAGATGAAGAACCACTAATTAACACAAACATAGTTCTATTAGCTAGCCTATTCTTAGTTACTAGTACAATGGTATTGAAAAGGCAGAAGATTAGCTTTTACTACCACAAAGGTTTATTTGGATTTTACTTCAAGCTATTCAAAAGAGCTATAGAAAAAGAAAATGTACTAAAAGGCATAAAATACTACAAAAAGATGTCTAAACATTACCAAGACAATAATATTTCAGATAAACTGCTTTCTAATGATTTAAAGATGTTAAGCGGTATCAAAATGTTCATCATGTCTGAAATGCTAGCTGAACACGGAGAAAGCATAACAAGCAACACTAAAACACAGATCAGAATACAACTAAATCAATACATAACGAACAATTCTAACGGTAAGGTTGCTGAAGAAATTAAAAACAATTTAAACAAAATAAACTAATTTAGAAACCCTTCAAGTTTTGTTTGAAGCCTAAATTTATTCTAAAAGCATGGAAACGCTAAAANCATCTACTTCATTCTATTAAGAATACTCTTACGAACTACATCTAAACTCGTTATCCTCAAAAGCCAGTCTATCGCTTTCCACGGCAGCGTCTCTCAAACCTTCTTGATCACAGTTTGAAGGAGGATCGTTAACAGTAGTATTACTGCCCAATGCCTCACACATAGCTTCAACTTGAGCAACACAATTATTATCAATAGTAGCAGGCTCTCCCATCCCTTGTAAATTCAATAAAGTGTAAGAGCCTAGAAAAAGAAAAGCAGACAAAAACAAGACATAAAAATGCCTTCTAGTTGTTAGAATATTTATACGGTTAGAAAAAGCTACAAAACTAAGGAAAAACAGCAGAATTGCTACAATCAGAAATATCTCGGAAGAAAAAATAGTTGCCACCACCATAAGTGAGAACTATATAACTACTTCAATAAAAAGAATAACGCAGAACTGGTTTTCAAAGGCTTTTTTGCTCTATCTTTTGCTTAACTTGTAGTATATATTCATTGGCTTTCTCATAATCTCCTCTATAAGCAGCGTGATTTGCTTTACCTAGAGTTTTTAGAAGATGTTCTTCTTTCGATATATGTCCCTGAGCCATTAAACGAGTTATTTCATTACTTAATTCGTCTACTTCGGAGACAATCTTAGATTTTTTACGCCTTCTGTATACTAGAAATCCGACAACGATAATTGCTGCTATTGTGATGGCATAAATAATTGTTGAAATTATGGTGTTTTGAGCGGTTTCTTCAGCACTTCTTAAGCTTTCAGAAGCTTGATCGTATTGTTCTTGTTCAATGTATTGTTCTGCTTCCTCTAGTTTTCTAGCAACATCCTCGTCATTTTCTGTTTGTTCTCTTATTCTATCAATATCTTGCTGTAGTTCTTCACGATTCTGTTGTTCTTGTTCGAAATCTTCGCAACTATTAACTTCTTCCCAGTCTTCAGGAACTGCGCATTGATTTTCAAACACTTCACAAGAATATAATTAATTAAGTACACTATAAAAACTTGTCAACCATCGCCTTGAACAAAAATGTTCTCAACCACACATGTAAGTCTAGGCCGAAACAGTAAATCAAATTCTTGCGCTTAGAAACCTTATCAACCAATTAAAAACCTGTTTTGATATTCAAAAACAAATAGAAAGAAAAAGTCGATATTAAAACCTGTTTTGACTACTTTCTCTG
>SL_4KL_010_BRINEDRAFT_10002294_pt1 | contig 10792 bp, 11 predicted proteins | sample SodLak_010_BRINE_2_FD_10664 | JGI IMG/M metagenome (IMG submission 10664) | reverse complement strand
TCAGTGTGGCGTTGTGTAAACGTCACATGAAAATGGGTGAATTGGTAGAAACCGTAGCCATCGCAGCAGCATTCGGCGTGTTCCTGTTGGAGCCGGGCGCAGGCCTTGTGTTGCTGACGATGGCTATTACGACTGTCGTCGAGGACTGACATCCTCGACTGTCTCCTATTTTTATTGATCCGTTTTAACCGTGGATCTGGTGGAGACCTGCATGGGTTATGTCTCCAAGTACAGTTTAGAAGGCCTAGGAGAAATAAATTACTACATAATGACTACATCAGTAGAATACGCACGTGTTTGCCAATACTGTTCGTAGCCTCCGTCGTGCTTGGGCGTCGTTGGGTGCCTGTTAGTACAACGAGAGATCGCCCGTGATCCGGTCGACCAGGTTCTCTTCGGCGGGGCCAATCGCAACTGCGGTGGCAGTGCCGGAGTCGAGTTGCGTGTGGCCGGCATCCCGAATGAGTGCATGCGGCAGGCCGTCACGGCGGGCCTGGTCTGCAAGATCAAAGAGGGTGGATTCGTCGGGCGCTTTGACGACGATCTTCTTTTGGCCGCCGCCTTTCCAGGCTTTGCGGGCCTTGCGGCCGGTGTCTTCGTACGCCGACAACGAGGCGTGAGCGACTTGGGCGGCGAGTTTTCCGCGGCCCATGCCAAGATCCGTCCGGGCAGCGATGACCTGTTTCATATCCGGCTGTTGGCTGGAACCCTCAAGAGCGTGTGGATCGGCGGCGACTGACCAGTTGAATTTTAACCTCCCCGTCGAACTCACCACACAATGATCTTATCGGACACTGATCTGCTCGAACGTCTGGGCGAGGGTGATCTCGTCGTCGACCCGATTGACGATCTCGACACCCAGGTCCAGCCGGCGAGCATCGATATGCGACTCGGCTCGGAGTTTTTGGAGTTCCAGCGCACGAACATCCCCTGTATCCACCCCAATCGCGCCGACGAAGTCGACGACTACGTCCGCGAGACATACGTCGAAGAGGGCGATGAGTTCATCCTCCATCCGGGTGATTTCGTGCTCGGAACAACCAAAGAACGCGTTGAGGTTCCCGATGATCTCGTCGCCACTGTCGAAGGCAGGTCGTCACTAGGTCGACTCGCCATTATAATTCATGCAACGGCAGGATTTATTGATCCTGGATTTTCTGGACAAATAACTCTCGAACTCTCGAATCTCGGTGCAGCACCGGTCGCGCTCTCACCAGGGATGCGCGTCTCCCAGATCGTCTTTACCGAACTCAAATCCACTTCGACGCGGCCGTACGGAGCCGAACGCGGCTCGAAGTACCAAGACCAGGTCGGCCCACGAGCGTCAAAAATTCAGGATGATCCCGAGTTCGTTGCCACCGACGAAGCCAATGCCGACGCGCCCCAAGAAGACAACCAATGAAATTCATCGAAGAACTCGTCGTCGAGGAGTTCCTGCCGACGATCCGGTCGATGCTGGCCGAATCGCTCCGCGCGCGGGATCTCACCCAACGCGAGGTCGCCGACGTGTTGGGAATCAGCCAGTCGGCCGTCTCGAAGTACGCCCACGGCGAGGTCGCCCGCAACGAGCGGATTGAAACCGACGACCGCGTCGTCGACCTCGTCGACCGGGTCGCCGACGGGCTTGCGACCGGCGATATGAGCCGCGTGCAGGCGCTCGTCGAAATCGAGGTATTCGTTCGCCAGCTCGAAGACGGCGATCTACTGGCCGAACTCCACGAGGCAGCGATGCCCGCGCTCACCGAAGCCGACGTCGACTTTTCGGTGCATGATCCCGACAGCCAGATTCGGACCACCGAACAGGTCCGCTCGTCGGTTCGCCGCGGGCTCCGGACGCTGACTTCGACCAGTGGGTTTGCGACGCTGATCCCGAACGTGGGCTCAAATCTCGTCGAATGTCTACCGGATGCGACCACCGTCGACGATGTCGCCGGGGTGCCGGGCCGGATTTTCGATATCAAAGGCCGGGCGACCGTCCCGTCCGATCCGGAGTTCGGTGTCAGCGAACACGCCGCGTCGGTGCTGTTGGCAGTCCGCTCACAGGGCGTCGACGTTCAGGCCGGCTTGAACATCTCGTACGATGCGGCTCTCATCGAAGCGTTCGAAACTGCAGGCCACACCACCGTGCAGTTCGACACCGAAGCCCGAGACGAACTCGAATCGGCTATCGGCGAAGCGCTCGTCGACCGTGAACTAACCGAGACGTTCGTCCTGTATCAGACCGGCGGCTTCGGCATCGAACCGATCTCATACGTGCTTGGACCTGACGCGCCGACAGTGGCGTCGACCGTTCGAACGGTCGCCTAATTCGAGTCGACGAGTAGCGCTATCCCATACGCTCTCGTTTTTTATCGGCGTCAAAGGCTATCCGCCGGATGACAGGCAGACAAACAGACACTGTCGACACCTCTCTTCGTTTGTGATCGTCGTCTCATCGGGCGATGGCTGAACTGTCGCGTCCATACCAAGCAGACACTGTTGTCTGCTCGGAATATCTGTGAAAGGCGACCGACTACTGTTCTGCTGGCACCACAGCATGAGTCAGTAACACGGACGTTAGCTGGTAACTGTAGTGTCTAATAAATTATATGTCGTCGGCACGCCTCCAGTCGACTGAGATGCAATCAACGTACCAACCCGGGCTGTATCGTACTGTACCCACCGTCCGTTGGAGGTCTCTGTAATGGTCTTCGAAGCTGCGTGGACGGCCGAGCTGTTTTTGCTGGCTCGTATTCTCTTCGGTGGTGTCTTGGCGTTCACCGGTATCAATCACTTCCTTGACACCGATGCAATGGCAGGCTACGCCGAATACAAAGGCCTACCGGCACCCCGTGCGTCCGTCCTGGCGAGCGGCGGCCTGTTGGTGTTCGCTGGTCTCGGACTTATCATCGGTGCGTTCCCCGCGCTGGCTGCTGGTGGGCTGGCAGTGTTTCTGGTCGTCTCAGCGGTTGCGATGCACGACTTTTGGGCCGCTGAAGGTGACGATGCCCAAACCGAGATGACCCAGTTTCTGAAAAACATATATGGGGCCGGTGGGGCGGTAGCGTTTCTCGCGCTTACGACCGTTCCGTGGCCGTATGCGCTCAATATCGGCCTGTAGGTCTGTCTCGGCTCACTGCTCCGGTGTGAGGGGTTTCGACGATACCGTTTTTTGCTGCTCGCGTCCGTTGTACTCCGTATGAGCAAGCCGAGCGGGTCGACACAACGGTTCTATACACGCTGGGCGCGGCTGTATGATCTCGTCGCCGTCCACACGCCAGCCATTGGGGCGATCCGACGGGCCGCCGTCGACCAGCTTGACCCACAACCTGGCGACACCGTCGTCGAAATGGGCTGTGGGAGCGGGGCGAATCTCCCCTTCCTCCGCGAGCGAGTCGGTCCCGAGGGGTGTGTGATTGGCGTCGACATGAGTCCTGGCGTCCTCCGGGTTGCCAGAGATCGAGTCGACCGTCACGGTTGGGAGAACGTCTACATCGTTCGGGGCGACGCGACTCGGCCACCACTCGAAGCAAGCGAAGTCGACTGCGTGTTCGCCGCGCTTGTGGTCGGCATGTTCGGTGATCCGGCCGGAGTCGTCGACGGCTGGGCCGACCTCGTGGGATCGGGCGGCCGGATCGGCCTGTTGGATCTGGCCCGGAGTAGCCAGCGACGAGCCAGACCGCTCAACGGGCTGTTTCGGCTGTTCGTCACCACGGCCAACCCCAAGTCGGTCAGACAGTCCGACGATCCACTTGGTCGACTCGACCGCCGAGTAGCCACCGCCCACCGTCGACTCGGCGAGCGGTGTTTCGATGCGACATACGACACACGCGCACTGGGATTTGCTCGGCTGAGCAGTGGAACGGTCGACTGAAACGAAGCGGCTGAACGAGGCGATAGTTAGCGTGTAACGACGGCGGTGACGGTTGCAGAAACAACCGCAATACCAACAGAAATCGTCCCGACAGCGATAGCGAATATCCCTCCGAAGACCACGTAATACAGAGTAACAAAAGCGGATGCAAAGAAGGCGAGCGCGAAACCCTGGCTAACTGCGATCATTGCAAGATAGGCGACAAGAACAAGACAGAAAAACAGCACCGAACTCACCACATCCGCAACGGCTGCGTACAGAACAGTGGTCGAAAACGACTCGTCGGACAGGTATGCGACAGTGATGCCACAGCCAACCGCACCAAAAAGCCCGCCGACAGGATTGCCATTCGCGAGAACCGCTGTCGTGAACAATCCAAGTAGTCCAGAAAGAAGCGCGACACCAACGCCAGCCAGTATCGGAGACCGCTGCTGCATCCGCACTGATCCAACGCTATGTTCACGCTCCATAGCACGTCTTACTTATGTATCAGTTATAAATGCAGCTTCGGTTAGGAAACAACTACTAGCAGCGTCGCCGCCAGCACGACGACACCAGTACCGAACCACAGCCGGTTGGCTCGCGGGTTTTTTGAGGGAGTGAGATCCAGCGTGTGGTGATACGTCGACAGTGGCCGAAACGGCTCGATTCCCATCGGCGTGATCAGATCGCCCACCAGATGCCCACAGAGCGTGAGCACCGCAACTGATCCGAACCATATCGCCGCCCGGAGCGGTGGCAGGGAGAGACTACTAAAAACGCCGAGTGGATCGGCAGCCACAAGCAGGCCAGCAGCGACGCCGACCGCGAGTCCAACGCCGAGCGCGAACCAGACGGTGTGGGTCGGCCCCCGGTGGGCGATTCGGTCGGTTTGTGTGTCGACGTCGGGCAGCGACGAGAGTGCTACCATCACCAGTCCGGTGAGTGCCGCCAGCGTTGGCTGGCCCGTCGACAGCAGCCACGCCGCAATCGGCGCGTACACGAAAAGCGAGATGCCGACGTGGCCCAGCACGTACATAGCCGGCGTTGGCCCTCAGCCAGTAAGAACTGTTCGGGAGTCAGTCGACACACGCTGAACGAAATACGAAAGAACCGTTGAGTGGTGGGGGTGCGAGACCGACAGCGACCTCAGTCGTCAGCCGGCGACGGGGCGACCGAGAAGTCGACGGCTGCGCCGTCTTTGCCGAGTTCGTCGAGCGCGATCGAAGCCGCGCGTTTGCCCGACAGCAGCATGGCACCGAAGGTTGGGCCCATCCGTGGCAGGCCGTGAGCGGTCGCGGTGGCGAGACCGGTGGCGATCACGCCGTCGTGAAGTTTGCCGGTCTCGTTGACAACGACATCCTCGCTCTCGGTGACCCACATCGAGTCGTGGCCGGGCGAGTCGTGGCCTGGCGCGCCGTACTCGCCGTCTTCGCTTTGGTCCATGCCGGTGTTGTTCTCTTTGGCGTGTTCGATTCCGGGGGCGTCGAGGACGCCGCGTTCTTCGAGCTTGGAGACGACAACTGCCTCGTGGCCCGTCGCGTCGATGACGAGATCGCTCTCGACGGCGATTGGGTCGACACAGGTGAGTTCACGCGGCAGGGCGTGGACCGGCGTCCAGTTCATGACGATGCCGGCGACACGGTGGTTCTCACGGACGACGATGTCGGTAAACTCCGTCATGTTCTGGATCTTTGCGCCGGCGTCACAGGCGGCCTTGATAAGCGACGAACAGGCGTGTGGGCCTTTGGCAGTGTAGAGTCCTTCGGCCTCGTCGGTTTCTTCGTACGGAACGTCAAGTTCGTCGAGGACTTCGTCGGCCGGCTCACGAACCGTCAGCGTGTTCATGAGGAAGCCGCCGAGCCAAAAGCCGCCGCCGAGATAGTTGTTCTTCTCGACGACCATCACTTTCACACCCTGTTCGGCGAGTTCTTTGGCTGCCATCAAGCCGGATGGACCGCCGCCGACGATGATCACGTCGCTTTCGGTGAAATCCATGAACTCCTCGCTGAAGTCCTGGGTGATCGCACGGGTTACCTGTGCTGAGCTTGCCGGACTGAAGCCGCTGAATTCGGACATACAACCAAGTAATATCTTTGGGTGGTCAAATGTGTTGTGATCCGTCGCTCACCGTGGGTAGTAACATCGACACAACCACGAGCAACCCTTTTGAGCGCCGGACCCCTCCTTTCGATACTCATGAACATGCTCGTCGACGGCGAGTGGCGAACCGACACCTATCAGCCGACGAACGAAGAGGGCGCGTTCGAACGCGGCCAGACCACCTTCCGCAACTGGATCGCCGGCTCCGATGTGCCCGACCACATCGACGCTGAGCCCGACGACCGTTTTGAGGCCGAAGCCGGTCGCTATCATCTCTACGTCTCATATGCCTGCCCGTGGGCCCACCGGACCCTGTTGGTCCGTGCGCTGATGGGCCTCGAAGACGCCATCGGCGTTTCGGTCGTCGACCCCTATCGCGGCGATGACGGCTGGCAGTTCACGCCTGAAAAGGACGGCTGCACTGAAGATAGACTCCACGGCAGCGACTATCTCCGCGAGCTGTACGTCGAAGCCGACCCCGATGCGACCTGCCGAGTGACCGTGCCCGTGCTCTGGGATACGAAAGAAGAGACCATCGTCAACAACGAATCTCGCGAGATCATCCGGATGCTCTCGACAGGCTTCCGCGATGTTGGCGACCGAGACGTCGACCTCGCGCCCGAATCGATCCGCGACGCAGTCGACGAGATCATCACCAAGATTTACGAGCCGATCAACAACGGCGTCTACCGCGCCGGCTTTGCAACCAAACAGGAGCCGTACGACGACGCAGTGACAGAGCTATTCGACGCGCTCGACTACTGGGATGACGTGCTGGCCGACCAGCGATTCCTCGCGGGCGACCAGCTCACGGAAGCCGACATCTGCATGTTCACGACGCTCATTCGGTTCGACCATGTCTACCACACCCATTTCATGTGTAACGTCCAGTACATCCACCAGTACGAGAATCTCTGGGGCTACCTTCGGGATGTCTACCAGCAGCCCGGCGTCGCCGAGACGGTCGACCTCAGCCATATCAAAGAACACTACTACACGACCCATCCCGACGTGACACCCCATGGCATCATCGCCAAAGGACCGGATGTCGACTTTTCGGCACCGCACGACCGCGACGAGTTGGCGACTGTCGCTGCCGACCTTCAGTAGGCCTATTGCCTTACAGTTTTTCGGCTTTCTGTGCTTGGTCGGAGCGTCGACGTGATTGGTCGAGTCGACGCTCGGTTGCCCGTTCGAGGGTATCCGGCAGGTCGTCGCTTGCTTCGGCGAGTCGTGTTGAGACGCGTTCGAGACGGTCTTGGACGGTTTCGAGACTCTGGTCGGCCTCTCGGCGATCACCGGCAGCGGCCCGTTCGGCGGCCCGCCGGGCAGCTTCGCCGACGGCTTCGAGTGCCTGTGATAGCCCTCGAACAGCGTTCTGCGAGCCATCGTTGTTTCTGTTTCCATTTCCGTTTCCGTTTCCGTTTCCAGGACTGGTCTCGGAATCGTCGCCTCCCTCGTCGACAGCCGCCACAGCCGCGCTCGTTTCGTCGGCCACATCAGCGAGATACTCGGCAAGCGAGCCCTTCCCTGTCCGTGGGTTCTCGACATTGATCTGCGCCTCGTCGCCGGGATTGACACGAACTGCGCCGATCTCGTCGTCGCTGTCGCGTACCTCGGTCGTGTAGGCTCCGCCCCGGTGGACGTACACTGCCCCTTGCCCCGACAGCGGGGCGTCGTAGAGTCGGCCGGCGAAGTCGTCCTCGACGGCCAGATCCGTTATCTCGCTGTCCGATTCTTCGGTGTCGACTTCGAGTTTGGTCGCGTTCTCGCGGGCGACAACCGGGATTCGGCCGTCGACGCCAGCAGTCGTCAGCTCGGCGTCGTCGTCGACCGAGAGACTCTCGCTGTGGGGTTCGACGCCAGCCGCGTTGATCGTCAGACGGTGCTCGCCTTCGGGAACGTCCCGGAGGAGGGCAATCCCGTTGAACGTCGGGACGGATTCGGGATCGCTCTCCAGAAGGGCNAACGCNNTNAANGACAACGCTTGAGTGGTCAGTCCCTCGTCGTCGGGTGCATCCTCGTCGGCGACTGCTTCCGAGATGCTGGCGATCACGCTGTTGACCGAAGCGGGTTCACCGATGGCGTCATATCGGTCGGCCAATGCTCCGCGGTGATTCGAGTCGGAAATGTCGACGGCCGGCTCGTCGTACCGCGGCTGATCCCACGGCACGCCAGTCGCCGTAATGTGGCCCGCGATGGCGTCCTCGGCGAACTGTGGAATCGAGAACTCGAAGCTCAACTGTGGGCCGGTAAACGCCGTGATGTGTTCGACCTCGCTTGTCGCAACGAGATCGTACGCCACATTGCTAGCAGTCTCGTCGGTCGGCTCGGCGTCTGAATAGTGGAACACGTGTCCGGTTTCTCGCTCTGGGAGGTCGTCAGGCGGCGAGAGCAGATCCGAAAACGACCGGACGGTCAGCGATTCGTCGATCAGATCGGTTCGGTCGACCGCAGGGAGCTTCTCGTGTTCGTAGATCGGCTCGCCGTCCAGCTCCGGGATGACGTAGGGGAGTCTAAGTCCTTCATCCCGTGGCAGCCCATAGGCAATCGGAATTTCAGCGATATCTTCGATGGTCTCGATTGCACTGTTAGTGATGTCTGCAATCGCGCCGTCGACTGAGAACCGTTGGAACCGGTCGACTACGTCGTTGACCGACAGCGCGCTGGAATGCGAGCCGAGTTCGGAGAGAATCCGTGGCACCTGGTCGGCCTCGGGGTCGAGAAACTCGTTGTTCGGCGACTGTTCGGCGTGGGCACTGGCAACGTACAGCTGTGGTTCGTCGGTGTCGGTGTCGACGAAGGCATGAAGTACTTCCCAGTCGTGCCAGTGAAAGTTGGTCGTAAACTGGTCGAACGACGTGTAGTACCAGTACTGGACGACCGCCAGCGGCGACTCGTCGTACTCAATGGCATGATAGAAGACGGTCGGTTCCGGTGGTTCGTCGGACGCTTTTGCGCGTTCGGTATCGCCATTAAACGCGTCGAAGCCGTCGACGACCCACTCGCCGTCCTGCTGGCTTTCGTAAAGCCGGGGGTCGGTAGGGAACCATTTTTCGTACTGATCAAAGTAGAGTTCGGGAGCAAACTGCTCGGCGAGTTCGCGGGCCCGTTCGTCGCTCAACTCGCTTGTTTCCCCATCGTCGGCCGCCTCAAGTGCCGAACAGCCTGCGAGACCGGCGGTCCCGAGTACGCCAAGCGAGGCGAGAACGGTTCGACGGTCGACTGAATATGTATTTTCAGTCGACATAAATCACCGATTACGCTTTGTTGTGTGGATTAGCGACTGCGAGAACATACGCCCCATTGCTCGGGTCGACTGATAGGTCTTCTGTACGAACCGTCGGGTGGGTTGTTCAGTCCAACTCGCCGTCCCGAATCGCGGCTTCGGCTGCGGTGAGTGCCGCTTGCGGGTCGAAGGCGCCGACAATGTCCTGAAGCGTCGACTCGTCTGCCGTCTGTAGTTCGCGGGCGTGGTCGGTCATGTTCGGAATCGCCCGAATGATGTTGTCGACAATCGGAATCGCCGCAACCTGTGNGGAACGGGAGAGGGGGTTGAGATCGATCACGATCTCGGTTTTTCCCATTTCGCCCAACGCTTCGGCGCGGTCGCCGTCTTCGAGTGGAACCAGCACTACGTCTGCCGCCCCGATCCCGTCGGCGTCGACCTTCGCGCGCTCGTGGCTCAAATTCGGAATTCGCCCGTCGGCAGTCAGTCCCTTGACTTCGTCGGCTCCGTGTTCGCGGAGATGCGCCGCGATGGCTTCCATCCGCTCGGGCGTTCGGTTGAACAGATTGACTTCGATGTCGGCGTCGACGGCGTCGGCGAGGTCGACGATCTCCGGGGCCACTAACGCGGCGACGTTTCCGTTGACCGAAAGCACAGGGTGGTCGGCCATCAACAACTGCGCCGCTGCCGCGCGTTCGGCTGCGTCGGCACTCTCTGTCGTCCGTTCGCCGAGTAAGTAGTCGAACGCTTCGCCGCGGCCCTCGGCGATAAGGCCCTGTTTGCTCGTAATCCCCTTTTCGACGCCCGCTTCGATTCGGTGTCTCGTCAACAGCGACTGATAGCGTGGGTGATCGTCCGGTAGATCAATTTCGCTCATTGTATGCGTGTTTGACTCCGGCGTCAAAACGTTCGCTTTTCGGTGATGGTCGGATCAAAACCTGCGGGTTTCGGCGTTACTCAACCTGCCCAGTCTCGATGAGCCGCCCACCGGCAGCGTCGACGCGACACCGTGTCGGCTCATACCCAGCAGCCGACAGCCCGCCGTCGACCGCAAAGACGGTGCGGCCGAGCATCGCCATTGCGGCCTGCCCGCCGGTGTCTTCGACTGCGGCGATAGCTTCACGTACATCCTCGGTCAGCAGGCCAGCCTCAGCGGCAAACTTCTGGGAGGCATGCATAAACTGGTCGACGGTCGGCTCGCCCAGTAGTCGGTCGAGTGCGGCTTCGCCGGCGGTCGACAGCTGGCTTGTATCACCCGAGAGCACGGCTTCGGTCGACAACTCGCCGAACGTTACATACTCGATTTGCGGTCGCACTGGAACCGCATCCAGCGTGCCGTGGGTCGGCCCGCCCGGTTCGAGCCGGATTGGGACTCCACCGCGGGCCTGAGCGACGACATCGCCCAGTCCGGTGCCGGCTTCGACTTCGGCGCAGTGGGCCAATTCGACGAGTTCGTTTTCGGTCCGCTCGCAGTCGCCAGCCGCGTTTGCAGCGAGCGCAGTGCCGAGTGCCAGCGCACCGGAGATTCCGAACCCCGCTCCGAGTGGGAGTGGCGTGTCGGCCGAAACGCTGGCTTCGATTTCGAGACGGTCGAGAACGGTCTCGACGGGGGGAACGTCGACTGGCTC
>SL_4KL_010_BRINEDRAFT_10002293_pt1 | contig 10792 bp, 12 predicted proteins | sample SodLak_010_BRINE_2_FD_10664 | JGI IMG/M metagenome (IMG submission 10664) | reverse complement strand
ATCAATAATTTTGTCAATTTTTCACCTACAGGCGAAATCCATGAACCTTCAGGACTTCCAGTTTTCGAGTATGGTTCAACAGATGCCCTTTTTTACGGTTTTGAATTACAGACCAATATAGCCTTTACCGAACAGCTTCGAGCAGGTGTTGGATTCGATTATGTAAGAGGCCGTGAACGTGTGGGAGATTCGAACGATCTGCCATTTATTCCACCATTTCGTACGCATCTCTCCATGATGTACGATACAAGTGATTGGTGGATTGGTCCCAGGTTGAGAATTGCCAATACTCAAGATAGAGTTGCGCCCAACGAAGATCCGACTGATGGGTATTTGCTTGTAGGGATGGACGCCGGGTACCGGTTTGGCCACGGAGTATCATTTACGCTTCGGGTTGATAACCTGCTCAACGAAAGCTACCGCGATCACCTCAGCCGCGTGGAAGACCGTAACAACCCCATGCCTGCGCGTAATATCAATGCGATGTTGCGATGGGAGTTTTGAGTCTTGTTTTTAAAAATTTGTACACTTATAAACGAAAAATCGACCCGGTAAGTTAATACTACATACAGCACTCTGGTTCAGCTGGCCACGATTTTATAAACTTGCTGCTCCAAATTTTGTATCTGCTTATGTACTATTCCAAAAGCATCATAATTTTTCTTGTCGGATCATTGTTGTTGATCTCTTGTGATCTATCGGATGAAACCGGTGAGCTGGACTCGGTGCAGGATTATGAATGGCCACGCGAAAATTATAAAACGATTTGGGGCAGTGGTCCGGATAATATCCTCGTTGGAGGATCTAACGGCACAGTATTGGCATTCAGCGGGTCAGACTGGCACAAAATGGACTTTCCTTCCGATGATCTGATCAACGCCATTTGGGGCAATTCGGAGGATAACATTTTGGCTGTGGGTGAACGCGGATTGGTTGCCCATTATGATGGAAATGAATGGAATCAAATCGATCTGGATATCACGGCCAGGCTATATGATGTATGGATGAGTAGTGATGGAAAAGCCTTTGCCTCGGGTGCTGGTGGAGCGTTGCTGATGTATGATGGTTCGGAGTGGAGTAGAGCTGAAAGCCCGGTTGATGAGGATATTCGCGGAATCTTTGGATTTGCCTCGGACAATGTGGTGGCCGTAACTCGGGAAGGGTCAATTATACGATACAATGGAACCGCCTGGGAGTTGGAAGAGAGCGGACTGCCGGCGCTTTTCGGTGTTTGGGGATTGTCTGAAGATGCAATCTATGCAGTAGGATCAGGTGGCGTAATTTTTGATTTTGACGGCAGTGAATGGAGCGTTATGCACGAACCGTTTGGAAAAGGAATATATGGCATTTGGGGAGCCTCACCTCAAAATCTGTACGCTGTAGGCCTTGATGGTACGGTACTGGAATATAGATCGAATGAGTGGCGTCCCATTAGTAGTGTTGCTACACAAAATCTCTCTGCCATCTGGGGAATCCGGGATCAGATTGTGATCGCCGGAGATTTTGGGACGATTATTTTTCGGTAACTTATCCTTGATTTTATCGGTAAGCAGGCTGTATGGTATTACGCTGGATACTTTTTAATCATTATATAGATTTATGGGTTGTTCAACAGGAAAAAACCAATACTCCACCAAGTTTTTAGCGGAAACATCCCTGATAGATATTCACATCCATCGTAATTTTCTACCGAATCAGGGGCCGCAAAACGTATATCAGTGCGAGATTTGTGGGGGCTGGCACCTGACAAGTAAATCCCCAAAACGAAACGAAAAATTACAAGAGATGATCGACTCCGGAGAGATGCGGCGCAAGCAGCAGGCGAGGCGGTGGGAGTATTGAACTGAGTTTTGACTAATCAGAAGTGCATACCGATTTAGAATAACTCAAGCCGGTGATCTCTATGGAAATCAATCCTTAAAAATGGAATGATCGAGCATATCATTCTCAAAAAAGACCGTGCGGTTGCAAAATTTGATCGCCAGAAAAACGGAGAGAATCGTTCCGGAAAAGATCGCCAGCATAATCATAATTTGGTACTGGATGGCGGTCATCGGAGAGGCGCCGCTTAAAATCTGGCCGGTTATCATCCCGGGGAGAGATACGAGGCCGATGGTTGCCATAGCCGCCAGTGTTGGGTTGGCCGATTTTTTGAGTGCGCTTTGAAAAAACGGGTAGAGCGCCTCGGCCCGTGTGGCTCCGGATGCCAGGTAAAACTGGTATCGCTCCTTGTTATTCTTCAGGTTATAGTAAAAATCATTGATGCCAATCACGTTACTTCTCAAGCAGTTTCCCAGAACCATTCCCGTAATGGGAATCGCGTATTGTGCCTCAAGAAACGTCGGGAGCTGGATGACCACCTCAAGAAAAAATAGATTTATTAGAATAATCCCCAGGAAGGTGGCAAAAAAGATCGGCAGGATCAGGGCCCATTTTGCTTTCAGATCACTACGGTCGATGGTGGCAAAATCGGCAACAATCACCATAATCATGATCCACGCGGTGTTGATCCAGGCGTTGTCGTATTCAAATAAATATTCAAGATAGTATCCTACAAAAAGAAGCTGGAGAGTCATTCGGATGGTGGCGATCATCATCTGCCGGTTCAACCCGGTTTTGTACCATCTGAATATCGCCGCCGGAATGAGGAGAATAATAAATCCGATTGCGAGCTGAAACCAGCTCAATTGAATAATATCCATGGTGATCAGATTTGATTATCTAAGTCAATAACACGGTCGCACCGATCAATCCAGAAAGGATCGTGGGAAGTTGAGAGAATTGTTCGCTGGCTGTCAGAAAACAGGTGCTTTATCGCTTTCTCTTTTGAGGCTCTGTCCAGGGCAGAGGTGGGTTCATCCAGCAGCATTACCGGTTTTTTGAGAAGAATACAGAGCGCCAGTCCAACACGCTGCCGCTGACCGGTGGAGAGATCCGAAAACGTTTTTTGGAGGGTTTCCGGGGTAAGTCCGAGATCAGAAAACAGCTGTTCTATCTGCTCCATTTTCGGCATGGAATTTCCACTATGTTTGAACCGGAAGGGATACTGCACCACCTCTTGAACAGTGCCATCTCCAAAATTCAGGTCTTGTGGCAGCCAGGCTGATTGAGTGCGGAAATTATGGAGTGTAGTGCTTTTCAGTGGTTCATTCTTATAAAGAACTTCGCCTTTGTCCGGTATCTGAAATCCTAAAATCAATTCAAATAGTGTAGATTTACCACTGCCTGATTCCCCCTTTACAACTACTTTCTCCCCCTCCTTTAAACTGAAGTCAAATCCGCTGAAGATGGGTTCACGGGGGTATGAAAAATGTATGTTTTTGCCGGTTATTATCATTTTGGATTTGATTTATGATTCTCCGACAAGGTAGGAATGACCGTTTAAATCACAAAAAGAATCAAACACCAAGTATCTAGTTCCAAACCCTTCTCAATGAATGTTAATGTCGTAAAAATGTAATCAGGAGACTTTGGAACTTGGTGCTTAAAATTTGTGATTTCATATTGCTATTCTCCATCAGCTACCAGCCTTTTATCAAACGAAAACTTCCGAATATTCCGGATTGATATCTGTTGGAATTCAGGGTGATTGGGATTGATGAGAAGGTTGGTTTCTTTCGGAATAATGGAGGAGGGGACAACCAATGTGCAGCTTTTTTGCTCCTCAACCCACCGGCGCCCAATTGATTGACAGACTGAATATCCGTTGATGGTATACCAGTTTTCGGGTAACTCTTTAGCTTTGATTTCACCAGAAGAGACCTTGTCGGGAATGCTAATTTCAACTAAGCGAAAATTAGCATTTAATCCTTCTCCGGATCGGTGTACCAGGTTTTCGAGGCAGGCCAGGGCAATGCTGCTTGCGGTATAGATAACATGCACGTAACGAGGGTTCCATCGCGCGGGGTATCCTGATCCGGTTAGCTTTTCAGCCCATTTGGCCGTCGTGATTCTGTAAACAACCATCCCGATTATGCCAATGCCCCAAATTCGATACGGCGCAACTCATCCATAATGAGATCGGTGCCGCCGGGTGTTTGTAAATATGTGAGTGGCAACTGGTTTCCTAAACCTACGGCCGGTTTGCGTAACCAACGGTTAAATGATGCCAAATCTCCAAAAACCTCTTCGGCTTTTTGATAAAGCGCGATGATTTTTAGCAGCTGCTCGCTGTGGATGGCATTGAGTTTTTTTCCATCTTTTTGGTATCGCTGAATGGTTTTAAAAGAGACATCGAGAATGTTAGTGAGCTCATTTTTGCTAAGCCCTGAAAATTCTAAAATATCGAAAAATGCAGATACAGGTACACCTTGATGTGCCTTTTCTACCAAATGATGAGTTTCATCAGGGGAGGTTTGATATTTTACGGCGGCTTCGCTTACTCGTGATATTTTTTGAGTTTCCATGAGGCACCTTATCTAACTTAAGATTTATGTCTATTAAATATAGACTTTTGTCTGCGGTTAGGCAAGTACGCTTTTATAACCTATGGCAATTCCTTTTTCAAATGCTTTGATGACGGCTTCCAGTGTATCTGCTGAGGCACCTTTGGTGGACCACTCCTGATCTTCTTTTTTGAACGTGAGGGTCACAACTACCAGCGAATCGGTATCGGGGCTTAGTATTTCCACCTCATGGTCGATTACATCGAGGGCGAAAATTTTATCGGATTCTGCTTTGATGGCGCTTAAAATAGCATCAATCGGCCCAACTCCTTTATCGTGGGATGTGATCTCTTCATCTACAATACGCAGTTTTACTCCGGCGGTAATCAGCTCTTCTTTACGCATGGTTACTTTGTAGTCGAGTACTTCAACGGGAAACTCGAGGTCGGTTTCTTCGTTCATCAACATGGTATGGAGGTACTCAATCTCATTCTTTTTGAGCGTTTTCCCTCGTTTGTTCATCCGTTCAATATGCTCTTCATAAAGCCGCTGATGATTTTCGTTCATCTTTAAGTTGGCCAGCAGATTGTCGCGGGATTTTCCGAACGATTGCTTCTGAATTTCTACATAACCTGAATTGATATAGCTGTGGATATGATCTAAATCCGGCTTAAGTACAGGTGGTGTTAATGAGTGCTTGGCAATCAAATGTGCGTCTTTCAACCCGGTGCCTGTTAATACCAGCAGGCATCGTTTACCGGCAAATTTTTCGCGATTTTTCTTAAATGTTGCCAGTGGAAGTGCACAGGCTGTTTCGGTAAAATACCCTTCCCGGATAGCCATCTCCCGTAGTGATTCAAGAATTTCATCTTCCGTAGCCGTTAGAGCATCTCCCTCAGTTTCATCAATGGCGTTCAGTACTTTATAAAAGTCTATCGGGTTTGATGTGGCCACGGAAGAAGCCATGGTGTTCATCTTTTCGTGTACAATCTTTTCACGTTTAAAAATACCCTGTACAACCGGAGAACTGACTTCGGGCTGAACGGCAATCATGTGGGGAATATGATCGGTTAACCCGGCACTTTTCATCTCTTTAAATCCCTTGTGGATCGCACTGAAATTTGTACCGCAACCAACGGGAATAAAGATATAATCGAAAGGCTCGTCCTGTTGATTTACCAGCTCATAGGTGAATGTTTTCTGTCCCTCTTCGCGGAAAACGTAATCGCCGGCGAGATAATAGTTGCCTGAAGTTGCAAACTCACGGCAGAGTTCTTCACATTTTGTAAAGTCACCCTGTATTCGCACGATGGTGGCTCCATAAATAATGGCCTGAGCTAATTTCGCTTCGGATGTCTGTTCCGGCACAAAAACGTAACAAGGAATGTTAAAATAGGCTGAGTATGCTGCAACAGAAGCCGCCATGTTTCCGGTTGAGGCGAGACAGATGGCATCTTTTTCCAGCTCTTTTGCCTTTTGAACCTCAATGTAGCTGCCGCGATCTTTAAAACATCCGGTTGGATGATCGAACTCAAGCTTGGCGTAAAGTTCTGCACCATACTCCTCGGATAAACGGTCCAATCTACGAAGTGCAGTTTCGTGTGTGCGCATCGGGTCAGGCACAATGGATTTCAGTGGGAACTGAATCTCTTTTCGGGGCTTATGATAATCAACCCGTAATACCCCACCACACTCTGTACAATAAGTGGACGTTTTTTGCTCATCATTTTCGGCACCACACATGATGCAATTTAACGTGTACCCGGTATGAACTGATGACATCTATTTCTCTTTTTTAATTCAATTTTATTAAAAATACGAAGGATTCAACTGACCTTGAAACCTTATTTGGAAGCGCTTCGAGTTTTGTTACGTCACTTATTCGCTGAGGGGCAGAAGAATGATATCTTCAAAATCCATATCCAACTCTTCCAACACCGGACCGGCTATCTCTACAATCTCTTCTTCATCGTAATCGCTCAAACCTTCCAGCTCTACGTACAGAAAATTGTTCATCTCATCTACATAATAGGAGGAGTCGGTAGACTCAAAACTTTCCTGCAGAATTTTTACCAGATATTCCACATCTTCCTGCCACGCCTGAATCTCATCTATATCGTTTTTGTCACTCATTACACTAATTTTTATTAATTTTTCCGAAAAATAGAGAATGATTATTCATGAACCAATCACTGATTTTACTACAAAATATTGCCGACAAGAAGAGCCGAATAGTTTTGGGATTGATGAGCGGCACATCCGCTGATGGGCTGGATATCTCGCTGAGTAAAATTTCAGGATCGGGCGTAAATACCCGTTGCAAGTTGATGGAGTTTGAAACGGTGGATTATACAGTTCCGCTAAAGCAGCTTCTGCAAGCGGTTCTGTTTGATGAAACCGCAGAAATTGCCCACGTTTTGGAGCTACAGTCAGAACTTGAGCGGGAGTGGGTGCATTTGATCCAAAACCAGCTTGAAAAATGGGGTGATCCTGAGATTGATTTGATTGCAAGCCACGGACAAACGGTGCTGCATTTGCCGAAGTCGGCCGATGATCCCGCTAAGTCTTTTCAACTTGTGGATGGAGATCAACTTGCTGTTCAGGTCGGTGCAGTTACGATTTCTGATTTCCGCCAAAAACATATTGCGGCCGGATTTGAGGGGGCTCCACTGGCGCCACTGGGCGAACAGCTTTTGGTTAAAGCCTCCCATCAACCCACTATTTTGTTGAACCTTGGCGGTATTGCAAACTTTACGTGGTTAACACCGGATGAACATATTCCATTTTCAACGGATACAGGACCGGCAAATACACTTATTGATGCGGCTGTAATGGCCAAGTTTCCGGGCAAAACATTTGATGAAAATGGAGAAATAGCGGCATCAGGAACTGTACAGCCCGAGTTTCTTGAAAAGCTGAAAGAACACCCTTTCTATAAAATTGATGCACCAAAATCTACGGGTCCCGAGGCGTTCTCTTACAGTTGGTTGCAAAAACAGATAGAAACGCATGAGGTCTCCCTCAGTGCGAAAGACCTAGTGGCTACGCTAACTCGTTTTACCGTGTGGGGAATTGCAAGGGAGATCAGGGAGAATGTAAATCCCATGCCCAAATCGCTGTATGTAAGTGGTGGCGGATGGCACAACAAAACGATGATCAGATGGCTGGCCGAAGAGCTCGATGGAGTAGATATTCTTTCATCAAACGAAATAGGAATAGAGCCTGACGCAAAAGAGGCTCTTCTGTTTTCGGTTTTCGCCAATGAACTTGTTGCCGGTGAGGGATGGGAACTGCCCGGCGGAAAAAGGCTTACGCTTGGGAAAATTTCGTTGCCGTTTCTCAATAACTAATACAAGCTGAGCTAGGATACAAGTTCCAGTATTTTTCGGTAGTGCTGAATCAACTTTTTGCGAATAGGCACCGCCTTTTCATGGATCTCTTTCTGTTTCACCAGGTACTCTTTTCGCCCGGCTTCCGTCTCTATCTTAATTGGCTGCAGCCCATATTCCCGCAGATCATACGGACTCGCTTTCATATCAATAGTGCGGGCAAATTTGGCCAAGAAAAACGCCTCACGAACCATTTCACCCGATACCCACGGATGAAGTTTGTATGCCCATTTGTATAGATCCATATTCGTATGGATACACCCCGACTGCTCCGTCTCCTGAAAACTGTCACGGCTCAACTCATTTCGGTTTAACGGTTTCGCTTTTTCAGTAAAAAATCGGAAAGCATCAAAATGGGTGCAGAGCAGTGGTCGTGATTCCACAAATTCAGCAATCTCTTCATCAGGAAGGCGCAGTGGAATTTGATTGTGGCGAACCTTATCAGCCCGGTAGACCATCGCCCATTCGTGCATGCCAAAACAGCCGTAAAACGGTTTGGAGTCGTCGGTGTTTTCGAGCAGCCCTAACATCCACCGCACTGCACGTTCTCTTTTTTGGGGAAAGAAATCAGGATTAAGCCATGCTGTTGAACCGGAGATCGAAAACTCGCTGATTTTTGGCAGTAACTCCTCATTTTCCACCTCAAGAACAACTCCTATTCCGGGCGACCAGCGTTTCAGGTGGGAAGGACGAAATTTATAATACTCGAAAAGAAAATCGAGAACAGGATCTTTTTTCTGCTCAGAACGCTTCTTTAAATATGGATCCAAAATCTTACCTACGCTCTCTTCATGGCGAACTTTTTGGTTCTCCCACGTTGGTTGAGGAATAGATTTTCGGGCCTTCTGTGCTGCTGCTGATTCAATCATAACTGAAAAATACCGATCTTTTCACTGCCATGTAAACGGCAAATTAATGAGTCATCGAGAGCCTCAACCCACTTCCACTGCCGGTAATAAGAATCGTATCGTCTTTTAGCATGTCTTTTTTGAACATGATTTTTCGGTAGATTGATTATAGTCAATGGAAGATGGTTTAATATTTGCCGTATTCTAATGGTTCAATTTTTTAATTAATGCATGAATCATTTTCTCAATTTTTACTCTAGCTTTTGTACATCATTCACAACAAAAATTTTAAGACTCATTGAATAAATCTATCAACCATCTACCATAAACCATTTACTATATTTTTTCAAAAATACCCGGTTATGCTGAAAGAAATCCTCCATTTTATACTCCATCTGCGGCTCCATTACCAGATTTTTATCCTCTCCGGTGGATATTTGATGGGAGGGGTGCTTGCCGGCGAAATGGACATCATGCAATATCTGCTTCAGTTTTTAAACTTCCACGTACTTCTTTTTGGCGGCGCTACCGCTTTCAACTCTTGGTGGGATAAAGACACCGGCCCTGTTGGTGGACTTAAACATCCACCAAAAATGAAACCCTGGATGCATAAACTTTCCCTTGCGTTTATGTTTTTCGGGTTGATGTGGGCAGGTGCCGTTAGCATAATTTATGCCGGGATTTACCTGGTTAGCCTGTTTCTTTTCTGGGTCTACTCCTCACCGTATGGGCGGTGGAAAGGGCGCCCTCTTCGAAGCCTTATCGCTATTGGTGTCAGTACGGGATTGAACTCTGTGCTGCTGGGAACATTAGCGGCGGGCGGACAGATCACACCAATGGTATTTTTGGGGAGTGTTGGTGCGATGTTGATCCTTCTTTCGCTCTACCCGGTTTCGCAGGTCTACCAAGTGGAAGAAGATCGCCGAAGGGGAGATCAAACCTTCGCCCTTACATATGGGTTTAAAATAGTAAAGCAGTTTTTTGTGGGTAACTTTACGGTCGGCAGCTTTATTATCATCTTGGTGATGTACTTTATCAGTCCATATTACGGTATGTTACTATTTGTTGGTTGTACGGTATCAGGAATTTTACTTTCCAAAATTATTGCACAATTGAAAGGCAATGATGATGAGTATAAAATTGTTATGAAAATGAAATTTCTGGCATCCCTATCATTTGTATTATGCTTTATAGTACTGAATGCTATTGAACACGGCTGGTTTTAAAAATTTAGCTCAAAAAATCTAATCTAAGAATAAACGGACGGCATGACTGACGTAAAAGAACAAGTAATCGACCGAGAACTCATTAAAGATGCATATAACTATGATGAGTATCGGCAGATGACAGATGATCTACTAAAACAAGGAAAAACGACCGGTGAAAATCACTCCGATGCGATGATTCATTATACCAAAATGAATGTGCACCGGATGAAACGACACGATAAACGCACCGATCTCAACGAAGAGATTACCGAAAGGTTACAAAATTTAGATCGCCAATGGATTTGGTTGGTGATTACCGAAGCATGGTGTGGAGATGCAGCTCAATCGGTACCAATTATTGCAAAAATGGCCGATTTAACAAACAACATACATCTGAAGTTTATTCTGCGGGATGAACACCTGGATGTTATGGACCAATTTTTATATCAAGGCAAAAGCCGGTCGATTCCAAAGCTGATCTGCTTGGATGCGGAAACGCTGGATGTACTTGGCGAATGGGGTCCGCGGCCACAAAAGGCCCAAGAACTGTATAACACACTGCGCGGATCAAGTGAAATGGCATACCAGGAAGTTGCTGAGCATCTCCATAAATGGTACGCCGACGATAAAGGAGAAGAGATTCAGAAAGAATTTTTGCAGGCTATTGATGAGTGGCAAAGCGGCATAACTCAGAAGTAGATCGAGTGGATATATGGGGACACGGCAATTTTGTAATAAGTTATAAACTAGCAGATTTTAAGAGTTAAAAGTTCTTTTTTAATTGCTTGTTCTGTAACATATACCGAAATCGTAATGCTGGTATTATATAATTAATTAGAATAGTAGAGAGATTTTATGGCCGACCCTAAAACATCCTTTTACCGCCATATCGCACAGACGAGCGACGAGCCGATGGGGCTGGAAATTGATCGGGCGGAAGGATGCAAGATTTATACAACGGA
>SL_4KL_010_BRINEDRAFT_10002292_pt1 | contig 10793 bp, 10 predicted proteins | sample SodLak_010_BRINE_2_FD_10664 | JGI IMG/M metagenome (IMG submission 10664) | reverse complement strand
ACGTACGCGACGTAGATTGAGGTGAACGCAGAGATGATGAGCAGCCCCTCCAGCCCGATGTTGATGACGCCGGATTTCTCGGCGAAGATACCGCCGAGCGCCGCCAGTACGATCGGCGCGGATATCCGCACCGTCGCGGCCACCATCCCGCCGGTGAAGACGGCGCCGGAGAGGTCGCCCGCGATGCTCTCCGGGAACAGCGCCCCGAACAGCGCGAGCAGCGCGAGCGACCCCACGGTCATCACGATTATATTTCGCACGTATCCGTCACCGAACAGCCGGTCAACGACCGGAATATCGATGTCAGAGAGCGGATTACGCACCGGTCTCACCCCCGTTATCAGCCGCTTTGGCTCCCCCGGGACCCTCGGCACCGTCGCCGCCGGCCCCATCGCCACCGCTCTGCTCCCTCTCTGTTTCCTCCGGAACAAATCGCCTCCCGATCAGCCGGAAAAACTCGGGCATCGCGACGAACAGGATGATCAGCCCGCGTAACACGCCGATCAGTTCGGGCGGAACGTCGGTCTGGAAACCGACTTGCAGGGCACCGCCTTTTAATACACCGAAGAGGGCCGCGGCTGGAAACACGCCGAGCGGGTTGTTCCCCGCGAGAATCGAGACGGCGATGCCGTCGAAGCCGAGGGCCGGGACCGACTCCACCCATCGTCCCTCCGACATCAACACCCACATGCTGCCGCCGATCCCGCCGAGCGCACCGGAGAGCGTCATCGCCCGTACGGTGGTGAGCTTCGCGTTCACGCCGCCGTACTCGGCCGCCAAGGGCTGAATACCGCTGACACGGAGATCGTAGCCGAGCGACGTGTGCTCTAAGAAGAGGTAGAGGCCGACGACCGCGACGAGACCGATCAGCAGCGCGGCCTCGGCGAAGTTACCGGTCGTCGGGAAGAACCACGGACCGATCCTCGCGTAGTCGGGAACGTACGCGGTCGCGACGACGGAGCTCCCCTCCGCGCGGAACACCTCCAACACGAGGACGTAGGCGATGTTCGCGGCGATGAAATTCAACATGATCGTCGTGATCACCTCGTTGGCGTCGGCGTACGCCTTCAGCGCACCGGGGATCGCTCCCCAGAACCCGCCGCCAAGCGCGCCGGCGGCGATACCGATCGTGATGAGCGCCACGCCGCCGGCCCGGTTCGCCGGGAACACCGGCGCGAGCGCAATCACGACAAGCGCGGTCAGCAGTGCACCAACGACGAGCTGCCCCTGCGTCCCGATGTTGAACAGGCCGGCACGGAACGCGACCGCAACGGAGAGCCCAGTGAAGATGAGCAGGGTCGTCTCGCTCATCGTTAGCGCAAACGAGTTGTTGAACGGCGACCACCCGGGCATGAACCCCAGCCACGGGAGCGTGATCGGGAGCCATCCCGGGTTCAAAAGCGCCGGCTCCCACAGGTAGAACGGCTCGCCGAGAGCACCGTTAAAGAGGATGAAGTACACCTCAAACGGGTTATAACAGAATCCGAGTCCGGTTATCGGCATCGTCCATGCAGCCGTCTGACATTCGGCGACTCGCCCGGAGCCGAGCACGATGAAGAAGCCGACAAGGATCGAGAGCCCGAGCGCAGCGCCCGCAATGAGGACGCGGTCGACGCCGGAGATCCCGGCGAACCATCGAAGGACGGCGGTGACGCGTGAGCGAATCGCACCGAGCCGACTGGCGCTCACGGCGACACCTCCCCGTCGTCGGCCGAATTGGCACCATCATTACTGCGGCTCACACCAACGTGATCAACGGTGTCGTCCTCGAGGCGCTCGCCGGCCATCAGGAGGCCGAGCTGCTCTTCCGTGACGGTAGTCGGATCGACGACGCCAGTGAACTCACCGTCGTGCATCACCGCCAGTCGGTCTGAGAGCGCCTGCACTTCGTCGAGCTTCGAGGAGACGAGCAGCACCGCTTTCCCCGCTGACCGAAGCTCCGTGAGCCGGTCGTGGATGAACTCGGTCGAGCCGATGTCGACGCCCCGGGTCGGATGGGTAGCAACGACGAGGTCGGGGTCGCGCTCGAACTCCCGACCGACAATGAACTTCTGCTGGTTACCGCCGGAAAAGGACTTGGCCGTCGCTTCGCGGTTTGGCGGTCGCACGTCGTACTCGTCGATAACCGATTCGGCGTGAGCCGTCGCGTCGCCCCAGTCGAGTCGCAGCCCGTCGGTGAACGCCGGGTCGTGTTGGCTGCCGAGCACGGCGTTTTGTGTCAGGTCGTACTCCATCACGAGTCCGCGTGCCTGCCGGTCTTCCGGGATATATGCCATCCCGCGGTCGATGCGCTCGCGCCGACCCACTTCGTCGAGCGACTCGCCCCGAAACGAGACACTCCCTTCCGTCGGCGTCCGGAGACCGGTGATCGACTCAATGAGCTGCGACTGGCCGTTCCCGTCGACGCCCGCAATACCGAAGATTTCGCCCTCGCAGACCCGCGCCGAGACGCCGGAAACGGCTTCGACACCTCGGTCGTCCTCGGCGAACAGCCCGTCGACTTCAAGCACGGTCTCGCCGGGCGACCCCTCAGTCGGCGAGCGCTCCATCAACACCTCGCGACCGACCATCATCTCCGCGAGCTGCTCGCTCGTCACGTCGTCGGTCGAGACGGTGCCGACGTTTCTGCCGTCGCGCAACACGGTGATCTCGTCGGCCGCGTGGGTCGCCTCGCTCAGCTTGTGCGAGATGAAAATGATCGTCTTCCCTTGGTCGGTTAGCTCCTCGAACACGTCGTAGAGGTCCTCCACTTCTTGCGGGGTAAGCACCGCGGTGGGCTCGTCGAGAATGAGAATTTCTGCGCCCCGATACAGCGCCTTCAGTATCTCCACGCGCTGCTGGACGCCGACCGAGACGTCTTCGACCCGATCATCCGGGTTAACGTTGAACCCGTATCGTGCGCTCAGTTCGCGGACTGCGTCTCGGGCCGCATCCTCGTCGATGCGGAGGCCGTACCACTCGGTCGGCTCGTTACCCAGCACGACGTTCTGCCAGATCCGCATCGGCTCAACCAGCATGAAATGCTGATGGATCATCCCGATTCCGGCGTCGATCGCGTCGCGCGGTGAGTCGAACGAGCGCGGCTCGCCATCGATGACGACGCGCCCTTCGGTCGGACGATACAGGCCGTACAGGACGTTCATCAGCGTCGTCTTCCCAGCGCCGTTCTCACCCAACAGGGCGTGAACGCTCCCGCGACCGACCGTGAGAGTGACGTTGTCGTTGGCGACAACTCCCGGGAACCGCTTTGTGATGCCGTCTAAATGCACCGCGGGATTCATCTATCGACCTCTCTCTGTGGCACGCTCAAAAGCACGTTGGGTTCGTGTCCGAGTCTGCAAGTTGGTGCGTCGGTCATCTATCGGCGGAACGGTTAACGGTGTGAACACGTCAGATACTCATTCTCGAACGGACGTGGCGCTTCATCGACGCAGGCTTCATCGACGCAGAAGTCGATCTGCGCGCGAAATCAGTCGGCTCGCAGCCGATCAGACGTCGTCGGGGTCGTCAGGAACCTCGATGTCGCCTGCGATGATCCCGTCGCGGATCTCGTCGATCTCGTCGACGATCTCCTGAGGGATCTCGTCGCCGATAGCGTTGCCGTAGACGCAGGAAACGCCCTCGGATTCGAGGCCGAGCTCGACCTGCGAGCCGCCCTCGAACTCGCCGTTCACGACGTTTTCGACAGACTCGTAGACGGCGCTGTCGACACGTTTCACCATCGACGCGAGGATGACGTCGTCGAAGTCCGCCTCGGTGAGCGACTGGTCGGAGTCGACGCCGATAGCGAACCGCTCCTCGCTCTGTGCCGCCTGGAACACGCCGACGCCGCTCCCGCCGGCCGCGTGGTAGATGACGTCGACGTCGCTTTCGTACATCGACAGCGCGGCCTCTTGTCCGCCGCTCGGGTCGGCGAAGTCGCCGACGTAGCTCGTGCTGACGTCGACGTCGTCGGCCGCGTACATGGCACCGGCCTCGTAGCCGGCCTGGAACCGCCGGATAAGGGGCGCGTCGACACCACCGACGAATCCGACATTCGTCGAGTCGGGGTCCGTCTCACCGGCCCCCGCGCTGAACGATCGCTCGCTGAGGAGCGCGGCGAGCGCGCCGACGAGGAACGAGCCCTCCTCTTCTTTGAACTGGTAGCTGGCGACGTTCGGCTCGTCGAGCTGATCGTCGACCAGCATGAAGTTCTGCTCCGGGAAGTCCGGTGCGACCTCCGTGAGCGCGTCGAGCTGTGCGAAGCCGATACACGAGACGAGGTCGTAGTCGGGGTCGGTCGATTCGGCGTACAGCCGCTGGAACTGCGAGAACTCGCCTGCGTCGGCCGGCTGCGATTCGTCGTACGAGACGTCGAAGTCCTCGGCCGCTTCGATGATGCCGCGCTGTGCCGCGTCGTTGAACGATTCGTCGCCGAGACCGCCGAGCGCATACACCATCCCGACGTTGGTCGTGTCCGACCCGTTTCCGTCCGACCCGTCGTCGCTTCCGGGGTCGTCGGCGCTGTCGTCTACCGATTCACCGCTGGAGTCGTCGTCGGAGCTGCCTTCAGGGCCGCCAGTGCAACCTGCGAGTCCCGCGATGCCAGTGATACCGGCCGCCTGAATGAAGCGGCGACGGTCGAAGTCTGATGCCATATCGTTCACAGAACGGCGAGTAATGGGCATAAAATCGTCGGTATCGCGTGTTACTCTCGCCGTAGCCACGGATCTTGACAGTAGAATAACTCATTCTCTGACAGATACCTCTCCCGACACGAAACCGGATACGCGCCGGACGCAACACCGACTACCCGGTCTCAGTCACCGCCACTCCGACGACTGCAGTGACCGACTCGACCAGCTCGTCGACGTCGTCGCTCTCAGCGTACACGCGGACGTACGGCTCCGTGCCGGACGGTCGGACGAGCGCCCACGAGGCGTCAGGGAACTCCAGTCGAACCCCGTGTTCGGTGTCGACGGTCGCGTCCGGGAACGCGTCCGGTAGTGTCGTCTCCAGTCGGTCCATCACCTCGAGCTTTGCGCCGTCCGGACAGTCGACGCTACGCTTTCGATACGGGCGTTCCGTGATCGGCTCACGGAGCGCGTCGAGGCCGACGTCGGCGACCAACCGAGCGATCACGGCCGCGGAGGCGACTCCGTCTATCCACTCACCGGAGGCGACGTGGATGTGTTTCCACGGCTCCGCGGCGAACACGACATCGGTATCGCCGCTCGCGTCGGCGCGAACCGCCGCGATACCCTCGTGGAGGGCGCCGAGCCGGACGCGTTCCACGCGACCCCCCGCCTCGTGAACGCGTTCGTCGATCCGGCCGGACGCGTTCGGCGTCGTCACGACGACGGGATCGTCGGTGTCGCTCTCGCGGGTGTACAGTTCGGCGAGTAACGCGAGAACGGTGTCCTCGTGGACAACGTCGCCGCGAGCGTCGGTAATCACGATTCGATCCGCATCGCCATCGTGACCGATTCCGAACGCGAACCCCTCGGTGTCGTCCGAGTCGTCTCCCGCGTTTCCGCCGCCCGATCGCCCCAGTCGGTCGACGCCCTCGTTGGCGTCGGCGACGAACGCACGGAGATCACGGAGCGTCTCGGGCGTCGGCTTGCTCCCCCGTCCGGGGAAGTGACCATCGACGTTACCGTTGAGCGTGACGACCTCGGCGCCGAGCCGGCGAAGGACCGTCGGCGTCGCAGGTGCGGCCATTCCGTTGCCGCAGTCGACCGCGATCCGGAGTCCGTCGAGGTCGGTGCCGAACCGACCCGCGTACGCGACTACGTCGTCGAGGTAGCTGTCGAGGATGTCGACGCGCTCCGTCGTCGTCCACTCGTCCCACGCCGCGGTGGGCTCCCTGCCCGCGACGCGCTCCTCGATCGCACTCTCCGCGTCGCTGTCGAACTCGCTGCCGTCGTGGAACAGCTTGATCCCGTTGTCGGCCGGCGGGTTGTGCGAGGCGGTGAGCATCACGCCGTACCGACCCTGCGAGGCGTGCGCGAGCCCCGGTGTCGGGAGCTGACCGGCACGGAGCACCTGCACGCCGCCGGACGCGAGCCCGGACTCCATCGCGGCTGCGATCGCCGGTCCGGTGACGCGTCCGTCGCGTGCGAGCACGACCTCGGCGGCAGACGTCTCTTCGTTTCCGTTCTCGCGGATCTCCACCGCGACGGCCCGACCGACAGCGAGCGCGAGCTCGGGAGTCACCCGATCTTCGGCGCTGCCGCGGATCCCCGCGGTTCCGAACAAGTCCATAACCGAAGCGTCGCTCGCGATTCGTTAGAAGCCGTCGGTTGCGCGGCGCGGCGACCGGCTTCGAGACAAGTCCTTGACCCCGGCGCGGCGCTTAACTCGGGGGCGCACGCAATCTCTCACGATGACCGACCGAACACGAGCACACGTGTACGTCTTGGGACGCGTCCAGGGCGTCTACTACCGTGCGACAACGCGAGACACGGCACGAGAGACGGGCGTCGACGGCTGGGTCCGCAACCTCGACGACGGCCGCGTCGAGGCCGTCTTCGAAGGGTCCGAAGACGCCGTCCGCGAGATGGTCGACTGGTGTGAGAGAGGCAGCCGAGCCGCCGAGGTCGACGACGTCGACGCCGAGTACGAAGCGCCGGAGGGGCTCGACAGCTTCGAAGTGCGGTGGTGAGTGCGTCCAACACAAGATTGACATCCTCCTCCGCGTGAACGCGGAGGAATCCCACGGCACCGCGCCGCTAGATTGGGATATTAGGGTTTGCAGTCTACCACCTCTCGTCGAGGTTGGAATCCTCGAGAGAGAGGTCATGAAGGTAGACTCCGGGCTGTGCCAACCAGCCGGTACTCCTATCCCCAGCCAAACCGGGTGCAGACTCGGAGTTACTTTCGTTGATATCCAGGCGGATATTCTCCGCCCCGTTCACGTCAGCGCTAAACGCTGCATCACACGCCTCACACACGTACAGGCCGCGCTCCACACGCTGACTGTCGTCTTCTCTACCGCAGATACAACACATCTTACTTGTGTCGCGCTCGGACACTTCCACAACTTCGATGCCTTTGATTTTCGCTTTGTACGTGAGAATGTCCGTGAAGCGGTCGAACTCCCACCCGTGCAAGTCGAGGTTGCCGTGGCGACCCCAGTGTTTCGACTCGCTATTCTCGTTCTCTCGAACACCAGTGAGTTCCCCGACGTTGATGCGACACACCCCCTTTTCGACACACCGCTGGACAATGTGTTTCGCTAAAGAGTGGAAGAAGTGTGTGCGGCGCTCCGACCACTTCGCGTGGAGCCGGGTAGCTCGTTCACCACCCGAGTCGTCGCACTTTGCGATCTCCTTCGGAAAGTAGTATCCGTCCTGTTTCAAGCGGTTGCCGGGGTATAGGTCAGCGTCCTCGGTGCTGTAGGCGACAGCAGCAAAGTTGCTAATGCCGAGATCGATACCAGCCGTCTCCTCACCGGGAGCCTCTGGCGTCTCGATTTCATCCTTGCAGACGAGATGCAGTTCCCACCGCTCCGTTACCTTGTCGTAGACGGCTCTGACTTGGTGCAGGTTCTCGACGGTGACGCCGGGGCGTGTCTCGTATTCGACGAGGATGTATTCCCACGCTTTCGGGTGTTCTTTGTGATTCGCGCCTTTTGAGAGCCGGACGCGATTGTTCTTCGAGTCGTGTTTGATACCGTTTTGCTTCCACGTCACCGTACTTCGTGGGTGTTCTTCGTGGACGCGACGGCCTCGGTCGTCGTAGTAGTTGCGTTTGCGGTAGCCGGGTGGATTCGCTCGATCATCGGATTTTCGCTTCTCGTACCACGAGTTGAAGGCTTCAGCAAGTTCCTCCAGAACGCGCTGACTGGACTGCGAGTGCAGCCCCTTGTACTTTGGATGACCTTTCAACTCGTCTTTGAGGTCGCCGTGATCGGGGATCTTACCCGTCTCTTCCCAGACTTGCTGGGAGTAGTGGTTAGCGACGTTCCAGAGTTTGCTGGCCGACCACCCGTGGCGGTCAAGCGACTCCTCTACCTGACTGTAGTTGAGGATTTTCGCTCGGTGAGTGCGGTGGACTTCCAGCATTCTGAACGCCTGTATAATCACTTATACTCTCAGTTTTGTAAATGATCGGCTTAAGATGGTGGAATATCCGGGATTGCCATCGCTCGGCGGATTGTAGAAACGTTGTCGGGTTCATCCCGCGCCTAAAGGCGCGGGTATTCTCCTCGTGTATTATAAGCGGACGCTACGGCGCGGCGGGATCGCTCGGTTGATCGCGACCGCCGAGCGCTTCGAGCGCGCGCAACACAACGATCGCCTCGACCACGTCGCGCTCCTCGGTGTAGGGATCGTCGACCGCGGCGAGCGTCTTCTCTGCCTCCGCTCCGAGCCGCGTTTCCAACTCCGTCTGGTCGGTTTCGGCTTTCGTCGCCGACAGCAGCGCCTCGTGGTCCTCCCGGAGGTCTAACGAGACGTACGCGGCGTTGCATCTCGACAGCGGGTGCGTATTCATCTCGATCGCGAGGTCGCTCACGAGGTCCCAATCGTCGGCACAGAACCGAAGCGTCACCGCGCCGACGACGTCGCGCCACGAGATCGGGCCGCCGTTTCGCATCAGCGTGAGCGCCCGCGGCGGCACTGCGATCCGGGTGTGAGTGTCGTCGCGCCCGCAGAGGCAACAGGGGGTGTTCTTCAGTCCGGCGTACACGGCGATCCGTACGGGCTGGAGGACCGTGTCGGTTTCGGTGGGCGGGGCTCGTCGGCTCCCTCGGCACAAAAGGTATATCCGAGGGTTTTGAATCGAACCGCACCGATTCATCCGTCATGGCCCCGATCCCCTCTCCCGTCTCCGTTCGGTTCCGATCCGTCGAAGTCCTGGTGGCCGTCTACCTCGTCTCCGCCTTCGGTCTCACGGCCGCGCTCGTGAGCGCGTGGTTGCCGATCGAGTGGACGGTACCGACGCTGGCAGTCGTCTCAGGGCTACTTCTGGTCCCGTTCTGGCCGGCGTTCCAACGGGCGTCTCCGAGCCGGGAGTGACCGGTCACTCGCTGCAGTCGGCTCGACACCGTTCGGCCGTCTAGAACGGGACCGACAGGTACTCGGACGGTACCGCGTTCCGGACCGTCACCTGCGGGTCGACCACCTGACTGATCTCCAAGCCGCCGACGAGACTGGAGAACAGATACGCCTCCGTCGTGGAGAAGCCGTGTTCGTGCGCCAGCAGGGGTAGCAGGTCCGCGTTCGCGCGTTCGACGGCCGCCTCCATCGTCTCAGCGCTTGCAATCGTTTTGACCGCAGTACCCGTGTCGACGAGCGGTCGATCGATCGACACTGCGGGCTCTTCGATGACGGTGACCGTGATATCGATGTCCGTGCCTATCTCGGCGCCAGTCCCGCACATCTCGCCGTCGGCCATGACCGCCTTCGAGTCTCCCATCGCTAACATCGCGCCCTCCTGAAAGACGGGGAAGTACGCGGTCGTCCCCGTCGTCATGTCCGTCGTATCGAGGTTGCCGCCGTGGTCGTCCGGCGTCAGCGTCGTGATCGACTCCGCCGCAGTCGCGACGCCGATGGTTCCGATCACGGGGTCGATCGGGAGCTCGATTCCCTCGAACGAGACCGTCTCGGTGGCGGTGTCTGTTTCACCGTTATCGTCGCCGTCGCTGAGGTCTGCTCCGTCGACCTCGGTGATCCGCGTCGCCGGGTGTTCGATGTCGTCGCGGTCTTGGAGCAGCCCAAAGCCGGGCGCGGTGACGACCCGCCCGCGGTCCTCGTTGACGCGGACGTCCTCGATCTCGACCGCCAGCACGTCGCCAGGAGTCGCCCCGTCGACGGCGATCGGTCCGGTGGCCGCGTTCACCTCGTCGGGAATCTCGTCGAGGCGGTCGTCGTCGGTTTGAATAGCTCCGTTCAGGCTGTCGATCGTCTCGATCGTGAGCGACTCGCCGTCCGCGGCAGTGTACACCGGCTCCATCGCCGGCGCGAACTCGTAAACGTGGCCGTCCCGGTAAGAAACCGTCTGTCGTGACATATCGAGGGATGGTTCGGTACTGATAAAAATCCACTTGCGACGGGGGCGGTGCACTACGGACGCTCCGGAAACCGTCGAGTGGAGCTACGCGTCGCACTCGGCGAGCCACTCGTGAGCCCAGTCGTCGATCTCCTCGAAGACGGGCGCGAGCGACTCGCCCTTCTCAGTGAGGCTGTAGTACGTCGCGACCGGCGAATCCTCCTCGAGCCGGCGGTGGACGAATCCGGTTTCCTGGAGGTCGTCGAGCACGCGCGAAAGGGTTCGAGCGTTCGCGTCCGTCTCGCGTTTGAGCTCGTTGAACCGTGACTCACCGTTCAACAGCTCGTGAAGCACGACGAGCCGCCAACGCGACCCGATCTGCTCGAGGGAATCGACGACCGGACACGGGGTCTCTAGGGCCGTGCTCGTCTCAGATTCCGTCGGTTGTGGAGGTTCGGCCTCATCCGATTCGGCCGCTACTCCTGTCGATTCGGCCTCCGTCTCAATCGTTTCCGCCGGCGTCGACTCGGCGAGATCCTGCGATGACATAGATGTTACCTACTTACCCTCTTGTCCGGGAAGCGATATATGGGTTACGTTCGTATAGTGGGTTACACGATGTTATCAGAACTCGCAACGCTACCGCTGCAGCTCGACACCCCGTTCGCGGGCGAACTCTTCCTGATCGGCCGGATCCTGTTCGGCGGCGTGCTCGCGTTCATGGGATTGAATCACTTCATGGACGTCGACACCATGGCCGGCTACGCCGAGTTCAAAGGACTTCCCGCGCCGCGTTTCTCCGTGATCGCCTCCGGCGCGCT
>SL_4KL_010_BRINEDRAFT_10002291_pt1 | contig 10795 bp, 7 predicted proteins | sample SodLak_010_BRINE_2_FD_10664 | JGI IMG/M metagenome (IMG submission 10664) | reverse complement strand
CGAACGTATCGATACACCGATGGCAGGATTTTGTGCAGGTCTGCCTGCCGCCGAACGGTCTCCCAATCAATAGACTCTAGTTGATTTTTTGAGATTGGCTCTGGTACTAGTTTGTCACGTAATATAGAAGACCCGGATTCAAGTAAAAGACGGTTTTCGAGTTGCATCAAACAGACGTTCCTTATGAACCAATATAAGCGAATTGTCTTTATCCGGATGGTATACTGAGTCAATTGTAACAAAAGAATATTATCCAAACAGTTAACATTAGTTGTAACAACTTAATCAACTAAATAAAACACCTCTGGCCAAACTTCGTCGTTGATAATGGCTGATCCATCTACGTTAGACGACATCAACCGCACAACCTCAACCATTGCTTGCTTAGGCCAAACGACTCGAAACGCGACAGCTCGTATAGCCATATACAATCATGGTGGACTCATTGAACACAACAATTATTACGGTGAATATATATTATTCCAGCTAACTGTCGATGAATTCGAACAATTTGTCTAAAGAGATAACATTCTTTTCTACCGGGCCCGTCCGTCAAGAGGTATTTGAACCAATCGCAACAGAGGCCGAAAAACGGGGGTACGAAACGTCGTACACTGACGATCACTCGACTGAAGCTGAAATTGGTTTCTATAATGAGCACACATACCGTATTGATCAAGTTAATTCTACAATGTCAGCGATTACGGTTCATAGTCTTGACTGTCTGTATGGTGAAAACCATTGGATAACAGAACCGTGGAGTCAGTTCGATATCGGGTTTGTTCCAGGTTCGGTCACAGCGAAAAACTGGCAGGACTGTTCTTGGTATCCAAAAGCGAGACCCAGTATGGGTGTATTTAGAACAGGTTGGACGAAGGCAGATCCAATTAGAACGGATCAGTTTACCAAAGGTGTGAATGATCTGGCAAAACAGATCGGACTCTCTGAGGGTAAAACAGCATTGTTTGCACCAATTGCTGCGACGGATGAAAAACTACAGGATTTCGTCGAGAGTGCAAATCAGTTCGAGAATTTACTTGTGAAAACACATCCGAGCTATGACCCAGATCTTTCTGAGATCACCGAACCAAAACTCACCGTTTTGTCCCCAAAAACAGAGATTTTCAAAGCGAGTGCAGTTGCTGACGTTCTGGTTGCAGATGAAAGCAGTGTCCTACAAGAGGCAATTCTGACGGAGACGATTCCAGTATCTGTCGTCGACTGGATCTCAGGTTCTTCAAAAACCGAAACTGCAGGCAGTCATATTCCGGAGTTTGCGATAAAGACGAACAGACAAAATCTTCGTGAAACACTCTGTTCGATTATCGAAGAGTATGATACTCACGTTGGACGCATCCGAGATGCGCAGGACAAACACTTCGACAACGTCGGTCATAGCTCGGTGGTGACAATGGATATTATTGACGAAATCGTTGCCCATGGTCAACCCCAACGTCCTCCAATTGAACCAGACTACTCGACGTTTGAAGCAGTATATGGGAATTTCAGAGAGCTTCTTGTTGATTATATTCCAGAGCGAGCGAAAGAACCACTGCGTAGTATGCGGGTCGACGAAGCTATGTTCAAAATTGATAAGAAGTTTTAAATAACCAATATGAACTATTTGTTTCAACCAGACAGAATTTATATTTACATGTTTTCAATTACGATTCCTTTTTATTACTCTATAGATAACTAAGAGGTAGTGATTGGAATTGATCATTTCCCATACGTTCTACTTATTATCGGACTCGGTTTGGGGTTCATTTATGGCGTTATCGCTGCAAGGTATGAAAAGCCTCCATGGGGAATAATACAGAACAGCCATTCGTATGTCATTAATACGATTAAAAAAGACAGCAGAGAAATCCATTTGTCCTCAGATGATCTTAATAAAAACTCGGACTACAATATTCATTTCTTGAACGTCGGTCACGCTCACTGTGTTTGTATTGAGATTGATAATGGTCAAACCATTCTAATCGATGCTGGCAGGCGACAACACGTGGGATACATACAGAATTATCTTCAAAATATGAATATAAATAAAATTGATTATCTCATTCTCACTGGTTATCAAACAGATCATGTAGGTGGTGTACAAGAAATAGTCGATTCATTTGGAGTCGAAACAGTGTACCTGCCACCAAAAGAGACAGACGAACACGGTAACCGAGATAGAATATATTCCAAAATAGAGTGTGAACTCGAACGACTCACCAGTGATTTGAGGCTGAGTTCAGAAGCAGTATTGGAGGCATACAACTACGACTGTACTATATCTAAACAAAGACCTAAGAACAACTGTAGCCTTGTATTACGGTTCGTTGGTCCTAATTCGAGTGTTCTACTTATGTCAGATGCAATGAGGCACGTAGAAGAGACACTATTAGAATCGAATATGGATTTGTCATCAGACGTTATTCACGTTGGCCATCACGGCAAAGCAGGTGGTAGTCACATCCGTTTCATCCGCGACGTAGATCCTGATGTTGCTATACTCACTACAAAAAACCAAAGAGAATATTCTTTACAAGTGGAAGACACGATTGATAAGTTTGAATCTATCTCGGATTCTATTACTTATTGGAACGTAAAATCTGGATCCATAGTGTTACAAATTTGTGGTGGTAGTGCTCATATAGTCACCCAATCATGAACTATTTCCTCGGAAATGCGGATCTAAAATTCTATATTACACATACAATCATATCAAATATGTGGATTAAGACACACGTCATATATATATTCCAAGATTTATTCTATGAAGTGCATAGAGCCGACCAATAAGTTAGTCTGTCAAATTTCCACATATTCAAATTTAAAGAACAGTATCAAATACATGCACAAAAACGCAGAAAACATCTCATATAGAAGATTATACCGGAAAATACAGAATGACGGTTTAAAACGAGGGATCGTCGACTCTGCTCAGACTATGGGACGAGAACAGATCATGGCCCCCTTCTTAAAAAAATTTATACAAGCTAATAGAATCCCTGCGTATGATCTCGAAACGTTAGACAACATCTCCAAGAACATATATTATTTGCCGAATTATAACACTAGATACGACGACTCGACAAAAATACCATTTGTCGCTCATCTTTCGGGAGGATATGCATTTCCAAGACACGGGATTGTACTTGATGAAACAAACAACATTCTAAACACGATAGTATCACCTCAAGAAGTGGGAGACGATGTACTCATTAGTAGACTATCTGGCATGGCCGTCGAAAATCCACTATTGTTTTCAGCTATTTTACGATCTTCATCAAAGATACGAGAGCAGGCGAAACGCGTAGATACGGTAGCCCCCATCTTCCCATATTATAGTAACTATTATCATTGGTTGATAAAAACTCTCCCGAAACTACGCTACATCAGACATTTCGAACAGATAACTAATCGAGAAGTGAAGCTACTGCTTCCTACCGTTGTGCCGAGCTGGATGGAAGAAACCTTAGAATTACTAAACGTTACGGACAGACATATAATTCGACCTGAAGAGAATGTATATTATATAAAAAATTTTATTCTTCCGTCTTGGGTGGCTCACTCTGCAGATGATTACAATTGGCTTAAAAATAACATGGTTACCAGCAAATCATCTATATTAAATAGTGATAAAATATTAATATCTAGAGAAGATGCGACAGATAGACAAATGACAAATCAGGATGAAGTGGCTAATTTGCTTTCCAAGTATGGTTTTAATAAATATATTCTGTCTGAGATTAGTGTTGAAGAAAGTATACAGTTGTTTACAAACGCAGATATTGTTGTAGGTGCCCATGGAGCAGGTCTATCAGATATCATATTTATGGAAGAGGCGTCAGTGATAGAACTTTACGGAGCTAAATATGTTACATGCTACAAACGAATTGCTAATTCATTAGGCTTAAAATATACTAAACTACAATGTGAACCAGTGTATACGGATATACGTGTNGACATAGAACAACTTGAGAGTGCTGTACAAGAGGCNCTATGATTGATTTCAACGATTGCCGTACCAATTTAATCCGACTGACGAGTACCTGTTTTTGAGGGCACACCAATGAGAGAGAAAATGTTACGTGCAATCANGAATCNNGNAAAACAGATCGGACTCTCTGAGGGTAAAACAGCATTGTTTGCACCAATTGCTGCGACGGATGAAAAACTACAGGATTTCGTCGAGAGTGCAAATCAGTTCGAGAATTTACTTGTGAAAACACATCCGAGCTATGACCCAGATCTTTCTGAGATCACCGAACCAAAACTCACCGTTTTGTCCCCAAAAACAGAGATTTTCAAAGCGAGTGCAGTTGCTGACGTTCTGGTTGCAGATGAAAGCAGTGTCCTACAAGAGGCAATTCTGACGGAGACGATTCCAGTATCTGTCGTCGACTGGATCTCAGGTTCTTCAAAAACCGAAACTGCAGGCAGTCATATTCCGGAGTTTGCGATAAAGACGAACAGACAAAATCTTCGTGAAACACTCTGTTCGATTATCGAAGAGTATGATACTCACGTTGGACGCATCCGAGATGCGCAGGACAAACACTTCGACAACGTCGGTCATAGCTCGGTGGTGACAATGGATATTATTGACGAAATCGTTGCCCATGGTCAACCCCAACGTCCTCCAATTGAACCAGACTACTCGACGTTTGAAGCAGTATATGGGAATTTCAGAGAGCTTCTTGTTGATTATATTCCAGAGCGAGCGAAAGAACCACTGCGTAGTATGCGGGTCGACGAAGCTATGTTCAAAATTGATAAGAAGTTTTAAATAACCAATATGAACTATTTGTTTCAACCAGACAGAATTTATATTTACATGTTTTCAATTACGATTCCTTTTTATTACTCTATAGATAACTAAGAGGTAGTGATTGGAATTGATCATTTCCCATACGTTCTACTTATTATCGGACTCGGTTTGGGGTTCATTTATGGCGTTATCGCTGCAAGGTATGAAAAGCCTCCATGGGGAATAATACAGAACAGCCATTCGTATGTCATTAATACGATTAAAAAAGACAGCAGAGAAATCCATTTGTCCTCAGATGATCTTAATAAAAACTCGGACTACAATATTCATTTCTTGAACGTCGGTCACGCTCACTGTGTTTGTATTGAGATTGATAATGGTCAAACCATTCTAATCGATGCTGGCAGGCGACAACACGTGGGATACATACAGAATTATCTTCAAAATATGAATATAAATAAAATTGATTATCTCATTCTCACTGGTTATCAAACAGATCATGTAGGTGGTGTACAAGAAATAGTCGATTCATTTGGAGTCGAAACAGTGTACCTGCCACCAAAAGAGACAGACGAACACGGTAACCGAGATAGAATATATTCCAAAATAGAGTGTGAACTCGAACGACTCACCAGTGATTTGAGGCTGAGTTCAGAAGCAGTATTGGAGGCATACAACTACGACTGTACTATATCTAAACAAAGACCTAAGAACAACTGTAGCCTTGTATTACGGTTCGTTGGTCCTAATTCGAGTGTTCTACTTATGTCAGATGCAATGAGGCACGTAGAAGAGACACTATTAGAATCGAATATGGATTTGTCATCAGACGTTATTCACGTTGGCCATCACGGCAAAGCAGGTGGTAGTCACATCCGTTTCATCCGCGACGTAGATCCTGATGTTGCTATACTCACTACAAAAAACCAAAGAGAATATTCTTTACAAGTGGAAGACACGATTGATAAGTTTGAATCTATCTCGGATTCTATTACTTATTGGAACGTAAAATCTGGATCCATAGTGTTACAAATTTGTGGTGGTAGTGCTCATATAGTCACCCAATCATGAACTATTTCCTCGGAAATGCGGATCTAAAATTCTATATTACACATACAATCATATCAAATATGTGGATTAAGACACACGTCATATATATATTCCAAGATTTATTCTATGAAGTGCATAGAGCCGACCAATAAGTTAGTCTGTCAAATTTCCACATATTCAAATTTAAAGAACAGTATCAAATACATGCACAAAAACGCAGAAAACATCTCATATAGAAGATTATACCGGAAAATACAGAATGACGGTTTAAAACGAGGGATCGTCGACTCTGCTCAGACTATGGGACGAGAACAGATCATGGCCCCCTTCTTAAAAAAATTTATACAAGCTAATAGAATCCCTGCGTATGATCTCGAAACGTTAGACAACATCTCCAAGAACATATATTATTTGCCGAATTATAACACTAGATACGACGACTCGACAAAAATACCATTTGTCGCTCATCTTTCGGGAGGATATGCATTTCCAAGACACGGGATTGTACTTGATGAAACAAACAACATTCTAAACACGATAGTATCACCTCAAGAAGTGGGAGACGATGTACTCATTAGTAGACTATCTGGCATGGCCGTCGAAAATCCACTATTGTTTTCAGCTATTTTACGATCTTCATCAAAGATACGAGAGCAGGCGAAACGCGTAGATACGGTAGCCCCCATCTTCCCATATTATAGTAACTATTATCATTGGTTGATAAAAACTCTCCCGAAACTACGCTACATCAGACATTTCGAACAGATAACTAATCGAGAAGTGAAGCTACTGCTTCCTACCGTTGTGCCGAGCTGGATGGAAGAAACCTTAGAATTACTAAACGTTACGGACAGACATATAATTCGACCTGAAGAGAATGTATATTATATAAAAAATTTTATTCTTCCGTCTTGGGTGGCTCACTCTGCAGATGATTACAATTGGCTTAAAAATAACATGGTTACCAGCAAATCATCTATATTAAATAGTGATAAAATATTAATATCTAGAGAAGATGCGACAGATAGACAAATGACAAATCAGGATGAAGTGGCTAATTTGCTTTCCAAGTATGGTTTTAATAAATATATTCTGTCTGAGATTAGTGTTGAAGAAAGTATACAGTTGTTTACAAACGCAGATATTGTTGTAGGTGCCCATGGAGCAGGTCTATCAGATATCATATTTATGGAAGAGGCGTCAGTGATAGAACTTTACGGAGCTAAATATGTTACATGCTACAAACGAATTGCTAATTCATTAGGCTTAAAATATACTAAACTACAATGTGAACCAGTGTATACGGATATACGTGTAGACATAGAACAACTTGAGAGTGCTGTACAAGAGGCACTATGATTGATTTCAACGATTGCCGTACCAATTTAATCCGACTGACGAGTACCTGTTTTTGAGGGCACACCAATGAGAGAGAAAATGTTACGTGCAATCAAGAATCCAGANCGCGTACCACCATATGTATACAATNATCTAAAACNAGCCTACCTACNATACGTGTATGGTCGATACTATACTGTTAATNTGNANGGNTTTCAGATGACTGTTGATCTTCAAGATTCGGGAGTCTCTCACCAACTCGTTAGAAACGGACTCAGAGAGCCACAAACCACAGAGGGTTATCGGTGGGCACTTGAAACGAAGTTCTCAGATCAAGAAGAGGTCACTGTGCTCGACATAGGGGCGAACATAGGCTACTACGCACTGCAGCCTGTCGCAATACTTGGTGATCGAGCGCGCGTCGTCGCAATCGAACCAGTCCCGTCGAACGTCGAACTTCTTCGTGAAAATGTATTATTAAATGGGTACGAAGATAACATCACGGTCGTCGAAGCAGCGGTTGCAACCAAAGATACCAAGCTCAACCTGTATGGCTCCTCGTATTCGAACCTCTTCACACCGAGTGAGCAAGCTGCCGAGAGAAACGAACTGGTAGATACGACCAACGTAATCGGCGTGCAGGCAAAATCAGTAGAACATATACTAGAAGAAGTGAACATAGCACCCTCCAACGTCGACGTGATTCGTCTCGACGTCGACGGCTTCGAGCACGAGATTTTGGAGAGTGCAAGAGTCATCTTCGAAGAGAGTAGCGAGTTGCTAGTAAACGTAGAGATCCATCCTCCGTACCTGACTACCGACGAGTTAGCATCAGTCATCGATCTCTTTTCAACAGGATCAGTAGAGATCATCAGTTCCTCACCTGCTGTTGATGACCTTGCAGCCTGCCACGGTCGTGATCATGCTATCGAACTAGTGCTGTGGATAGACTAACACTGGTGTGGTCAGGACAACCGGTGTGTTTTTTACCACATCGTCTCTATCATATCGCATATTTGATGCCCCGCGTAACACTGGTTTCGAGTCCGATGGATGGAAATTGTGGTATCGGCACCTACGCACGGTCGCTGATCTCGGGGTTTGAGGATGAAGTCAATGTGAACGTCGTCACGCTGGAGACCCATTCCAATGGACTTCGCGCGATCCGCCTGTATGCCCGAGCGGCGATTCGTGCCGGTCGAACTGACGACGATCTCGTCCACATCCAACATGAGTATGGTCTGTTTGGAACAAAATGGTATCTTCTCTGGGTGTTCTATCCACTCCTTTTGCTCCTCACCCAAATCTCTGCCACTCCGGTAGTGATAACAGTCCACGAAGCTTGGAACGCCGATCGCGTCGAACCACCGCTCAAGCCAATCAAAACACGCTACATTTGGCTAGCTAACAAACTGATTGCCGGAACCGCCACTTCAATCATATTCCTCTCAGAAAACTGTGAGCAGAAGTTCACAACCAGTGTCCCTGTCGAAGATACTTTTCAGATCGCTCACGGCGTCTACGGCGAGACAGTCGACATCTCGGAATCGAAGGCCAAAGAACGGTTAGGATTCCATCCGGACGACGTCATAATAACTGAGCTAGGGTATGTCCGTCCTTCAAAAGGCTACGAATCGTTTCTTGCACTCGCTGAGCAACTACCAGAATACGAATTTCTTGTTGCCGGTGGCAGTCGAGGTGCTGACGAGTACTACGAGCGAATAAAAGCATCTGCACCGGAGAACGTCACGGTGACGGGTCATCTTGACGACGATCAGTTTCACCTCGCCTTTCGTGCGACAGACGTGGCAGTGCTTCCGTACAAAGAAGTAGCCCAGAGTGGAATATTCAACATGTGTGCTGCGTATGGACTACCAACAGTCACAACTCGACTCCCATACTTCGAGCGGCTCGAAACAGAGTACAGCTGTGTATTAGTGTTCGATGATCTGGAGGAAGCCGAGCGACAAATTAAATCAATCCTAACCAAGCGATCTGTTCAAGAGCAATTAACGGAAGGTCTCAAGTCGTTTGTACTTGAATCTGATTCCGAAACTGTTCGTTCCGAACACATCGCAATCTACGATTCGATAAGTGGTAACGCAGTTTGAGTTCATCGTAAAGTTGATTCATGCGGGTCGCTCAGAGATATTAAATGAACATGGAGAAGATATCTCACTTAGATGCGGACTTCAGATATAAGTCGGATGTAGAAGATCTCATTACCGAATTCGGTTTACCACGAGATGGTTTCTGTCTTGTCGGGAGTATGAGTTTGGCTGTCCGAGGGCTGAGAGAAGCTGGTGATCTCGATCTGTGTGGCGATCCCGAGGTCGAAGCGATGATCGAATCAATAGACCTCCCGTCTCACGTGGACTTTCACACCCAACGGTACGAAAAGTTCGGATTGTCAAATGAAGAAATAGTCCACAATCCGAAATACCACGATGTATTAGATGGTATCAAAATCGTTCGACCGGAACTGAAGTTTTCGACTGCCCTCTCGTCGATGCGGGAAAAAGATCGGATGGACGTGGTCCTCTTGGAGGAGTACGCATTTAATAACCCAGACGATTGGGACTGGGACCTCGTTTCCTTCGAAGCACAGGTCATAGAAGACAACAGGTCGTTGCCGATCTTGGCTAAAGACTTCACCTTTTCACTGAAAGCTCGTGGACTCAAAGGTACTGCCCGTGAAGTACTCACGTATTTGAGAGATAACACTGAAATAAACATATCAAACAAAATCAAGCCGACGCTGAACTACCTTTCGACACCACGATACAAATACGGTATTGGACATCGAGCCACTAACGATCTTCACCTATCCGTTAAAATAGATGAACTACTCGCGTCTCAGTTCACGGAAGATGGGTTCCAACGATACGACCTGGTTGCTCGGTCAGTGATGCAGTCTACACAAAACAGTCAATCAATCGACTTTGAACAGATTTGTGAAAAAATCTTTCGCAAAAATGAATGGGACAACAAATCATCAGCAGGTGAGGTGGAGTATGGTAAGAACGTGTCGGTAGAAACGAATTCAGGTTTAGAAATCGTTTCCGAGTCCGGTCTTAGTACAGCACTTACTAATGGGGTTCCCTACGTTCCGGTCGTACTGACATCCGGTAACCCCGACTTCGGTTATGACGAAAATTGGTTACGCGATAGTGGACTCAGCGATGATGAGCTGAGAGTGCTGCGCGATAGATTAAGTCAATTTATGGATGAGTGGGGATTGAAACACTATATTATCATTTGGCCGGAGGCAAGCGAATACTTTGACGAGATAGAAGCAGCATGCCGTGAGAGACTACATGTTCTTGAGTCCGAATCAGTCAAGATTGAAGATTTCGAGGGATTTCTGAGAAAGGTCTATGCAGCTCATAATGCAACCAATTCGTGGCAGTTTGAACGGAAGGTAAGGCTACTCGGAGGAGAACCGAAAACAGTCAGGGTGTTAGCCGTCAATGTACATACATATGATGGTGATGGGGTAGAACATCTAAACGACACAAAATTATCAATAAGAGAAGAGTATAAGGATGTGACCGGAGATGATCGTGGTAATATTATACTCCATTCAACCGAGTTCTTTCACGAAAATAGAACGGCTCACAGATTACTAGAGCAATACAGATAGCT
>SL_4KL_010_BRINEDRAFT_10002290_pt1 | contig 10801 bp, 10 predicted proteins | sample SodLak_010_BRINE_2_FD_10664 | JGI IMG/M metagenome (IMG submission 10664) | reverse complement strand
TTGTTACAATGCGATAGCGGGATGGGATAGCCAGGAGATTCCGGCGGGCTCATAACCCGCAGACCGGTGGTTCAAATCCACCTCCCGCTACTTTTGTCGCGAATTGCTTCGTGAGCGACAATGCTACATTGGATTTGAACGAAAGAATGAGCGAGCATTGCGAGTGAGTTCGTGTGGTTCAAATCCACCTCCCGCTACTTTTGTCGCGAATTGCTTCGTGAGCGACATCCACTACCGGATTCAAACCCTGATACAGTAGTCGATAGGCTATTTTATCCCTAGTTCGAATCTTACTCCATGAGTAAAACAGTCTCAGTTACAGGAATGGCCTGTGGCGGTTGCGAAGAAGCAATCGAAGATGCGCTGGCCGCACTCGATGGTGTCGAAACAGTCAATGCAGACCACGAATCAGATATGGTTTCCGTAACCTTCAGCGATACCGTTTCAGACGACGAACTGGCAAGCGCAATTGAATCGGCAGGATACGAAATGACGGTGTAATATGAGCGGCGCATGGGTAAGCCTCTTTTCAGGCGGTAAAGACTCCTCATGGGCGCTCTATCGAGCGTTAGAAGAGGGCCTTCCGGTCGAGCGATTACTCACTGTCCATCCCGATGGGGATTCGTATATGTATCACGTCCCTGCCACGGAACTTGCAGCCCTCGCTGCTGAAAGCATCGGAATTGAACTCGTTGACGTTCGACCCGAAGATTTTGGGACTGAAACAGTCACTGATGTTGGAATGCAGGGTGATGCCGAAATTGAGCCGCTAGAAGCAGCACTCACAGAACTTGACTCGACCCTTCCAGGCGGCCTTGCTGGCGTCACAGCGGGCGCTGTCGAAAGCGAGTTTCAGTACAACCGCGTCAGTGATATGGCGGATCGGTTGGGTATCGACGTTTTCGCACCGATGTGGCAACAAGACCCACAGGACCTCATCGAGGAAATGCTCGCAGCAGGCTTTGAAATACGTATCATTCAGGTCGCAGCGGCAGGGCTTGATGAGTCATGGCTCGGGCGGAACTTAGATGTGGATGCACTGGCTGAATTGAATGAATTACATGAGCAATACGGCGTTCATATCCTCGGAGAGGGTGGTGAGTTTGAGACGCTTGTGACGGATGGGCCACATATGGACCAGCCAATCAAGCTTGATGGAAAGCCAAACTGGGAGGGGACGCGTGGTGTCTTCCAGATACAGGACGCGTGGCTTGGGAACCAAACGGAGGACTGAACCCTCTCATAGCAGCGGACGGAACCAACAGAACATACTTGCGACTTCAACTATTTTTTCGAAGGTCTTCCCGGGAATATCAATGTCCACCAAGTCCGGGCGCATCAAGCGGGTCCCAGAAGGGCAGGTGTGGGTGTGGGATATGATACCCGAGCAACATCAGTCCGTGCGCAAACAGGATATATCCAAGGACGACAAACGCCACCCCCAGAATTCGGTGGAGGCGCTGTCGGTGTGTCGCATCAACGCTGTCGATGACAGTCCCGTAAATGAATACCGCAGGAATGGTACCGAGACCGAGAGCGGCAAGGGCAGTCCCGCCAGCGATCGGTGAACCGGTCGTGAAAGCGAAAAAGTACGCAGGATAGAGGATGGGACACGGCAACAGTGCGTGAATGGAACCCAATCCAACAATGCCTGGTCCACTCGCAAGTCGCTCAACCCAGTTAGTAAGCCAGGTTGTCACGTATTGCGTGCCAGGGAGATGGACACCAAAGGAGATGCGGCCGACGATATACTGTACACCAATAACGACGATAGCCCCGCCGATAGCTGCCCCGACGACACCCATAATCACATCAGCCATCGCCGTGAGTTCCTGCGTACTAACGACAAACGCCCACCCCAGCGTTCCCATGAGTACACCCACAAGCGTATATCCAATGGTTCGGCCGACGTTGAAAAGCATGTGCTGGCGGACTTCAAACGGCGTCAGATGTGAGCCACGTTTCTCCTGCTGGTAACCGCCATCTGGTCGAGTGTTCGTCATCTTGCTCGCATAGATCGTAACAAGCGGACCACACATGCCGATACAGTGTGCACCGCCGAGTAAGCCAATCACGAAAAACAGGATGATGTCCGTTCCGAGGAATGCTGTTGGCATAGGTGAAGGATTGCTGTGTTCTCATTAGCCCTACGGTCGGCCACAGTCATAGGGACGTTGGTTCAATCAGCTAATGATGGTTAATTCAATTGGCAACTGTTGGGTTGGTTAGTAGCCAACTGTTGATTAGTATCATCAGTTACTGATGGTTGTGCCGAATATGTTACTCGACGTTTTCACCCTGATAACTTCCGTCATACTGACCATCGTGTGCGGCCTCCGCAAACACAAGTTGAGCAATTCTCGCGCCTGGCTCAAGCCTAATGTCGTGATGTACCTGTAGTAAGCCCTCGCCCCGACCCTCATACCCGGCATCCCAGACCGCCGTATTGAGCATGCACGAATTCCGGAGAAGCGACGAACGGGGATAGAGAAACCCGATATGGTCTTCAGGAATGCGTATCACTTCGCCATACTGAACGATGTAACCGCCAGGGGAGAGGTGATACTGCCCGTCCGTTGTCTCAACCTCACGACGCTCGCCAACCGTTTTCCCATCACGTTCAATACTCCCGGTGGATATTTGCTCAAAGACAGAATCAAGGGTCAGGTCGACACCGTTTGGCTGTGGCTGGTCGTCTCGAATCGTACCAAGGTGGTCAGCAACAAACTGGCCGCTGCGGAACATGAGCAAAGGTGTGGAGAGCAGAACCAAGTCGCTACCGATTCAGCATACTGCGAACAGAACCCTGTAGAGTGGTAGTAAACGACGTTTATCTCCTTCACCCGTCGATTAACTCCGCCTGTGAAACGACAACAGGGCTACTGCACCACGAGGATTTATTGAGTTAGCGAACCGAACCTAGAGTGCTATGAGTAAAACTGTCACAGAGAAGATTCTCGATGACCATCTCGTCGAAGGTGAGCTAGAACCGGGCGAGGAAATCGGTATCGAAATCGACCAGGTACTGACACAGGATACGACTGGAACGCTGGTCTGGCTGCAGTTCGAAGCGCTCGGACTTGACGAAGTCCAGACGGAACTTGCAGCACAGTACTGCGACCACCAGACCTACCAGTTTGATTGGAAGAATACCGACGATCATAAATTCCTCCGCTCGGCCGCCGGGACGTTCGGTGCGTACTTCTCACGGCCGGGTAACGGTATCTGCCACAACGTCCACAGGGAGAATTTCGCAGCACCCGGCAAGACTCTGCTTGGCTCCGACTCACACACCCCAACACCGGGTGGTCTCGGGCAACTGGCAATCGGTTCAGGCGGACTGGACGTTTCGGTGGCGATGGGCGGCGGTGCCTATTACGTCGAAATGCCCGAAATCGTCAACGTGAGACTCGAAGGGGAACTAGACGAGTGGACAACTGCGAAAGATGTCATCCTCGAAATGCTCCGGCGGTTGTCAGTGAAAGGAGGTGTCGGAAAGATTTTCGAGTTCACCGGGCCAGGTGTCGAAACCTTGTCTGCACCGGAACGGATGACTATCACGAACATGGGGACGGAACTCGGTGCGACATCCAGCATCTTCCCAACCGACGACCGCACACGAGAGTTCCTCGAACGCGTCGGTCGAGAAGAGGAATACGTCGAACTACAAGCCGACGATGACGCCGAGTATCACGATGAAATCACCATCGACCTCTCGGAACTCGAACCGCTTATCGCCGAGCCATCGATGCCCGACAACATTGTCCCAGTGCGCGAGGCCGCTGGTGTCGACGTTGACCAAGTGATTATTGGCTCCTGTACCAACGGTGGCTACGAGGATATCCTCCCGGCAGCAAAGATGCTGGAGGACCGCTCTATCAATCTGACAACGGAGATGATTGTTGCCCCTGGCTCGAAAAAGGCAAGTGAGATGCTCGCCCGAAACGGCTGGACCGCCGAGATGATGGCGGCAGGCGTCAACTTCTCGGAGGCAACGTGTGGTGCCTGTATCGGTATCGGACACGTCCCGGGGAGCGATTCGGTCAGTCTTAGAACGTTCAACCGGAACTTCGAGGGCCGGTCCGGTATCGAAGATGACAACGTCTACCTCTGCTCGCCAGAGGTTGCGACTGCTGCAGCCCTCAAAGGTGAGATTATCGATCCCCGCGATCTCGCAGACGAATTGGGCGACTTAGAAACTCCAGGATTCGAGTTACCAGAGGAGTACGAAGGGGCCGAAAATGACATTATCGACCCCGATGAGGCTGTCGACGACAACCTGGTTAAAGGGCCGAATATCGGCGATGTGCCACTAAAGGACGCACTTGACGCTGACCTGGCTGGTGAAGCGCTGCTGAAGATGGATGATAATATCACGACAGACCACATCATCCCTGCCACACAGGATATACTGATGTATCGGTCTAATATCCCGAAACTCAGCGAGTTTACGCTCTCGCGAGTTGATGAAACCTTCGCACAGCGGGCGCTCGAATCTGACGGTGGCTTCCTTGTGGCGGGTGAGAACTACGGTCAGGGTTCCTCACGAGAGCATGCTGCACTCTGTCCGATGTATCTCGGCGTTGAGGGTGTACTTGCACAGAGTTTCGCCCGAATTCACCGCGCGAACCTGTTCAACTTCGGCCTGCTCCCGCTCGAAATAGACGAAGAAACCTACGTCAACATCGACCAGGGAGACGATATCGAGATTGTCGATGACGTCGCTGAGGCTGTCGAGTCCGGTCAAGAGGAGTTCACGATTCGGGTTAACGACGACTGGGAGGCGACAGGACTGTTGAAAGCAAGTCCCCGAGAGCGAGAAATCCTGGCTGCCGGTGGGAAACTCTCGCACGTTCGTGCACAGCACGATGAAGGCGGTGCTGCGCCGGCAGACGACTAAGTAAGCACTCGGTAGTTGGAAGGCGAAACACAGACATCGCATCCTATTTCTTCGCGGGAAGCAATCACTCCAACAATGCGACCAGCACAGCCAGTCGAGCAAGCCGTTGGTATGGAGTATTATGTGAGTGACACGGACGGGACTGGCGGGCGACTCCGGCAATCTCCGGCCGATTTCAGAGTCGAAGAGCGGGAAGCTTTTAAAACCCAGCCTGTCGATGCGGATACTGGTGATTATCCACACCTCGTCTTTCGGGCAACACTCGATAACTGGGATACCAACGATTTTGTGAACCTGCTCTCGAACCGACTGGGTATTTCCAGAGAGCGAATTTCATGGGCGGGGACGAAAGACAAACGCGCCGTGACGACACAGCTTTTTTCAATTGACGGTAGCTCTGCTGACCAGTTACCCGAAATCGATGACGTTCAGTATGAGGTAGTTGGGCGGGCGGGCCGACCAATTCTGTTCGGTGACCTCGCCGGCAATCGCTTCGAACTGGTCGTACGAAACCCTCCCAACCCAGCAGTCGTTACCGAGACGACGAGCCAGCTCCAGGAGTTTGCCGGCGACGGTGAAGGGAAAACGCAAGGCATGGTCGGCGTTCCGAATTACTTCGGCCAGCAACGGTTTGGAAGCAAACGACCAGTTACTCACAAAGTTGGCCTAGCCATCGTCCGCGGGGACTGGGAGGAGGCAGTGTTGCAGTATGTCGGCAACCCATCGGAGCGGGAACCTGAAGAAACCCAGAAAGCCCGGCAACTCGTTGATGAAACCAGAGATTGGAAACAGGCGCTGGAGTCGTTTCCCAACCATTTACGATACGAACGCTCGATGCTCCACCGGTTGGTTGAAAACGACGAGACACCCGAAGATTACCGTGAGGCACTGGAAACGCTTCCGACCAACCTGCAGCGACTGTTCGTAAACGCTGCACAGTCGTATATATTCAATCGAATTCTCTCGCGCCGGATGGAAGCTGGGTTACCCTTCGACCGGCCAGTCCCGGGCGATATCGTTTGTTTTGCAGATAGCGATGCCCCTGATGACCTTCTTCTGCCGGACACTGACCGTCTCCAGCGAGTGACAGAGAAACGGGTCAAATCGGTGCGTCGTCATTGTGCGCGTGGGCGTGCCTTTGTCACCACGCCGCTCGTTGGGACAGAAACGGAATTTGCTGATGGCCAACCGGGAGAAATAACCAAAAACGTTCTCGATGACGTCGATATAGAGCCGTCTGATTTCTCTTTACCTGGGGAGTTCGATTCGACTGGAACTCGGAGGGCAATTCTCGTCCGAACGTCACTTGATATCGAACGTGACCCGCTTACCCTCTCTTTTTCGCTCCCAAAGGGCTCCTATGCAACTGTCCTCCTCCGGGAGTATCTGAAGACTGACCCTGGGGAGCTATGACGGCTACATTTCCCAGAGAGAAATCCCCGTAATTCAAGCGGTTTCCATCCCGAATGGGGGATGGAGGCGCAGGTGTGGCAGTAGACCGCGGTCGGCTGTTTGCACTCTGGAGGCGAGTGGCATCGCTTTCCTGGCCGGTGATGCTTGAACAGGTATCTCGGACGCTCATGCGGACGACCGATATTTTCGTCACAGCGTTGTTCTCGCCGCTGGCTGTTGCAGCTATCGGGCTTGCCGACCTGTATGCCCGCCTGCCTTTGCGGATTGGGCTGGGCCTCGGTGCAGGGGCCATTGCGCTGTCGAGTCAGGATACCGGAAGCGGAGCCACAACCAACCGCGATGAAGCAATTACGCAGGCAATTCTCATTGGCGCAATCGCTGGGGTTCCCTTCATGATTTTTGGCTTTTTTCTGGGAGAGGAAGCCGTCGCAATTCTCGGTATCTGGGCCGATGAAGACCAGATGGCCGAGGTCGCTGCTCTGGGCGGTATTTACCTTGCTATCATTTTTGCAACGTCGCCCGCACGCCACGTCGCGTTGATTGCAGCGCGGTCGTTGCAGGGGACTGGCGACACCCGGACGCCCATGTATATCAACCTCGTTGGGAACGGGATGAATATCGTCCTCTCGGTGATTCTGGGACTAGGGCTGCTCGGTGCACCACGAATGGAGATTGTCGGTGTCGGCATCGCAACGGCAATCGGTAACGTGTTTGCGGCATCCGCGCTCGTACTGGCCATTGCTTCACCCTACACCGATGCTGGATTTGTCATGCCGCGCCGTCTAATTATCGCGAAGCAACTCCTTGTCGTTTCCGCGCCGAAAGTCGTCGAAGGGCTGGTTGCCACCGTTATCGAGTTCCCGTTCAACTCGCTGTTGCTGGCGTTCAGCGCCGAAGTCAATGCGGGCTATCAGATTGGACGGCGGGTCTATCAGCAGGTAAGCAGCCCACTCTCACGCGGACTCTCCGTCGCTGCCAGTATCGTTGTCGGTCAGGCGCTCGGCGCAGGAAACCCGAAAGAAGCTCGGTTCAACGGCTGGGCAACAGCAGCGTTCGGCCTGCTGACGGTTGGAACCATTGGCATTGGACTTGCCGTACTCGCCGAACCGCTTGCCAGGCTCTTTACCGATGACCCTGAAACCCTGCAGGCCGCGATTGGGTTTGCAATTACCTATGGGTTGACCGCTCCGTTTACCGTCCTCTACGTTTCTATCTCGGGCTCATTACAGGGTGGCAGCGATACGCGAACGCCGTTCATCGCGCGAACCACCGGGCTATTTTTCTTCTATCTCGGCTTCTCGTATGTAGCGAGCATCGTGCTTGGATTTGGGCTTATTGGCATCTATCTAGGCATTTTCCTCTATTATGTCTCTGCCACCCTCATCGTCGCTGTCGGCTTCCAGTATGGTGGCTGGGCCTCCCGCGCAGCGGCAATGATGGCAGACAGGGGAACCACCAGTTCATCATGAGAAGGATTAACCAGTCCCACCGGAAAACATCGGCCTTATCGCAAGCGAGTCCCCCAGACAACATATGAAGTGTCGGCACTGTGCATCGCCGCTCGACAGACCGGGCGATTACTGTCTGGTCTGTCGAACGGCAAACGCCGACACCATCGTCCTCGAACTTGGTCGTGAACGTTCGACGATTACCACGCTTGCTGATGAAGAGATACTTGCCGAACGAACCGTGACAACCACTCCCGAAACTGATGACCGGCACGTCAGTGCGGAGCTACGGTCGTATGCCGGACAGGTTGCGGATGACGTTCGTCGAAAACGCCCCGAAGAGGTGTATGCCACAGGAGATAGAGAGGTCTTGCGCGAGGTGCGCTCACAGCTCCATTACTCGTTTTATCGCATCCAAGCCGAAAACCCGGTGGCAGCAGTTATCGAACGTCGCGGTGAGCCAGCGCTCGAAGTCGTCGAGGCCTCAGTCGCTGAAAAACTTGGAGGAATGCACTCGACGCTTATCGGCGGACGAACGGGAAGAAAAGCGCTCTCGATCGTGGCCGAGCATCCTCACGTCAAGAAAATCATTCCCGGTCCAATCGACGCGGGCGGTTCCAGTTCACGGACTGGGCTTCGAGCGAAAGTGACGCGAGCCGACGACAACGGAAACGTCCGACTGCTCGTCAGGGATGGGTCAAGCGTTCAGGAAAATCGCGTCGTGACGACAGCAGGAAACCGGGAACTCGGTGAGCGCGTTCGTGATGATATCAACGAGGCCCTTGTTGCTGCTGAGTTTCAGGAAAGCTGAGAATCCAATACCCCATCGCGAAACGCGCCACGCCCGTTATACCTCTCCCAACCTATTTTCCGGATATGGTCGTTTACGAACGTCGTGCTTCGACCGGTGGCGACATTGTCGGTGAATGGGACGACGCTCTCTCGTGGATTGCTCATCCACACGAGGAAGGAAAGCGGGCGAGTCATGCGCTCAAGACTGACGAAGAGGTCTGGCTCGTCGACCCACTGGATATGCCTGGGCTCACAGAGCGGATTGATGAACTCGGCTCCGTCGTCGGCGTACTCGTCCTTTCTTGCTGGCACGCGCGCGATGCTGGACCGCTCGCACGTCAGTACGATGTGTCCGTCCATATCCCGGAATGGATGGGACGCGTTGCTTCGCAGGTAGCAGCCCCGGTCGAACGGTATACGCTTACTCCGGGTGGGCACAGCGACTTTCGCATGCTATCTTGCCAGCCATTCCCCGGATGGCAGGAGGTGTTTCTGTATCATGAGCCTTCAATGACGCTTGTCGTCCCAGATTCTATCGGAGCGACAGCTTACAACCGGATTGCTGATGAACAAGCGGGCCTCGAACTCTTTCGTCGCCTCCAGCCACCGCGGGAGCTTAGGGGACTGCAGCCTGAGCGATTACTTTTCGGACACGGCCCACCCATCGACGACAATGCGGCTCGTACGCTACGGAAAGCACTGGATAACGGAAGAGGCTCATTTCCCAGAGCGTTTCGCAAACATGGTGTCGATTCCATCCGCATGTTCATCGAGGCCGTTCGAGAGTAACGAAATCTGAACGGAGGGGAAATACCAGTCGACTTGGAAAGACCGAACTTAAGTTAGCCCGGTCGGAAGAACCTCGTATGGAATCTCGTAGCTATACTGCAGATGCGACGCCAGGAGAGACCGTCACGGTCGCTGGCTGGGTCCACGAAATACGCGACCTCGGAGGGATTGCCTTTGTCATTCTCCGGGACACAACTGGAAAAATTCAGATTAAGTTCGAAAAAGACGAGATGGATGACGACCTCGTCGAAACTGGTCTCGGTGTCCACCGAGAAAGTGTCATCGCCGTTACCGGCGCTGTAGAGGAGGAAGAACGCGCACCAACCGGTGTCGAAATCACCCCTGAATCAGTTGAAGTGCTTGCTGAAGCCGACCCTGAACTCCCGCTTGACCCATCGGGAAAGGTGGATGCAGAGCTTCCGACGCGACTTGACAACCGTACCCTCGACCTTCGAAAAGCGGAGGTCCAGGCTATTTTTGAGATTCGCGCGGAGATGCTCCGCTCGATTCGTGAGGCCTTCCGCGATGTCGGCTGTACAGAAATCAACACACCGAAAATTGTCGCAACCGGAACGGAGGGCGGGACCGAACTGTTCCCAATCACGTATTTCGGCGAGGAAGCGTTCATGAACCAGAGTCCGCAGTTGTTCAAACAGCTGATGGTCGGCTCCGGTCTTGAGCGCGTGTTCGAGATTGGACCAATCTTCCGTGCAGAAGAACACAACACTCCACGGCACCTGAACGAAGCGACCTCAATCGACTTTGAATCGGCATTTACTGACGCCCAGGGTGCGATGGATGTCTGTGAAGAGATTGTTATTGCAGCCTACGAAGGCGTTGCAGAAAACTGCGAGGCAGAACTTGAGGCACTCGGAATGGCCGATGAGTTCGAAGTTCCTGAAGAAGGCTTTGAACGCATCCCTTATGAGGAAGCAATCGACCGCATCAACGCGACTGGCGAACTCGATGAGATGCTTGGCTGGGGAGACGACCTGCCGACTGAAGCCGAGCGTGCACTTGGAGAAGAAGTCGGTGAGCATTACTTTATCACGGAATGGCCAAGCGAAATCAAGCCATTCTATATCAAGGACAACGACGATGATGAGACGCTGTCGACGGGATTCGACCTGATGCACCCACGACTTGAGCTTGTCTCCGGTGGGCAGCGCGAACACCGACACGAGCGACTTATCGAAGGCTTCGAACAGCAGGGTCTGGAACCGGAAGCGTTCGAATACTACACCAAGATGTTCCGATATGGGATGCCACCACACGCCGGATGGGGTCTCGGTGCAGAGCGACTTGTGATGACGATGCTTGGGCTTGATAACATCCGAGAGGCTGTGTTGTTCCCGCGAGATCGTCAGCGTCTGAGTCCGTGACGAAGACGCTGAGAGCTAGCGAGACGAGTATGCGAGTCTCGCCAGACAGGCAACGGCTTTCGCCGTAGGCGAAAACG
>SL_4KL_010_BRINEDRAFT_10002288_pt1 | contig 10805 bp, 9 predicted proteins | sample SodLak_010_BRINE_2_FD_10664 | JGI IMG/M metagenome (IMG submission 10664) | reverse complement strand
ACTAATACCTTCACTTGATTGAAATTTAGCTCTAGCTTCAGCAATCATTTCCCGGGAGAAATCCAGTTCGGTGATTTCAACCTCCCCAATCTCCCTGCCATATTTATCCTGGATAAAGGGAACCAGAATTCCCGTGCCTGAGCCCACATCCAGAACTTCGGGATTATCAATATCAGGCAGGAGCTGGAAAACATATTTGATAAAATCCAGATTATGATCAACCCTGTCATCCCAGTCCTCGGCAATGGAGTCAAAGTATTCTTTTCTGATAATCTCGCCCCTTAACTGCCTTTAGTAACATCATATTTTTTATCGTGTTATTGTTATTATATAATATTCTGGGTTTCCAGGCAAATTATTTGATCCCTGTCTGGTGAGATAAAAAAAGGAGTGGTTATGGTGGTACCGGGTTCCCTTAGTTTTTTCGACATTAAACACTAAAATGCATTCAAGTAACTTCTATTGATATTACTGTCTGCATTATTCATTTTATCTACATATTGTATATCCGAAAAATTTTCAATATTTCTTGACTTTCAGCAAAAATTATGATGAAATATAATTAGAGTTGTTATGACAACATAACAATAAAAACCAGCTAAAATTGCTTACTATTAAGATTAATTTTAAAGAATCTTTATCCTAAATTGAGAATAAGTATTTCATACCATAAGCTTATAGCCTGATTGTTGACTGCCAACATAAAGTATGAAATATTTATCGGATTCATCTATAACAAGGAGATCAACACCAATGGATTTATCCACTGACCTTTTCAAATATCAGATAGATAAGGATAACCATCTTCCCTATTATTCTCAATTGAAGAGAATAATCATCGATTTCATTGAAAGGGAAGAACTGACCGCCAATGAAAAATTGCCTCCAGAAAAAGACCTGGGCAGGCATTTTGGTGTCAGCCGAATTACCGTGAGAAAGGCTCTCGATGAACTGGAGAAAGAAGGTTATATCAATAAAGTCCAGGGCAAGGGCACCTTCGTTTCCCATGAAGTCATTAAACAGGATCTGCTCAAGTTTTACAGTTTTACTGAGGAAATGAAAAAAGAGGGCAAAGAACCCTCTTCCCGAGTATTAGATTTTAAGGTTGGTCATGTCGACTCAAAAATAACTTCCAAACTCAGATCAGGTCAGGGAGAAAAAGTCCTGATTATTACCAGGCTGAGGCTGGCTGACAGCAAGCCGATGATGCTGGAAACCTCTTATCTTCCTCATAATATGTTCCCCAATATCACCAGGGAAGAAGTAAATAATAATCCTCTCTATGATATTCTCAGAAAAAAATATAATGTTACCTTTTCCCGGGCTGAAGAGGTCTTTACCTCCACATCTTTAACAAAACGTGAAAGCGAGATACTTAACAGCACCAAGGGTAGACCGGCAATTTTACTGGAAAGAATTACCCACTCCGATAACCGGATTATTGAGTATACCAAGAGTGTAGTTAGGGGAGATAAGTTTAAGTTTAGAGTAGTTCTCCAAAAATAAAACTAAAATCTGCTCTGTTAATTGTAGTTTCTGAAAATCTTAATTATCTCAGTAACAAGTAATAATTACTTCATTAAGCAGTATTTTTGATATAATATTTGATAATCAAATAAAAGTCAACACAAAATATTTTGTTAATCTTGATAATCCTGCTAAGAGCAAGTTATTATCCAGATATTATATAGCTTTTCAGGACAATGAAATAACTTAGCTTAATAGGTTTTTAATAGAACTCATAATGGCTTTGAATTTCATTACTGAAAGAAGGTAATAAAAATGAAAGCCTATCTGGCAGAAAAAATTATCACTCCCCGAGAAACACTAAATAATGCCTATCTTCATGTTGCTGATGGTAAAATAATTTCCCTGGCCGAAGATCCGGAATGTGAGGAGATAATAACCCGTTTTTCAGATTTTACAATAGCCCCTGGTTATATTGATATTCATACCCATGGTGGCCTCGGCTATGCCGCTGGTTTTGAGGATCAGGATAAACTTCTTGAATGGAGTGATTATAAAGTCACAAAAGGAGTTACTTCTTTTCTCAACACCACCACTTCGATGCCTCTGGATAAGGTCGAAAAAGGGATTGAGGATACCAGAGAAGTTTCCCGGACCAAAGCCAATATTCTGGGAGTTCATCTTGAGGGGCCGCTGTTGACCACCAGTAAAAAGAGGGGAGCTCAGGATTTAGAACACATCTTAACATCATTTACACGGCATCATGAAAAACTGCTTGTAGATAATCAGGATATCATTAAATACATGACAGTTGACCCTGATCACAGTGATATAAAAAGAATTGCTGCGGTCTGTCAGGAGTTTGATATTAAGCTCTCAGCCGGACATACCAGGATAAGCTATGACAGTTTTTTAGATCGAAAAAAACTTGGCTTTTCCAGTATCACTCATGCCTTTAACGGCATGGTAGGACTCCATCACCGCAATCCCGGACTGGCCTATTCTGCCTGTATGGATGATGATATCTATGCTGAGATTATCTGTGATGGTCATCATGTCAGTTACCCCATGTTGAAGCTTTTCTTTAAACTCAAAGGATATGACAGAGCAATCCTGGTAACCGATTCAATGAAGGTAACCGGCCTGAAATCCGGTAGGAAATACCGGATAGGAGAGAAGAATGTCTTTGTCCACGAAAATGGCAGGCTTACTACCGATGAAGGCGGACTGGCCGGTAGTACTCTGTCAATGGAAGAAGCGGTACAGAATCTGGTTGCCAGGCTTGATATACCGACAGAAAAAGCCATCCAGATGGCCAGTTTAAATCCGGCCAGGCTGCTCGGAGTTGAAAGTTTCAAGGGCAGTCTTACACCCAGGAGCGATGCTGATTTTCTAGTTCTGGATGGCAGCTTAAAGGTGAGGGCGACCTTCATCAGAGGACAACAACACTTTTGTAATGTTTAAATTTTGAGCTTAATTAGAAATTTTCTTCATGTATCGAATAACAGCACAAATAAAAATTATTTTCCGGTTTTCAGATTCAACACTAAAGCTTATGAATTCTGTAAATATGAGTGTGACAAATATGAATATTGCAGATGTGAGCCCAGCAATATGAGCGTCACAATTACGAATATTGCAGATCTGAGTCCCGTAAATATGAATCTCGCAGATGCGAATCAAGCAAATATGAATGCCACAAATGTGAATCCCGCGAATATGAATCCCACAATAATATAGTTCTCAAGCGAGCAGCCATAAAATAAAATTTGCGAGCTAACTCCCGGTTGAAAAATCCAGGTAGTTAAAAAATCTATTTGACCCTTTAGAAAGGTGGATTTCATTGCCAGCAGCCAGTGATCTTTTTCAAGAAATAATTTCTGCTCAGAATAAAGGCAGGCCCAAAGGTCTCGTCTCAATCTGCAGTTCAAATTTTCAGGTTCTGGAAGCTGTCATATCTCAGGCTGAAAATATCAAAGGGCCCCTGCTGATAGAATCGACCTCCAACCAGGTTAATCAGTATGGAGGTTACATGAATCTTACTCCTCTTGAATTTAAAGAAAAAGTTTACGCCCTTGCCGGCAAATATAATCTTCCTCAGGATAAAATTCTGCTGGGGGGAGATCATCTGGGTGTTCAGCCCTGGCCCGAGGAACCCGAGGCTGAAGCCCTGAAGAAGGGCTGCCGGATGGTCTATGAATATGCCCGGGCAGGTTACAGCAAGATCCATCTGGATGCCAGCATTCCCCTCAGGGATGATAAGTCACTCGACCCTGAAACGGTTTTTGCCAGAACTGCCAGACTCTGCCGGGCTGCCGAGGAGGGTTTCTCCGCTCGCAGGAAAGCTGAGCCTGAAGCCCGCCCTCCTGTCTATGTTATTGGCAGTGAGGTACCTTTCCCCGGCGGTGATTTCCAGGCGGAAGCCGGTCCGGAGGTTACCTCCCGCCAGGACCTTGAGCGAACCATCTCGGTGGCGGAAAAACATTTTGCTGATAATAACCTGGAGCAGGCCTGGCAGCGGGTTGCTGCCATAGTGGTTCAAACCGGAGTTGAATTCGAAAATTATGAGATTTATGAGTATGACAGCAGTAAATTTCAGCCGCTGACCGAAAGGCTGCAGACTGATGGCAGATTTGTTTTTGAAGGTCATTCCAGCGATTATCAGAGACCGGCGGAACTTGCCAGGATGGTCAGCGACAGAATTGCGGTCTTGAAGGTCGGACCGGCTCTAACCTTTGCTTTAAGGGAAGTTCTATTCTCCCTGGAAATGATCGAGCAAGAGCTTTTATATGATGGAATCTCTAAGGGAGAGCAGAGCAGCCTGTCAAATTTCTCCAGGCTGCTTGACAGGGAGATGCAGCAGGATCCAGCAGACTGGGAAAAATATTATCAGGGCTCTGAACCAGAGCAGCGGCTGGCCAGAAAATACAGCTATTTTGATCGCTGCCGTTACTATATCTCCCGGGATAGAGTCCAGCAGGCAGCAGAGAGGTTGATCGACAATCTTGCAGAAATTGAGATTCCTCTCCCGCTTGTCAGCCAGTATCTCCCCCGACAGTATCACAAACTAAGAGAGGGAGAACTGTCACTCCATCCAGAAGAGCTGATTAAAGATCACATTCTGGATACCCTGGCGCCCTATTTTCAGGCTGCCAATCAATAACTTCCGGATACTGAGACAGTCTATACCAGATTTCACAGCAAAGATGACAGGATAATCACCGATAAAAATACAGCAGAATTAATTCAGCCTCATGATAACAGAGGTAAAACTATCAACAGGATAAGATCAAAAAACAACAAAAATATTCAGGGGTGAAAAGAGATGAATGCTAAACTGGGGGAAAAAAGTTATTACGAGATGAAAAACCAGGATGAAGCCTGGCAGGCTGTGCTTCAGGATGAATATAATTTCAGGGATGTCATTGAAAAGATAAAAGAGCAGAATAAGCCGATCAGGAAAGCCCTTTTTCTGGGCTGCGGTTCTTCCTATTACATTTCGCTCTCCGGATCCTTTGTCTTTAGCGGGATCACCGGCATCGACAGCCGGGCTGTACCTGCTTCGGAGATTATGTTTTATCCCAGGGTTTACGGTATAAATGATGGGCCGACCCTGATTTTTGCAGTTTCCCGCTCCGGACAGACCACCGAGCTCCTGAAGGCAATTAAGAAAGTTCAGGATAATGAGAATATCATAACTGTGGCGGTAACCTGCCATGAAAACAGCGAGCTTGCTGAGCTCTGTGATTATTCTCTGGTTTCCCGAAAGGGCAGAGAAAAAAGTGTGGTTATGACTAAATCCTTTACCAGCCTGCTCCTTGCTATTCAGTTTTTCTCGGGCCTCTGGTCCGATGATACTGCCTATCTTAAGCAGCTTGCCCGGCTTCCCGAAATCTTTTCGCAAAACATAGCAGGTATGGAGGAAAAAATAAAGAGCTTTGTAGAGGCTAATTCACCCAAAACACATTTTGACAAATATGAGTTTCTCGGCCAGGGCAATCTTTACGGCATAGCCAACGAAGCGATGCTTAAAATGAAAGAGATGGCGATAGTTCCTTCCGAGGATTTTCACAGCCTGGAGTTTCGCCATGGCCCGAAATCAATTGTCGATCAAAGTATGCTGATCACCCTCTATCTGGGCGACCGGACCCGGGAGAGTGAATTGAAACTGGCAGAGGAGCTCAATGATTATGGAGCAGCTTTACTGCTGGTGGGCAAGGACTTAAAAGAAGTTGAATTAAAAGAAGAGAAGTTAACAAAGGTTGACAGGGTAGAGCTAATTGAACTTGGAGCTGAGATTGATCAGTATGCTTTAACTCCGCTCTATCTGGTGCCAAGCCAGCTCTTTGCCTATTATGTTGCTCGGGAAAAGGGAATCGACGTCGATGAGCCGAGAAATTTAAGTCAGGTGGTTGAAAATATCTAATGACAGTATTAATCAGTGATTTTGACGGTACTATAACCCTTCAGGATGTCAACGATGCTCTCTTTGCTGAATTTGGAGATAAAGAAAATGAGCTGATTGAAAAGAGATACCAGGAAGGTTCACTGGGCCATCGGGAAGCTTTAGAGCAGCATTACAGCCGGCTTGAGATGAGCAGAAAGGACTTTGAAACTTTTGTGAGTGAGAATATTGACCTGGATCCCTATTTTTCAGAATTTTATTCTTTCATTAATAACCGGGGATTGAATTTTGCCATAGTCAGCGGTGGGTTCCTCAACTATATCCGGTTACTATTTAAACGGGAAAAAATCGAGATGAAGCACCCGGTTTATGCCAATGAAATATTATTTACCGATGGATTTTATAAACTTAACTTTTATCATGATTTAGACAGCTGTCCGGTTGGGCTGAATACCTGCGGTAACTGCAAGCATAAGCTGCTGGAGAATTTCAAGCAAAAATATAAAGAAATAATATATATCGGTGATGGCTGGACAGATAGATGTGCAGCTCAACTCGCCGACAGACTGCTGGTTAAAGAAGAGAGCAGCCTGGAGGCCTACTGCCAAAGAGAACACCTTGATTATGAGCTTTTCTCGACTTTCCAGGATATTTTAGCTTGGTTCAAAAAGTTACAGGATTAGTTTTGACATCCGCTCATTGAAAGGAGGTGAGAGCAGGCAGGTATTTTACTGACAGCGGTCGCAGACGAAATTCATTTTTCAAGTAGATTTTTAAAACCACAAAACTCAGGGAGGTTAAATAATGTTAAATAAAAAATTCTTACCCGTATTTGCTCTTGTTATTGCCTGCTTTTTAATTCTGGGCACAGCTAATATCAGTGCTCAGGATTCATTCACCTATTGGTCTATGTGGGAAGAAGGAGAACCCCAGCAGCAGGTTCTGGCAAATGCGATCCAGGATTTTGAAGAGGAATATGGTGTGGAAGTTGACGTAAGGTGGACCGGCAGAGATGTTATTACAGCTTTAAGACCAAGATTTTTAGCCGGAGAAAACATTGATATGACCGATCAATCCGGAGAAGAGCTCTATGGCGGTCTGGTTGCTCATGATGTTGCTCAGCCGCTAAATGATGTTTTAGAAATGCAGGTTCCCGGTGAAGAGAATACAGTTGAAGATATTCTCAATGAGGAATCCTATGAGCTTTATTATACAGAAGACGGAAACCTCTATATGATCCCCTACAATTTTATCTCTTCAGCCTTCTGGTATAACAAGACCTTATTTGCTGAGCTCGGTATAGAGGCTCCTGTAACCTGGGATGAATTTCTGGAGATGGGAGATATATTAAAGGAAAATAATATTGAACCGGTAGCCTTTGGCCTGCAGACTGGTGTCTATCAGGATTATTTCCCCTATCTGGCTGCTATGAGAATTCTTGGCACAAATAAATTAAATGAAGCTGCTGCCGATGAAACTGGCGAGAAATTTCAGGATCCTCGCTGGGTAAGGGTTGGAGAAATAATTCGTGACTTTACTCCGGAAGGCGAAGATCTGCTGATGCAGGGCTATGAGTCTGCTGAGTTTCCATCCCCTCAGATGGATCTGGCCATGGGAATAACGGGAACCTTCTATGCCGGTTCCTGGATCCCGGTCGAACTTTCTGATGCCGTAGATCCCGACTGGGAATGGGGTTCCTTCCAGTTCCCGACCTTCGAAGATGGAGATGGTGAGCAGACAGCGGTTGAAAGTTATCCGATTGGGTTCAGCATCTTGGATAATGCAGACAATGCTGATCTGGCCAAGGAATTTATTGCCTTCTTCTTGAGAGAAGAGTATGCTAATGAATGGGTTGAAGTTTCCAGAAACATGACCCCGAGAGTAGGCGTTGAACCACCGGAAGAGCTTTCAGAGGTTGCTGAAGCTTTAGAGAATGCCGAAGATTCTTTCCGGTTATGGGATGGTGTCCAGGCGGATTATCCCTCCTGGTATGACCAGGTATACCAGCCTCTAACCCGGGCCATTTATCAAAATGAAATCACTCCTGAAGAATATGCTGAGAGTTTAAGCCAGCAGACTAAGGAATTCTGGGAGTAAAGATAACTGGAAAAGACCAAATCTGCTAATTAAAAACTCAGGGATGGCCTGCCCTTTACGGCAGGCCATCCAATTCCTGATAGATATACTATCTGGTTAAGGAGGGAAGTAATTTGCAACAAAATGGTGAAATCTATAAAAGCAGATATAGAAATTTTATCCTGATTTCAATAATTCCTGCTATGATTCTTTATATAATATTTATGATTTATCCGATTGCTGAAACACTTTATTACAGCCTTTTTCACTGGGCTGGTTTCAGCCCGGACATGGATTATGTTGGAGTCAGTAACTACCTGGAGCTGACTGGAGATTCACTTTTTATCACCACTGTGATCACTTCTTTAAAGTATGTTTTCCTGGGTGGATTTATTATCCTGGGGATCACGATGCTCTTCACCTATGCCATCAATAATTTTAAGTCGGAAAGGTTAAAATCTGCAGTTCAGATGATTCTCTTTGTCCCTAACACAATTTCCCCGGTGGCCCTGGCTCTATTGTGGGGTTTTATCTTAAACACCAGATGGGGTTTGTTAAATACCACCCTATCAACAATCGGACTTGAAACTTTGACCAGGGGCTGGATGGGTGATGACTATATATTTGCCGCTGCCCTGTCACTGCTGGTCTGGATTCATGTTGGCTTTTTTATTGTAATTTTTGTGGCTGCCACGGATAGGATTCCGAACAGTCTTTATGAATCTGCTGAACTGGATGGAGCTTCCAGCCTGGACAAGTTTACCAAGATTACTTTTCCTTTAGTTAAAGATATTATCGAGGTTTGTATGGTTCTCTGGACAATTTTTTCCTTTAAGATTTTTGGTTATATCCATGTCTTTGGAGCAGGTACAGCAGCAAGTCAGGCACATGTGGGCATAAGAAACATCTCAGTCCAGCTGTATTTGACTGCCTTTGGAAGAAGGACTGCGATCAACAGAGTGGGATATGCCTCTGCCATGGCTATTGTTCTTTTAATTTTACTGGCTATCCTGGTTTATGCTATAAAGAAAATCATGGCTGTAGAGCCGGTTGAATATTAAGGAGGTGCAGCATTGAAATTTTCTCTAAGCGAACTACCGAGATATATTATTAACTTCTTTCTTTTTCTCTGGGTGCTCTTTACCATTACCATGTTTGGCTGGCTAATTTTAACTTCGTTTAAATCTACCCGAGAGATATATCAGGGAGTTTTTGCCTTCCCTAATGAATTTCTGATTGATAACTATATCAGAGTGTTAACAGACTTTGCCATGCTGAGGTATATGTTTAACAGTTTGGTGGCTGTACTAACCGCCACTGTGGTGGTTCTGATTATTGCTACTCCCGTTGCCTATGTTCTGGGGAAGCTGAAGTTTTTTGGCCAGGGCCCCGTTTCTTTTAGCATTATTATCGGGCTGGGCATACCTCTGCAGGCAATATTTATTCCTTTATATTTGATGATGGCTAGAGCCGGTTTTACTGATTCTCTACTGGGTTTATCCTGGCTTTATGCTATTACATCTTTTCCCTTTACAGTTTATTTGCTGATAGGTTTTTTCAAGACCATACCTTCAACTTTGGAAGATGCTGCCAGGGTTGATGGAGCTACTGCCTTCCAGAGCTTTATCAAAATCATGGTTCCCCTGGCCAGACCCGGCATTATTTCAGCAGGAATATTTGTCTTTGTTATGCTCTGGAAAGAATTTTTGCTTTCGCTGGTATTCATCAGCGAGTCCAGCATTCAGCCGATCTCTCTGGGATTATATTCCCTAATTACCCGGTTAACCTATACGGGAGACTGGGGAGGTCTCTTTGCTGGAGTGGTACTGGTTATGCTGCCATCTATTGTTTTCTATAGTATACTGGCTAAAAGATTTATTGCCGGACTGACAGTTGGTATCGGTAAAAGCTAAGTCATTGATTAAACAGGCTGAGATCTCATCTGAGGTGTAGCGGGGGCAGGTTCCCCTTACAATAAAATTGAGAATCAAAATCGAATTACTGCTAGCAAATAATTATGTCGTAATTAATTAAGATTGAGAGGGTTTTTTGATTATTTACTGAGAAATATTTATGCTAGAGAAGATGGAGGACAATACATGGATAATAGAGAGCGATTTTTTAATCTGCTGGAAGGTAAAGAGGTTGAGAGGGCCCCTTTTTTTCCAGATATAACCACCTGGTATGAAAACTCACGTAAAACCATAGGTGAGGAAGAAATATTCGGACCCGGGGTATATATTCCCGATGACCATGAGTTCCACAGCAGAGACAGCAGACTGCCTGCTGAACTGGCTGATCTGACCTTTCTGGATTTCTATCGCAAATATGACTGGGGACTTCCTGTTCATATTTATGACTGGTACCGGGTTGAATATCAAAATGGTGTTGTAAGAAAAGAGGAAAGGAACGGCAAAAAGAAGCATATTGAGTTTCAAACACCTTTGGGCAGTATCAGTAAAACTCTCAAAATGGGTGCTGAAGGTTCCTGGGTAATTACTGACTTTTTTGTTGAAGATATCAGCGATCTTGAAATTATAAAATACATTTATAAAAACCGGAAAGTGTTTGCTGACTTTAGTCCGGTCAAAAAATTTCACAGGGAAACTCAAGGTTTTGGAGTTTGTGATCTCGTGATCTGGCGTTCCCCCTTTGGTAAACTGATTCATGAATTTATGGGCTTTGAAAAGGTTGTTTATGCTCTGCATGATGAAGAGGACCAGAAGGCGGTTCACGATTTTCTGGCCTTTCAAACAGAACAGGATTTGAAAATCATCAGAGAGGCGGCCAGCTCACCGGCTGAGATAATAATTATTTCTGACCATGCTGATGAAACTTTAATTTCTCCCCGCCAATA
>SL_4KL_010_BRINEDRAFT_10002286_pt1 | contig 10815 bp, 10 predicted proteins | sample SodLak_010_BRINE_2_FD_10664 | JGI IMG/M metagenome (IMG submission 10664) | reverse complement strand
CGGTTCTCTGGCGGCTTGCCTCCGTGATGCGATTTTTGCCCTTGATGCGCTGGGCACGCGGGCAAACGCAGTCGGGCCGTGGCGCAGGTTCCCACGGTGGACAAGGCGATCGGCGGAATGCAAACGGTGCAATGACCCAGGCTGAAGCTGCCGAGCTATTAGGCGTTGCCTTAAATGCCAGCCGTGAAGAAATCCTCAGTGCGCATCGGCGTTTAATGCAAAAGCTGCATCCAGACCGCGGTGGTACAGATTACCTTGCCTCGCAGCTCAACGCCGCGCGTGATTGCCTGCTTAAGGACACGCGCGCTTAATGATTGGGTTTTTAGCCCTGCTGCTCAGCCTGCAGCTGGTGGGTGAGATTATCGTGCGCGCACTGGGGCTACCCCTGCCAGGGCCGGTTGTTGGCATGCTTTTGCTATTTATGGGGTTAGTCATCCGCGGCCAAACCCCCAAGGAACTCAACCAATTAGCCACCGGTTTGCTACAACACCTATCCTTGCTTTTTGTACCCGCAGGCGTGGGAGTGATGAGCTACCTGGCGGTGATTAAAACGCATTGGGCGCCCCTGCTGATCACCATCGTCGGCAGCACGTTGCTAGCCATCGTAGTGACGGCATTAACATTACGCTTACTCACCCGCAAAACGCTCGATCATGACTGATTTATTTGAAGTCTGGGTTTACTTAGCGGAGCAGCCGTTATTGTGGCTGACTGTCACGTTGATCAGCTATGTGCTCGCCCATGCGCTGTTTCGCTACTCTGGAGAATTTGCCTTACTTAATCCGGTATTAGTGGCGGTCACTCTACTCGTGGCTGTGTTGCTACTGACCGAGACAACCTACAGCCAGTATTTTGCCGGCGCACAGTTTGTGCATTTTCTCCTAGGGCCTGCCACGGTTGCCTTGGCTGTCCCGCTCTATGCACAGGCGCATCAGCTCAGACGACTGTGGCTGCCGCTGGGCGTCGCTTTGACTGTGGGTGCTCTGAGCGCAATTATTTCGGCATTTCTACTCGGCGTTGGGCTCGGGCTTGAGCATGAGATGGTGATGTCGTTATTATCAAAATCGGCGACCACGCCGGTTGCCATGGGCGTGGCAGAACGAGTGGGCGGCATTCCACCACTGACCGCGGTTTTTGTCATTCTAACCGGTATTACCGGGGCGATCGCTGGCTTACCGTTGCTCAAACTCATTGGCGAACGGGATGCAGGCACCAAAGGGTTTGCCATGGGTGTCGCTTCACACGGCATTGCTACCGCAACAGCCTTTCAGCACAGCGATCGGGCCGGCGCTTATGCTGGCCTTGGCATGGGGCTCAATGCGGCACTCACCGCAATCCTCGTTCCCACACTGCTGTGGCTACTCACGTTTTTCTAGGAGCGCATTGGCATGGTTCGGCATTGGATTTTTATTAGCCTTCTATGGCTGCCTCTGGGCACTGCCACTGCGCAAACTGCGCCGGCAGATACCAGCGCAGCCGACCGACCTCTCATTGAATCGATCCCACTAGAAACGGGGGCTGCATCGCTGCGCAGCACGCCCAGTGATCAACTGTCACTCACGCTCACGCTATCATCGGATGCCGCTACACAAGTCTATGATCAGCGTGATCTTGCACTACTGCCCGGTCGCAATACGGTGCGCATCGAAGGCGTGCCCAGCCAGGTCAAACTGGCTCGGCTGCATTGGGATTTGCCCGCTGATCGCAGCCTCATTCGCCTCCACGCCACGGCCGCACAATTGCAAGCAACGCTTTTTGCTGATGAGGCTGGTAGCCGTCGCTTAGGTTTACGGTATGCCTTGCCTGAGCTTGAGTGGCAGATTAATTACCAGCTAACAATTGACGAGACCGATACAGCCAGCATTCAGCGCTTCTTAACGCTAACAAATCATTCTGACCAGCCCTTCGCTAACCCCGAGGTCGTGATCACAACCGCCCATGGTGAGTGGATCAACCTTCGCATGGGTGGCACGCTGGCGGCGCATGGCCGCCTGAAACAGCCCCTGGGCGAGAGCATGCCTGTCTCGGCTACCACACAACTGCTGGTGAGCGGCCGAGCCGATCAACCGACCGACCGCCCACTGCGCCAGCCCGTTGAGCAGCGCATTCTCCTGAATGACATCGATCTGCAATGGCCTACCGGGCCGATTGAAGTGATGCAAACCCTACCCAGCGGCCGAGTCACCATCACTAATCATGCAAACCTTTCAGCGCCTGATGCCAGCGCTCGGGCCATGGCGATCACTCCTGTTGAGCGCAATATTGCCGTTACTCGTACCCTCGAGAGCGTGAGCTCAGAGGGCACTGAGCAAATACAGTTAAATTGGCAACTGCAGATTCATAATCGTGAATCACAACCGGTGACGCTGCAGCTTGAAGAAGTGATGGACCCGCGTTGGACGCTCATTGAAGCCAGCGGGCAGTGGTTACGCGCCGGCCGAATCCACTCACGCGAAATTCAAATTGAGGCCGACAGTGTCGAGGAAATTGAAATCAGCGTGCGGGGTCCGTTTACTCCTGAGGATTGAGTTGAACATCCACGATAATACGAACCTCGTGGCCAACCGCGGAGGGGTCTTCCCAATCACCTTCACCAATCCCAAAGGTGGTGCGGTTGATGACTACCTCGCCCTGCATGTGCGCCTGCCCGGCCTCGTTCACCTGCCAATCGAACGGCAACACAACCGGCTCGCTATGGCCTTTAATCGTTAAATTGCCCTCGGCTGCATACGCATAGTCCGCATTATCAGAGGCGTGGCGGATTGTGCTCGTCTCAAACTGAGCCTGACTGTACTCATCCATGGCAAACCATTCCCGTTTGGGTAATTCACGATCCCGCTGACCGCTGCCCGTTTGAATACTGGTCACATCGATGCTCACATCAAAGTGACTGTCCTCCAACCGCTCAGCAGAAAAATGCATTTCGGCTGAGAATTGCTCAAACTCGCCCTCAAATTTTCCGCCCTGTTGAGTGGCCTCAAAGGCCAGCCGACTCTGCGCTAAGTCAATCACCCACGGTGTATCTGCTAACGCCGGCATCGCTAATAAAAACGAGAGGCTGAGTAAAAATCGCATTAAATCTCCTTTGCAGATCGACCCGGCAACATCCGCCGCAGAATACCGTCTTTTAAAACAAAATGATGGCGTAGCGCGCCAACAATATGAACACTAATGAGGCCGGCGAAAAACCAGAATAACGTGGCATGCACCCACTTGGCTGCCTCAGTGACTTGCTCACTCTCAGGCACCACATTGGGCACCTGCACCAGGCCGAACACATTTAAAGGGAAGTTTGCAGCTGAATTGATTACATAGCCTGAAACGGGCATCGCAAACAGCAACACATAAAACAACCCGTGCGCCCAGCTGGCCAAACGCCGCTCATAGGCTTCCAGGTCCTGCGGTAGGGCAGGCACGGGATTGAGCCAGCGCCAAGAAATGCGCAGCGCGGCAAGCACCAGCAGGGTCATGCCGAGGCTTTTATGGATCGCATATAGCTCAAATTTCAGCGCACTCATCGGCAAATTAACCATAACAACGCCAAGCGTCATCGAGCTTAAAATGCCTAGCGCCATTAGCCAGTGCAGAAGTTTAGCCGGGCTACCCCAATGCTCAGTGGTATTGCGCAACATCATAAGGGAGTGGAGTGCCACACAGGGCCAGGAGTTCCCTTAACGGAGCCCACGGGCCTGCTTTACTACTTCATACGCCGATTGAATCTCTTGCGTGCGCTCTTTGGCAATTCTGACCATCTCCTCAGGCAGGCCGCGCGCAACTAACTTATCGGGATGATGCTCGCTCATCAGCCGCCGCCACGCCCGCTTAATATCCGCATCATTATCGGTTGGCCTAACGCCCAGCGTGTCATAGGCGCTCTCTAACGCAGTTTCCCGATCTGGCTGACGACTTGCATGCCCATGCAGCATTTGTTCAAGCCGCACATAGTCTGCCTCAGAAAAACCCAGCCCGAGCGCAATACGTTGTAGTAATACGCGCTCAGCGGAATCGATTTTTCCATCAGCAAGCGCTGCCTGAATCTGAATTTCAACAAACAGCTGACGTAGCTGAGCATGCCGATGTGTGCGTGCATAAAACTCAGCAATCACCTCGTCTAGGCCAATTTGGTTATCCCGCCCGCTGCGGAAAAAACCGATGGCCTGCTGACGTTGCTCAGCATTCAAATCCATATGCGACATGATGGCTTCAACGGCACGAATCTCAGATTCGCTAACACGGCCGTCTGCCTTACAGACATGCCCCATCGCCACAAAGGCGCCACGGAAGAACGCCGCATGCACGGATTTTTGACGCTGGCTAGGGCGCGCAGCGCGCCCAGACCCAGCCAGGGCACGGTCAAACCAATGCCCAACAAACACCCCGATTAGCGCACCGAGCCAGCCGCCTGACAAGCCACCGAGCAGCCCGCCGACGAGCTTACCTATCCAATACGAGCCTATGATGCCCTCCATAGGGCCATAAACTCGTTAACCGGTAGGTTTTCTAAGCGTTTTTGATCACCGCAAACCGCTTCGATTTGGCTTGCCTGCTTGGGTGCAAAACGCGTTGTCAGCGCCGCCTCAAATTTCTTCACCAACTCAGGAATGCCTTCATCACGACGGCGACGGTGCCCAATCGGATAATCCACCGCAATCCGATCTGTGGCCGTGCCATCGTTAAAGAACACCTGTACCGAATTACCAATGGCACGCTTTTCTGGATCCATGTAATCCACCGAGAACTGCTTATTCTCAAGCACTTCCATTTTGGCCCGCAGTGCATCAATGCGTGGATCAGCTGCCACATCATCTTCGTAATCGGCCGCTGTCAAACGACCAAAAATCAGCGGCACCGCCACCATATATTGGATGCAGTGATCGCGATCTGCCGGGTTATTGAGCGCACCGGTTTTATCGATAATTCGCACGCCCGCTTCCTGCGTTTCAATCACAATGCGATCAATCGCATCAATCCGATCAGCAACTTGTGGATGCAGGGTCATCGCGGCTTCTGCCGCTGTTTGTGCGTGGAACTCAGCCGGAAAACTAATTTTAAAGAGAATATTTTCCATTACGTAGCTGCCAAACGGCTGCGCAAGCGTGACCTCGTTACCGCCAAACAGCACATCTTGGAAACCCCAGGTTGGCGCGGAGAGTGCGGCCGGATAACCAATCTCACCGGTTTGTGCAATCAGTGCCAGACGCAAACCACGCGCTGAGGCATCGCCGGCGGCCCAGCTCTTACGCGGGCCGGCCTGCGGCGCATGGCGATAGGCGCGCAGAGAGCTGCCATCCACCAACGCGTGGCTGGCAACCGTCATCACATCTTCGTGAGTGCCGCCTAGCATGCCCATGCTGACACAAGCCGAAGCCAGTCGAACCAGCAACACATGATCAAGGCCCACCCGGTTAAAGCTATTTTCAAGCGCAATCACACCCTGAATTTCATGCGCCCGAATCATGGCGGTCAGCACATCACGCATTGTGGGCGGCTCTTTGCCCTCTGCAATGGCGGTGCGCGCCTGATAATCAGCCAGTGCCAAAATGGCGCCTAAATTATCGGAGGGGTGCCCCCACTCTGCGGCCAGCCAGGTGTCGTTAAAATCGAGCCACCGCACCATCGCGCCAATGTTAAAGGCTGCCTGCACGGGATCGAGCTGATAGGGGGTGCCTGGCACACGCGCGCCACCCGACATTTCAGCACCCGGTACAACGGGGCCTAAGAGCTTGGTGCAAGCGGGGTACTCAAGCGCGAGCATGCCGCAGGCAAGCGTATCCATCAGGCAGTACCGGGCAGTGGAATAGGCCTCATCCGATTGAATTGGAGCTCCGGTCACATAATCAGCCAATGACCGCAATAATGGATCTGGCTCTGGACGCTCAGCGCTGCGCACTTTTACTTCTGTCATCTTCTTACCCCCTCTGCTCAATCGGTTGCCAAGCTTTGAGTTCTGGCCCGGTGTAATCAGCGCTCGGCCGTATAATCCGATTATTCGCCCGCTGCTCTTTAATGTGGGCTGCCCAACCAGTCAACCGCGACATCACAAAAATCGGCGTAAACAAGGGGGTAGGAATACCCATAAAGTGATACGCACTCGCATGAAAGAAATCTGCGTTGGGGAAGAGCCCCTTTTCACGCTGCATAACGGCTTCTACGCGTTCGGATACTGGATATAGCCGGGTATCGCCTACCTGCTCAGCTAGCTGGCGTGACCATTCTTTAATAATCGCATTCCGCGGATCGCTCTTACGGTAAATGGCATGACCAAATCCCATAATCTTTTCTTTTCGCTCAAGCATGCCCATCAAGGCGGCTTCTGCCTCATCAGGGGTTTGCCAGTTCTCAATCATGGCCATGGCGGCCTCATTGGCCCCACCATGTAATGGCCCGCGCAAAGTACCAATCGCCCCGGTAATGCAAGAGTGCAGATCCGACAGGGTCGACGCACAGGTTCTTGCGGTAAAGGTAGAGGCGTTAAACTCATGCTCGGCATAAAGAATTAACGAGGCATGCATCACTTTGACATGCAGATCGGAAGGCTTTTTGCCATGCAACAACTTTAGAAAATGCCCACCAATACTGGCTTCATCGCTATCGGTCTCAATGCGCTCGCCATGATGGCTGTAGCGATACCAGTAAGTGATGATGCCGGGAAAAGCCGAAAGCAGTCGGTCGATATGCTGATCCTGCTCCGAGAAATCCTGCTCCGTTTCCAAATTACCCAACATGGAGCAGCCCGTGCGCATCACATCCATGGGGTGTGCATCAGCAGGAATACGCTCCAAGACCTCACGCAAGGCCGCTGGCAACCGACGAAGCCCTCGAAGGCGGCTGCGATAACTGTCTAGCTCTGCCGCTGTAGGTAGCTGGCCATACAGCAACAGGTAGGCCACCTCTTCGAACTCGGCATGCTCGGCTAAGTCATGAATGTCATAGCCGCAATACGTCAGGCCCGTGCCTTCCTGGCCTACCGTGCAAAGTGCTGTTTCGCCGGCTGTAATCCCTCTCAATCCTGCAGTATTTTCCGCCATTTTAGTTCGCCTTATGAATCGCCCGTTTGTTCACCGCCAAGGCAGCTTCATGAACCGCTTCAGACAAGGTGGGGTGGGCATGGATGGTTCGGGCCAAATCCTCAGCGCTTGCTTCGTATTCCATGGCAAGTGTGGCCTCGGCAATCAACTCGCTCGTTTGTGGGCCGACCATATGCACACCGAGAATTCGATCCGTTTCAGCATGAGCTAAAATTTTCACCATGCCATCGGCACGATCCATGGCACGGGCACGGCCTGTTGCCGCAAAGCCAAACGTGCCACTCCGATACGGCGTACCAGCGGCTTTTAGCTGATTTTCGGTGCGACCCACCCAAGCAATTTCTGGATCGGTATAGATAACCCACGGAATGGTCTCGTAATTCACGTGCCCGGCATGCCCCGCGATACGCTCGGCCACCATCACGCCTTCTTCCGAGCCCTTATGAGCCAGCATGGGCCCACGAACCACATCACCCACGGCATAAACACCTGGAATATTGGTCTCGCAGTAGTCATCGACGTGCACAAAGCCGCGCTCATCCGTAATCAGGTTGGCATCTTCAGACGCCAGACCATCGGTATGCGGGCGACGGCCCACCGACACGATCAGCTTATCGACCTGAATATTTTGCTTACCGTCTGCATCCTCATAATGCACGCTGATGGTCTTACCCTTGCGTGTATCGGTAACGCGACAATTGGTCTTTATCTCAAGCCCTTGTTTTTCAAAAAGCTTGCGCGCCTCGCGAGCCACTTGGTGGTCAACCAGCGATAAAAATGTATCTTGCGCTTCGAGCAGCACAACTTTTGAGCCAAGTCGGTTCCAAACACTGCCCATCTCAAGGCCAATGACACCCGCACCAATCACGCCAAGGCGTTTGGGGACTGCTTGGAATTCCTGAGCACCAGCTGAATCGACAATACGATCATGATCCAGTGGCGCGGCACTAATTTCGATAGGCCGCGAGCCGGTCGCAATAATCACATTGCTCGCACTGAAGACTTTCGCCTTCCCTTTATGCGGCGTAAATTCGACCTGCCGGTCTGCCAGCAATTTGCCATGTCCTGCCAACCACTCAATTCGGTTCGCCTTAAACAACTGCTTAATGCCACCGGTCAGATCAGACACGACTTTATCTTTACGCCGAATCATCTGCGGTACATCAAGCCGTGTGCCATCCACCTTAATGCCGTGGCCGGCTAGCTCATGCTGTACCCGATGGTAATGTTCCGAGGAATCAAGCAGTGCCTTGGATGGGATACATCCCACATTCAAGCAAGTACCGCCGAGTGATGGCTCGCCATCCTTGCGCACAAATTCATCAATAACCGCTACGCTCATGCCAAGCTGTGCGCAACGGATTGCGCCCACATAACCGGCAGGGCCGGCACCTATTACGATAACGTCGTAGGGATTCGCCATAATGACTCCCGAATTTTCTGTTTTGGCTCAGACCGCAAGCAGCAAACGTGCTGGGTCTTCAAGCATGTCTTTAATCGTGACTAGAAACTGAACCGCTTCCTTGCCATCGATAATGCGATGGTCGTAGGAATGGGCCAGATACATCATAGGGCGCGCTACCACGGTGCCATTTTCAACCATGGGGCGTTCCTGAATTTTATGCATTCCTAAAATGCCGCTTTGGGGCGGGTTCAGAATTGGCGTTGAAAGCAACGAGCCGAAAATACCGCCATTAGTAATGGTAAACGTACCGCCCGTTAGCTCAGAGATATCAATCTTGCCGGCCTGTGCACGCTGACCAAAATCCGCAATGGCCGCTTCAATTTCTGCAAACGACAACTGATCGGCATCTCTTAGCACCGGCACCATCAAGCCACGCTCAGTCGACACGGCAATACCGATGTCGTAGTAGCCGTGATAGAGCACATCGGTGCCGTCAATCGACGCATTTACCGCCGGGTAGCGCTTAAGACCCTCAACCGCGGCTTTAACAAAGAACGACATAAAACCAAGCTTGGTATCGTGGCTCTTCAGGAACTGATCTTTATAGCGCGCACGCAGTTCCATGACCGGCTGCATGTTGACTTCATTAAAGGTGGTCAGCATGGCAGCAGTTTGCTGGGCTTCAACCAACCGCTCAGCAATGCGCTGGCGCAATCGTGTCATCGGCACACGGCGCTCTTCGCGATCGCCTGCCGGCATAGCGGCAGCTTTTTTCGGCTGCTCAGCACTCGGCGCAGACGCAGGCGCTGCTTCGGGCGCAGCGGCAGCAGGCGCTGACTCGTTCGCCTTCAAAAAATTAAGCACGTCTTCTTTTAACAAACGGCCATTCCTGCCGGTTGGCGGGATCTGCCGCGCATCAAGATCATGCTCCTCAACCAGATTTCGCACCGCTGGGCTTAAAGCGGGGATGGGGTCGTCTGCAGCCGCCGGTTCCGCTGCTGGTGCGGGAGCAGGTGCTGCCGCCGCAGCGCCTGCTGTTAACAATGCCACAACCTCACCGGCTGTGACCGTTTCGCCCTCTGGCTTAAGGATTTCACCGAGCACCCCATCCTCAGGAGCAGGCACTTCAAGCACCACTTTATCGGTTTCTAAATCGACTAGATTTTCGTCTCGCTCTACCCGGTCACCGGCCTGTTTATGCCAGGTAACAACCGTTGCTTCGCTGACCGACTCGGGCAGTGCAGGTACCTTGACTTCAGTGCTCATCGGCTTTTCGCTCTCCTTGAAAAATTCGTTTTACCCGAGGGCGTCTGCCACCAGGTTGCGTTGTTGTTCATGATGCACTTTGGCATAGCCCACTGCGGGCGAAGCAGAGGGATCCCGCCCGGCATACCGGAGCTTTTGTTCACGTGTAACGCATTGCGTTAAGTGATGATAGATCTGGTACCAGGCGCCCTGATTCTTCGGCTCTTCCTGACACCAAACAATTTCTTTTGCGGTTTTGTATCGGCGTTTAAGCAGTGCTGAAAGCGCCGCTTCCGGAAACGGATACAGCTGCTCCACGCGAACAATTGCCACATCGTCTCTTTCCTGACGACGGCGCTCTTCAAGCAGATCGAAGTAAACTTTACCGCTGCATAAAACCACGCGCTTAACGCCGCTGGCTTTGATGGGCTCGACCTCGTCGATTACTAGCTGAAAACCACCGTTGGCTAAATCATCCAAAACCGAGGTAGAAAGCTTATGACGCAATAAACTCTTTGGCGTCATAACCACCAGCGGCTTGCGCCAACGGCGGAGCATTTGCCGGCGGATCATGTGGAAAAACTGCGCAGGCGTTGAGGGAATCACAACCTGAATGTTGTTCTCAGCACAAAGCTGTAAAAAACGCTCGATACGCGCTGAGGAATGCTCTGGACCCTGCCCCTCATAACCATGCGGAAGGTACATCGTCAGGCCACACAGCCGGCCCCATTTCGTTTCCCCCGAGGCAATAAACTGATCGATGAGCACCTGCGCGCCATTCACAAAATCACCGAATTGGCCTTCCCAAATGACCATGGTGGTTGGATCAGCAGTGGCATAGCCGTATTCAAAACCCAAGACGGCCTCTTCAGACAACAACGAATCAATAACTACAAAGCGATCAGGCTCCCCACCAATCTCTTTCAGGGGGGTATGCGTTGCGCCATCAACCGCGTTGTGCAGCACAGAATTGCGATGGAAAAATGTACCGCGACCCGAATCTTGGCCGGTTAATCGCACGTTATAGCCTTCTTCCAACAAAGTGGCATACGCCATCGTCTCCGCAAAACCCCAGTCCATTGCAAGGGCGCCGGCAGCCATTTTGCGGCGGCTCTCCATCACCGTTGCAACTCGGGG
>SL_4KL_010_BRINEDRAFT_10002283_pt1 | contig 10827 bp, 14 predicted proteins | sample SodLak_010_BRINE_2_FD_10664 | JGI IMG/M metagenome (IMG submission 10664) | reverse complement strand
GCAGGGGTGACAGCAGCATGATAGCAGCATTCAGCAAGGAGCTCATGGAGCTGGACATGGGTGATTGGCATGAGTTAGCGGACGTAGCCCGCCACCTCGTCAAGTGTGACAACTCAGCAGACCCTGCCAAGCTACAGACCATCATCTCCATCAAGCCTGACTTCTTGCGCAACTTCTGGCTGACCAAGGCCAACAAGTTGTTCCCCCACCTAACGGTGGCTGCCAGAAAGCTTCTCTCAGCCCATACCACATCTTGCGCAGCCAAGCGCTACTCGAGTGCATGGGGCCACATCTACACCTACTTGCGCAACAGCCTTGGCATTGAGACAGCGGAGAAGCTAGTATTTGTGAAGGCAAACATGCCAGAGGAGTGGTACAGCTAGGTAACAACAAGTAGGACAAGGCTTGAGAGTGCGGGCAACTTGAACGAGCTTGGACAATAGCACTGGGGCAATGGGGAGTTCCCAGCCAGATCAGATATAACGTTATATTCTTACCTCCTAGCTGGCAGCTAACTCCTGAATTATTTTTTGGACTTGAAATTTTGCAAAGGGGCAGCGTCCAGCCTGCCCCACCCATCATTAAAATCTGGAGTTGAAATTCATTGCCCTTGGGGGTGCACTGGTATCTATAACAGATCTGTACAACCATTTATATTGGTATGTTACGTGATATAACGTTAAAGAACTTCTCATATAACGTTATACGCCGACCCCTAGTCATGTATGACAGAGGGCTGGGTTTGCATACATACTTAGTGACCTCTGCAGAAGGAAAGAGAGGAGTGGCTGGGTTTTTCACATAGCTTGAATTGGAGGTGCCCAGATTTACATTTGCCAACCACAACACATGCGCTGAAAGCAAATGGCCTACCTAATTTCTGCCATGGAAAAGGCTAGGTGATGAAGTTCCGTTTATATTATATTCATTTTTCTTCTTAGGCGAAACCGTGCACTCGAGGCACAAGTTTATGCTGCTGCTGCTCGTCCAGCTGATAGCTGGAGAATTCCTTAAGACACGTCTTGTGCAATTGTGCAGGAAGGTGATACACAGAAAGTGCAATTCATTACTGCCCTCCTCAATCATATATGCCTGGGCTGGCCAAATATTTCAAATAGAGGCTAGCAGAGCATTAAAATCTTTATGAAAGAACAACAAAAAACACAGGCACACTGACCTCACTGTCCTTTGGCTAACCTTCTTCTCTGTCTCAAGGAAGTGGTCCACATAGGCATCATTTAAAACTATTAATGGAAAAACAACAAAAAAACACAGGCATACTGACCTTACTGTCCTTTGGCCAACCTTCTTCTGTGTCTCAAGGAAGTGGTTCACATAGGCATCCACTAAAACTTGCTCCTTGAGCCTCTTTCGATTGCGGACCATGCCCTGCCAAGAGCAAACAAGGGCAAAGACATGTATCTTACAAGTAAGTTGACAGCCGTGTTCTTCATATTTTTGACCAAGATGGCTCTGACAATTCAAGATTCGGCACAGCAATGTCTGACATGGGACTTGTGGATAAGAACGTGATACGACAATGTGCCATATTGCTCACAAGGGACACACACCTAAATATTTGTTTTTCTAATGTTCATAAAAGTGGCTATGGAATGGTGGATCAAAAATTTGAAGGCGATGGAGTCGTGGAAAAGAAGAACAAGCTGCTGCGGACTTGTTGCCTCTGTGCACTTTTGTGTACTACAGATTGGGTCAGCTTTGTAAGTGCTGGCAGGGAAGGAATGGAGCAGCCTTATAAGAAGCCTTATATGAAGCCTTATAAAAGGATGATAGACATTTCTTCAGAAAAAGCCAACCAAACCTGCCAGCCTTGCCAGCGGTGTTGCTCCTATCTGCCTTAAAAGTTGCAAGTACCAACACAACCAATGGCTTGATGCTGTTGACCCCCGCAGACTGACTAGGAACCAAAACTGGCAGCAGTACGGGCAGGGATGCTCCTAGGTTGACACCATTGCTTAGCAGGAGTTGAGCACATACCAGGCAAAGTTGAACCCCTGCTTACCAGGCTCCTGGCGCTGTCCACGCCAAGCCTGGCTTGTCTGGCAACAAGCTCAAGCACATGAGCGTCAGCGATGACTTCGACCCAAAACTCTTGCCGCCTGAGCAGCAGCATGTCGCTTGCCAGGGGCGCCAATGCAAGGTCCTCCTGTTCTTTCTGGGATTTGTAATTCCTTTGTAGTGGGCATGGCTCTAAAACAGGCTCAGGCATTCTTTCTGCAGGTGCCGAGCTCCCTTTGGAGGCAGCTGCGCAGCAATGGCATGGAATTGAATGCAGCTTGCATTTGCATGCAGGTGGATGCGCACATGCATTTGATAGAGTTGCTTCACAGTACGATGTTTGCACAAGCACTGCTTACAGGCGAGTTTTTAACAACAAAACGCGTAAGGTTGGAATGCATGGGCACCTGGGCTCCTTGAGCTAAGCAGGTCCTCCTCGTTTGTAAACAAGGTGTCAACATTAGGGTTACAACTTATTGTTGAGTAGTGAGTGCAGGGCCTGATGTCATCATTCACACAGAAGGTGCAGAGACTTGTGCACACTACAAAACAGGGATGGGTTCTGCACGCATCTTGAATCGTTGACGTACTGTAACGGCGCGTTTCCAACCAGAAGGGGATAAAGTAATTCAATCCCGTTATTTAATCCTGTTCTTTTATAATCCCCTTAAATTCAATCTCCCTAGCGTTTACGATGGGGATTATAATGAAAATTTGGGAACAAGACCTCAGAGATGAAGGAAATAGTGGATTCTGAGATTGAAGAAATCACGGATGTGGAGCTGTTGCGCAAAGGCATGCCTGACTCCAGCCTCTTGGTACGAGTTGTGTGGGTTTCTCTTTGAGGATGAGGCCATTCCAGACAAGGTCTTGCAGCACTGCTGCTACTGCTGTTATTATAGGAGCTGCTGCTGCTATGGCTAGCTGAGCAGCTGCTGAAGCGGTGCACAGATGGGCAAGCACTCGCATGCGAGTGCGCACTGGAGTGCCCTCTCAGAGTTTGGTCAACACTTGAACAGATACGTACAGAAGCACAATAATGTACAGGAGCAAGAGCTCTTACCGGGGTGAAAGTAGGTCTTTTGACCAGGGTAACGGTGCCCGAACTCTAAGAAGGCCCCTGGCTTACAGGCAGGCTCAATTGAGACCACCGTTTGCACCGTTGCTTGCAATCATTTGATCATCAGGGGGTGGGGAAAGATTCAGTGTGGACGGAGCCATGCCCCGGGGAATTTAATTCCCTTCTGGTATTTAAATCGACACCCCCCCCTGTATTAAAAAAGGATTTCTATCCCGCCTTAAGGAATTTAATCCCCTATTGTAAAACAAAACAGGATTAAATTCAAATCATTTAATCCCAAAAATTAATTTAATTCCCTGTTGCAAACCCGCCGTAAAACATATACCCTCCCAAAAGAGGATCCGTGTCTGCACTTGTACTGCTGTGTTCAGCACAATTTAGTGGCCCCACATCACCGCCTAGGCTTAACGTTGTGATATCATATATGTCTTTGGACCCAGTGGGTTGGGGGAAGGGCGAGTCGGCGTCAGTTCGTGCCTCCTCAACCCCCCTCCTCTTGGAAGCTCACAGACAAATCCTGCAACAAATACTCAAGAATGCAGCTGCACCCCCAGAAGTAGGATTCTGGCTTGCTTTGTGCAGAGATGGACACTAAACGGAGCAATCAAATTGTTGGATGCGACATTGAAAGCTTGCCTCTAGCAGGCCTTGACGAAGTCAGCATCTTCTAGCCTGTATTACAGCTTGGCAAGCATTACTCAAAGAAATGAACGCAAAGCCCACCCTCCTTGCTTACCCCACTCACTTCTTCTGCTTGCACCACCTGCGCTCTTGATCAGTGCATTATTCTGGGTCGCGACCAACTTCTCATTTGTTTTTGCTTGCTGCGAGCATAGAAGGGTTTGTACGGCAAGGTGTTGTGTGGGAGGTATAGCTACTGCTCTGTACTGGGGTCCCACCATGCGGGCAACAATGATCTTCTACGATCTTTTTCTACCGTGCTGTATATTCTTTTTAAGTGCATGGAGTACTCCCCCGGTCCTGCATAATGCCTCTTTTTGTGTAACTACTACAGTGCTATGTGAACAGCAAGACTAGCTTGACAGAGCATTGAAACAAGAGCAAAGGAAGAAATGCTCACTTTTGGAGCGCAACCTAGGAAGCACATCAAGGAAGGCAGAGTCAGGGGAAAGGGCTGGGAAGGGCAACCTAGGAAGGGCTGCACACGGGCGCCTGAGTAGGATGCACCTGAAAAAACAGGTAGTAGACGCTGGTGCTCCAATCCTTGTTGTCAAGTCGTACACCGGCTGCTCTGTGCCCGAGCGCCTCTTCCGCCTGCATATGGTGCACAAGCACTGCTGAGCGCTCGCTCATGCCTTGTCACATGCTTTGTTAACCTGCAGCGTTCCTTTAGCCCAAAGCCAAGCATGCATACAGGAGCTTGCCAGCTTGCACCACAGCAAAGGCGTGAGGAGGTTGCTCAGACCTGGCTGGCTGACGTGCACGCAAAAGCTTTCCAGCTTGTGCCAGCAGGAGCACTTCACAAGGTGTGCTGAGATTGTGAAGGGATCAGCATGAAGCAAAAGCAGGTCCAATGACCCCTCCCTTTTTCCAGTGACCTGTACGGCAAGAGTGTTATGTTCAGGGTGCACAGCCTATGGAATGCGGCTTGTGGATGGTGTGGGGAATGGGGTATAGAAGGGGACAGGTCCTTTGTCATGTGACTCTACTGATGTGAGGATGGGCCCTTAATACAATAGGATGTGCAACTCCCAATAAAGTACATGCCCTCATTATGAAGGACGGACCCCAATCATGAGAGGATGGGCCCTCTTACTAAGCCATAGCTTGCTGCACGGATTGCACACAAAGCTTTTGTTTTATCATGGGCAGCACGTACCTTGATCCTCCCCAGTGCGTGGCGCTTGCGTTCCTGTGCCAAGGCCCGCGCGTACACCATGGCGCTGGGTGCACCGGCTGCGGTGTAAAACGACGCCTGTGACGATTTGCTGCGCAAAGGGCCATCCACGGAATGATCCAGCTGCGGCTGCGACCAGCACGAGAGTGCAGAGATGGAGCGGCTGAGTGCGCCTCTCTCTGGGTGCTGATGCTGGGGCCTAGGCAAAGGCAGCCTGTCCATGGCATGTTCGCTGCCTGCCGTGGCGGCAGCGCCACTGCGACTGGTGCTGTTGCTGCGGGCGGGCATGGTGCGGCTGAGGGCGGGTGTGCAGGCGCTCTCGCGGCTGGCAAAGCTGCCCCACAGCCAGCTCGAGCTACGCAGCTCAAGGCTGCCCTCACGCTCAGGCAGGCCTCCTCGGCCCCCCTCTCCACAGGCAGGCTCCTTCTCCTCTGCTGAGTAACCCTTGGTGTTAAGCCCGTGGCTGATGAGCCTTGAGGGACCGGACTCTTGCCTGCTCCAAGCGTGGGCGTGGCTAGAGGGGGGGAATCCCCCACTTCCAAATGTGCTGAGAGCGGATGCACTCCCAGGCGAAGAGCCGACCGAGGGCGACCATTGCCTGCTGCCGGCCCTTCCGTGCCTCAGGCTAAAGCTGCTGCTGCGCACCGATGGCTGCCGCGAGGGATATGGTGACGTGGGCGTGCTGCACGCAGTGCTGGATGCCTTGCTGCTCTCGGGACATAGGGAGCCTAGGCAGTCCAGGGCTAGGTGCATGGTATGCCCATCGCAGCTGTACCAGCCTGAGGGGTGAAATCAAGAATGTGTGTGTGCCTATGTGTGGGCGCATGTGTGCGTGCGTGTGTGTATGGGCGTTCGTGCTTGCCTCTGCTAGCATGCCTCCGTGCATCTGCGCCAAGGGGAATAGCTTCCAGCATCTTCTCCTGTGTTCCAAGTGTTGCGTTGGGCATGAGAGCCAGTGCCCCTGCCTGAGCATTCGCATCAGGATGATTCCCAGCCCAAGATGGTTTTGCGCATCAAAACTAGAATGCATCTCCACATCATGTTGGGTCCCAGATCCAAGCCAAGATGCTTTTCCTTGGCACACTCCATGCACACCCCATGCACATCCCATGCACACCCCAAACACACCCCGTGCAGCCTCTTTGCATAACCCGTGCACACCCCGTGCAGCCTCTTTGCCAGCTGCAAGGCTAGGATCGCCCCTCTTCAGGACATGCAGCGCCTCCAACAGGAAGGTGCCAAAGCACCCTGATCTGCTTGCATTACAGCAGAATAAGAGGTCAAGAGCTCAAGCGGCCGCTTTTTGGGCCACTCCCTAAAGCTGCAAGCGCTGGCCTTTGCCGGAGCTTAAGGGAAAGTGCAGTGGGTGGCTGCTAGGCAGCCAATGCAACGATGCCTGCCTATAAGGAGAGTGACAAGCAAGCCTGCTCACCAGGCAGCCCAGCATGCCGCCAGGCTCGCTGCATCATGGCCCACGTGATCTCAGGCTTATCCACTTCCACAGCGCGCTCCTCAGCCTGCCCATCCTCATCCTCGCTGTCTGTGGAGTCCTCCTCCTCTGGAGGGGGTTGCGCCTTAGCAGCAGTCCCTCGTCTGGTCCCACTTCCGCTGGCAGCACCATTAGCCTTTGTTGGGGCGGCCGCACAGGGGCGTGGCTTCGCAGGGTCCTTGGGTAGCTGGGGCACCTTAGGATGCTGGTACGCCCGCTCGATGGCGCGGCCAATCTGGACATTTGACAGATGCATTCCGGGGCAAGATACAGGGTGCATTTTGGGGCACAGTGAAGGATATGCATTCTGCGACACAGTGCAGGGTGCATTTTGGGACACAATGTAGCATGCATTCTAGGACACAGCGCATGGGCTGTGGGAGGAAGCGTGAGGGCCCTGGGGAAATGCGGATGCGTGTGGGAGGGCAAGTGCACAGCCGATGTAATTTTGGTTGGACTGGCGCGTACGTTGGCAAAGGTGCGTGGTGCTCTATCAAATCTAAATCATACAAGAGCACTGTGTCAATTCAACACGCACATCTGCTCAACGCAAGTATGCACTTGCTTGCTTGCCCAATACTTTGTGCAGGTGTGTTGCAACGGTCAGTTGAGTCATACAGCAGTGTTTTGTGAAAGTGCGACGCCAGACTGCCAAAAAGAGAGTAAGATCAATCTGTACTTCACAGCCACGTAGGGATTGTACACAATCAAATCAAAACATTAGCAAAGGGGCATCTCAACCAGCCGGGGTGGATCATGACGAGCCATGCATCATGTGCCAGCACTGCCCTGCCGTGCAGCTACCTCTCTGGGCAGTTGGAAGCCTGTGGGGCATGCAGGCATGCTCTTTGCTCATGCCCCATTGTTCTGTGATGTACCTTTGCTTCAATGTGCCATGGTAAGCCATGCTGGAAGGGAGCGCCACATGTCGTTGCACTGCCTCGGCACACACTCACCTCGCAGGGCAGCTTGAAGCTCAGAGAGCGCACTGGAATGCACTCCCCCTGCTCAATGCACATCTGGTGCAGCGCAAGGTCCTGGCCCAGAGTCCCCACGGAGGCGTGCTCATTATGGACCTGCATCAGCCACGCACACGTGCATTGAACAGCAGTCACATTATCCTCGTTGCTGACCTGCGCTTTTCAAACCTGCCGCACTTAAAATGCATTTAATAGATCCGCGCATGATGCGGACCTGCACAGTCGTTTACGCTGTCAAGCATCAATGCAATCTCGTCAACAAGCTACACAGGGTGTATTGTCCTGCACCTGGCGAGCTTTCATGCAAGTATGCACCATGCGCATCGATGCGATGCATGGTCCCATCACATTTGGATGTACATCTGGAGGGTGTGCACGGAAGGCCATCTTTGGAGAGTCCTGAAGGCTGCCAGTGATTGTAGCCAAACCGTACAAACAGCTTTGTGCGGGTGGATGGAGTACAGGTCTGATGCTTGCAGCCTTGCAGGATGAAGGCATGCTGACTTGCTTGCTGTAGCCTGCAAGCGTGTCAGCACACAACGGCAGCTGATGCTTTGCCTTCTCAGGCTTAGGGCTGAGCACAGAGGAGCCACGGAGGAGCCAGAGCCTAGCACTCGCTGGAACCCGGTGCTTAGCATCTCAGGGCTTGAGAGACTGCTACAGGACAACTGGAACCCAGTGCTCACTGGCAGCTGGTGCTTTGCCTTCTCAGGCTTAGGCTGTGCGCGCAGCCACAGGTCCACCCCTTGAGCAAGGCTGGCTGAGTCGCACGGGGCCAAAAGCGTGGGCGCCCTCATCGCCTGCATCAGCCGCTGCAGCACCTTGCCACAGTGCACACCTGCCGGCCAAAGCAACGCGTCAGCAAAGTGCCAAAGCACTCTTACCACTTGCATCAGCCGCTGCAGCGCCATTTGATTTTGTTTAAGTCTAAAGGTCAATGGTGCACAAATTACTGATGGTCTTCACTTTGAGGGCTAACATTCATTCAAAGCCCCCAAGAGCTTCAGATGCCGTAAGAATTCAAGGGTTGGTTGTGATAAAAGTTTCCTTTGAGGGCAACACAGGATCAAAGGTGTGGGGGGGTAAAACAGGATCGAGACTGTGAGGTTAAAACACGACCAAAGCTGCATGAAGTGTCTCTGGCATCTGTGGCATGAATGTGCTTCTTTCAAAAGGTTGAGGCCGCGCATGCTCCTGCCAAGGAAAAAACACAGGCCTGTGTGCCCACGCTCAGGCACAAGGCTGCCAGGAAGCTGATACAAGAGGAGCATGCAGGCAATAAGCATGCCTAGTGCAGAATGGGGGTCATGGGAGGTGGTATGTAAATATAGGCACAAGTATTTTTTGCAAAGAAGACACATGCAGATTGGGCCCAACCTGCGCCAGTTGTAGGATAAGCGTGAGCATGCTTGCTACATTCAGTGCTGTGTGTGTATTTGCCATGAGCTTGCATAATGCTTCAAAGCTGCAACACCTAGAACACCATGTTATGCAACAATCATCATTCCCTGCATGACACCTCATCGTCCAACCAGAAGGACCCTTCGGGGAGGAAGGAAGGATGCTCGGTCATACAACCAGCAGGAACCCCCACCTGAAAGGCCAACCTCCTCAAGCACATCCTGCACCTCCTCCACGTAGCGCGAGGTCTCAAAAGGGACCAGTCCGTGCTTTTGAAGATTCTTATCTGCAGCAATGCAGGAACCAGCCAGCTTGCAATGGTAAATCTGGAGGCGGTGCTGGCACCCTCATGGGACATTGGTCAGGAAAGTGGTTTGTCCTGGCCCTCTTGCTCAAAAACTCTCCCGCAAGACGAGGTGTCAGATGCAAGCACTGTCTACAAGAGGTGAGAGCACCCACTGCAAGCGGCAGGCGCCTCAGCGCACTCCCCTCATCACTGTCAGGCGCACGTATTTCCCTTGAAGCACACTGGCAAAATGACTTCCCTTGCGACTGTCTAGCACATGCACCTCCCTTGGGGTCCATAGTCACACGCTTTCCCTTGTGGCTGTCAGGCATATGCATTTTCCTTGTGACTCACAGGCGCACGCGTTTTTCTTGTAGCTTGCAAGGCACTGAGCAAAGCAACACCTGGCCTCTCCCCAAAATAGTGGTGCAGCAGCTCTCACCCCCAAACCCCTATCACTGGAAACGCACCCAGACATGCCCACCCCTCCCCGGCACGCAACAACAACAGACCTTTGCAAGAAGCCATTTCTGCTTGGTCCTGCTCCTCTGCAGCTACGCATGTGCTGTCCTCATCAGTGTCTGCATCAGCATCACCATCTAACTCCAAGCCTCTCTGCTGGGTTGCTTGCGGCTGTGCGTGCTTTGACACGCCTTCGAAAAGGTCATCCAGCTCCTCATCTGTGGGGGCGGGGGGGGCGCGTGACTCCGCGGACAGAGGCCGACCTGGACACCCACACCCACGCGTTGTGAGCACTGCGCACTTGAGCTGCACCCATGTGCACGTGGCACCCTTGTGTGCATGCAGTGGCAAAAGCCTGAGACTGCCATCAAGGTGCTTCGTGTGCGTCAAATGCGCGAGTGAGATGTGTTCCACGGGGGTGACGTGTGTAGCCCTTGTGTCCAGAGTGCACTGGTGAAAAAAGCAAAGAGGCACCGTAAAAACTCGTGCAGTGCAAGCATCAAGGCATTGCGTTCAGCAATCTGCAGCGCAGTTGGCGAACTGACCGTCCACTGACGAGGGCCATGCGTGACATAGACTTGCCATGCCACGTCAAATCAAATGAGAGTGCGCCCTCCCTTGCCCTGTGTCAAACATTTTGTACTCTTGTATGAGCCACGTAAATGAGAGAGAGGCAAGGGGGAGACAGAGGGAGAGGGAGGCTGAGGATGGGAGGCGGAGAGGGAGGGGCTGAGGGCAGCAACTTAGGCAGCAAGGCGATCGTGTGCGTCCTAGACGCGGGTTCAATAAAGCCTGTTGCAGAAGTGAGCCATGAAGACAGGGTCACATGCAAAATGAGGGGCTGTTGGCGCCCTCTGTCCCACCCTCATGCCACCACTCCGCACCAGTCACACGGGCATCCAAGAGCTGCCAATCCACGCCATCCAGCCACTGCGTGTTGATGACGCGCAGCGTCCTGTCCATGCGGCCAGCTTCTTTCCTCCTCTTCTGGCGGCCCACTACTTTCTGCAGTGACAGTTGATTGTGCGCCCAAAGCCCAGGGCTTTTTGCAGCAGCGCTTGCGGCAGTGGTGCTGTGCATGTTGCAGCAGTGGTGCCATGCATGGGCCGTGCGTGATTGCATGTAGCATGGTTGCATGGTTGCAGCAGTGGTGCCATGGTTGCAGCAGCGGCTCGCAGAAGCTGGGGGTGCGAGCCTGGCCGCCTTGACGCCAACTCGAGCCAAGGACCTCCAGCGCAGGGAGCTCTATCC
>SL_4KL_010_BRINEDRAFT_10002278_pt1 | contig 10836 bp, 14 predicted proteins | sample SodLak_010_BRINE_2_FD_10664 | JGI IMG/M metagenome (IMG submission 10664) | reverse complement strand
AGGAAGGGGGGGAGGAGGGAGAGGAGGAGGGAGGAGAGGACATGGAGTTGGACATGATGCGCCGGGGAGGAGGGGCAACACCCCCTCAGCTGGCCCAGCCGCTGCCGCTGCCCCTCCCCCCTGAGCCCATTGGCAAAGTGCAGGTGTGGGTGGAGCCTTACTATTTTTTGCCTTATGCACCTGTCTGGCCTTTTCTTTGTCTCTCTGTGCATCGTATCTACTTTGTACCCAAACACCCTCTCTCATGCATCTCAACAGCTTCTTTTGAGTGGGGAGGGACAAAAAGGTGTTGTTGCTTGCCACTTGCCCATTTGCTGCCACTTGGTACTCATGTTATCCCAGCTCTCATACTCTTCCTTTCTTCGAACCTGTCAACTTTTGCCGACACGTGCGCAGGTTTGCACATCTGCTGCACAGCAGCATGACCACGACAACAACATTCAAACATTCAAAACTGGAGCACGCTGCCTATGCAACGCAGGCGGCAAAGTACAGGGTGATCCGTGTGCCCAGCTCGCCTGACCCAGGCTTTGAAATTCTGATGTACACGCCTGGTTTCACATTAGACCAGATCCAAGTCAGGGCCTTCCCTGAAGGTGCGTGCAGCCAACAAGCTTCGGCACTGCAACGCCACAGGCTATTTCCTGAGTGTGTGTGCAGTGACTATTTAAGTATAGTACGCCTGCTACAAACAGCACACACCTGGGAATCTTAAGGCAATGGAACCACTTTTGAAGAAATGCTTGGAGCGCAAGGGAGATGTGGATCCTTTCAACTGGGCCTCACCTCTGCATCCTTTCAACCGGCCTCACCTCTGCGGCCTGCATCCTCAGAGCAATGTGCATCCTTTCACCTAGGCCTCACCTCTGCATCCTTTTGCATCCTTTTACCTGGCCTCACCTCTGCAGCCTACATACTCAAAGCGGTGAGCATCCTTTCACCTGGGCCTCTCCTCTGTGGCCTACATCTTCAAAGCGATGTGCATCTTTCACCTGGGCCTCACCAACCCCTGCTAGTGCAGGGCGTGTCGAGGTGTCAGCGACGCCCAGAGACCTTGCTGAGGCAGCGATCTGGTTCATCAACCCTGTGCACGTCAGCGTCAACCTGTCCAACCCCATCGACCCCTACCTGACACAGGTAACAGCCGCACCAGCAAATGGCCTAGCTTCCAAGCACCATCAACCAGGGTTAACAGACCCTGCTGCCTCCTGCCCGTTTTCTGGGTGTGTGAGCTTGTCACAGTTCTCTCGGGTCTCTGTGCTGATGCTGTCCAGCACACCGTGTGCTTAGCAGCTTGTTCATTCCATGCACTCAAACCCTGGCACAAATTACTGCATGCGCCTTGATGCACTTGAAATCCAAATATGACGGGCTCTCCAACATGCTGCAAACCAACGACAGCAGGCTCCCACCATTAGCTGCCCCTGACCCACTCCCTACTTCCTAAAATGTTGTCACGCCAAATCATTGTTATGATTGATTAAGCATCTCAGGAAGGTATGCCATGCATGACATCTGCATTCCCCCCACTCAGCAGTGAAATGCAAGCATGAGGTGCTGAATGTTAGATGTATCATGTTTGAGGGAAACAATGTGTGAGGCTGAGTCTAGAAGGAAAAGTCACCAAGTCTACACAGCCAAAGCAAAAAAGCTATTCATGCAATGCAGTCACCAGAACAAAGTACAATGTATCAACCTTGAGAAAACACATAATTGAAGTTGCGAAGCCTGAAGCTTATGCGATCACAATCAGCATTCCATCCTCCCCAATCCTCTTGCTGGGGGCTCATATACTGACAGTCTCAATCATTCCTCACCTCTCTGTTAGCACAGCAAATATGTCTGTATCTCAGATCAAAGTCCAGGCCCTCTTGGCCTCAACAATGACAGCAGGTAAATCTCTCATGCCTCAAGGCAGCGCACTCTGGTGCTCAAAGTCTGGGCCGTCTTTCAAGGCTCCTAGACTCTCGCACTATAATTCAAAGAGGGCCCAGACTGAGCACAGTAGTGTGTTGCCCTGAGACATGAGAGATGTGCCTGCTGTTGTTGCTGAAGTCAAGAGGGCCTAGACTTTGAGCACCAGAGTTTGCTACCCTGAGGCATGAGAGATGTACCAGCCATTGTCGCTGACGCTGAGAAATGTCGCGATGAAGAGAGGTGGTCTTGCTCGTCCAGAGTAGCCCTAAACCATACTACAAAGAACTTCAATTATAGTCTTTGCACTCAGGCTGATACTGCGCGTTGGGGTATATGATGCTGCTGCCACCCATCCATATGGATATCCTGCAGACGCTGCTACTTCTTTGCTCACATCCCTACTCAGGCATGACCAGGCTCGTTTTGCATGGGCGGGCAGTGCCTCAAGGGAGAACTCCAGAGTTCAGGGAAGGAAGGTTAGGATTATAAAAAGAGGGCAATTCAGTCACACAACCAATAATAGCCAAGTGACTTCCAGCAAATGGACAATGACAACAATTTGCAATGACACTTATCTGGCGTGACAATATCCCTCAAACACATGTTTCATCAATCGCTGCACACAGGCTCTGATGACCATAGACGGCAGGTTGTTCATCCGTGCTTATGACTGCACAAAAAGAACAGGAGCCAATACGCCATGACCTTCAAGCCCTTTACACCTAAGACCAATTTAGAAGAGATAGGATTCATGCAAGATTTCCATGCCTCCATCACTTGGGTTCTGTCATAACGGAGCTGAGGAAATGTGGCTTGCTTTATTATAGTGCATTCTCACCTGAGAGGCTATACATTTGTTAAGTTGGTTGATTGTTGGCTCAAGTTATGGGGTGAAAAGATTGTCACGCTGAGAGACCTCAGCACACCAAGTAGACTTGTCATATGACCATACTCTGTGGCTGGCCCACCAGCGCCTATTAATATCACATTAGATGATCTGGGCATATTCATAATTATTCATGTATCTTTGGAGATGTGTACTTTCGAAGCAGTAACAAAAAGGTTCTCTTAACAGATGGATCCAACAGGTTCACAAGAGCTCTTCCCAGCTTTTTTTACCCTCTGACAGGCATCTACATTCTTGACATCAAAGCCGCCCAACTGCCATTATGGTTCTCACCAACAGAGGCATGCCTTTTTTGAGAATGTCCCCAACAAGTCCCAAGGAGAGGAGGAATACCTTATGTATGTGCTGTTCTGACTCTGATACTGAGGACAGCCTCTTGGTGGCAGTGCTGGTGTGAGATTTACATGCTGAAACCATATCCAGGCACATTTGCTTACTTTGGAAGACTTCAGACTCTAATAATCACCGTCATGACTACCGGCCTAGTAGAGTGTTCACTGAAAGAACAGTCTAGCAGTCGCACTTTTTGACTGAAGGCCTTATCCTTGTAATCGTTATCCTTATAATGTATTGATGAAGATTGAATTCTTAATTCTTGAAAGAATAGTCTAGCGGGAAGCATCCAGCCAATGTGACCAACGTCGCCGTGCATCAGGTACTACCAGTGCTGCCAGATCTCTGACCAATAATCATTATGGGAAACATCATGATGGAACCTCTGTCCTGCTATAACTAAGCAAGTTGGAGTTTCTTGCTTAAGCTTTGTGCGTTTTTAGTGCCTTCAAAACCCTGCCTTTAAATGGCACTTCAACTGCAAATTTCTGGTCTGGTCATAATGAGCTAGAGCTCAACACCCCACCGTACTTTCTAGTTGGAAGATTTAGGCAAAATGTGCTCGTCCCGAGAGGCTGGGGAAAGCATCCAGGATGATTTCATTCATAAATTGCAATGTTAACTTTACATTGGATAACTAGTCTCCTTTGTGAGTCAAAGAAAGACTACGCCAACAGGGAGACCCCTGTTTGCGTAAATAAAAAATAGGTTAACATCTGGTGCAAGCACTTGGCAAACCCCTGCCATCAAGATAGGGAGCGGATTGTGAGTGGAGGTTTTTACCCCTCCTCATCTTCCCTATTTCCATGGTATAGATCTGTTGCGCATATATTGTGTGATTGACAACCTAGTCAGTGATCATCATCGACAACAGGGTTATGAAAATTTTGTGATGGAGCCAATCGAGGTGTGGGTGGGAAGCGGTGGGTCAAGTGTTTCCTGACATCTGCCTCTCCTGAGCACACAGCTCAGCGGCAGAGGTCCCCACGCCCTAATTCACCCAGGAGATGCGGCCCAATTTTTAACATTGGCGTGTCAAACTCGGAGTTCGGGGCTGTGTGCAGGAAATGGCGTGCACTGTTCTAACCTGACATTCTGTCTTTCCGACATTTCCTTCTACCCACCGCACCAATTCTGAATCCAAGGGCACCATTGGAGCCAGAAAGGATCAAGATATCCAATTGTGTGCTTAAGTTGGGAAACGATGGGGTGACTGGAAAGTGATGCCTTGAGGAGCCCATTTGGCCACCTTCGCCTGAGGAAGGGGTGACCCAGTGGTGGGGACGACCTTTATCTATGTGGACTGTTTTGCTTGTTTTCCAGGTTTCCAGGGTATAGCCAGTAGCCCACATGATTGTAAAAAGCTTGTGCATAGTTTGGCTGGCGATAGGTGGTAGCATGGTGGGGTGGCTCAAGCTTTAATGAATCAGGGGCCTGTATTTGTTCCCATGGGTGATAGCGGGGTGCTTTATTCGGTAAGTAATTGCCTATTTTGGGTTTTACAGCTGAAAGGGACCGCTTGTAAAAGTCATAAAATGATACCCTTTAGCATTTGTGGGTCAGCTACTATGTTGCATGTCTTTGGATCTTTAAGGGCTTATAAGCCTGCTCATTTCTGATCAGAACTAGCAAAGATATGCTTGTGGACCTTTTGGGTTCGACCCAGTTCTTTATTCATTGTCTTTTGCTGCTTTTTCCTTTCATTTTGATGGCATTCTTTGGCATGTGTTCTGTCTACAAGGGCTTGTTTGTTCTTGATATAATAATCAGCATTCCTTATTTGTGTATGTAATGTCCCTTGCCTGAGGTGCTCAGGCATGAAGTTCAAGTTTTTTAAGTCATGTGCAGCACAGTTTAGGGATAGTTTTCGACATGGTTCTTCTAATATGTTAAAAGACACTGCTGTTATTGCGACAGAATTTAGATGAGATGCTAGACAATCAATGGTGTTTTATTGCTTAATGAAATTTTGTCTTCTTTTTCTTGTGGGGCGGTATATGCAGTGCTGGCCAGCACTGGTGCCTACAGAAAGTGTTGTGCATACATTTAGAGCCACTTTGTTGGCAGCATGCAACAAGTCTGTAAACAGCTTGTGCTTGCTCCTCAACGTCTTCTGTTGCAGGCCTTTTATCCCAACTAATGTATCTAAACAGTGAATTTTGCACTTTGAATTTCGAGACTGGACAGAGACGCTCGTGCTTCATCATAAATTGGGTTAAAATGATATTTGAAGTTGTTCTAGCTTCTGTAGCAAGCTGTACCCTGGATCAAGAATGGCATTGGTGAAGGAGAGTTGATCAGCTTCAGAGATGGGACGTGCAAAAACTCAGATGTTATTTTTTTTCATTCTGCGTGACTCTACTAGCAATTCTGGCTGGGAGGAGTACACCATCCATTATACTACTTTGTGTATTCATGCTTTTCATTTGAGTTAGCCGTGGCCTGCTGGTGTGTCCACTGTCAAGGAGGGTTAAGTTTTTTTTTGGCATCTATTGGTAATAATTGACTTTCAGCTACGAACTGCCAGTACATAACATCTGTTGTTAACGAAGGCAGTTTGATCTGTCATCATCGTAGAGTGTGGCATTCATATCCCCTAGGATGATGGGGACTGCTTGGCGATTTTTTATTAAGTGTGTTATCTAAAATTGCACTTCTTTCCTCAGTTTTAGAGCCTCTGTGCTACTGCATGACCACCAGTGTGTGCTTAAGAGTAGGATGGGTGTGTTTTGAGCCACTGATCGTCCATTCGTATTAATTTCTCTGAGGCTTGTGAGATTAAGGATAGTGAGTTTGTTCTTGCCACAAACGAAAGTGCCCCCAGTCGCACTAAGGGAAGACCTGCTATAGTAATTAATTAGCAGATCATTGAGCCAAGGCCTTCTTCTCAAGTCAGTATGCTTCATCTCGGTAAGTACCAGTATATCTGGTTCGTGACAGTGTAGAGCTTGTTGGATATCCAAGCGGCTTTTATACAAGCCCCTAATATTCAAGGTGTACATGTTTATCTGTGTGATTGGTTTTGCCTGGATTGCTTGGTTGTGCGATCTGTAGAAAATCTCTTCTACAAGTTAGAGAATTGCATAGTTTTAGGGCTTGAGAATCTTGGTTTTCTTTGGATATGGTTGTTTGGGCTTCAAACCTCTGATGATCAAAAGGGACTGTAAAGTCTGCTGTGTGTAAGTCTTCTCTTCTGCCTTGCCTTCTCTTCTGCTCTTCTGCCTTGCCTTCTCTTCTGCTCTTCTGCCTTGCCTGCCTTAAGGACATTGCTGTGTCCGCTCGCGTCTTGTAACAAACAAACAAACAAGTCTGCATGAGCAGCATTTTCTTGCCAGATATCACCTGATTGAATCAAGATGGACCTAGTGCAATTGGACAGCTGTTTTCAGATCGAGCAAGACACTTATACAGTGCGAAAAGAAATAACTGCGCAAGCAGCAAAAAAAATGAGACTGGTTTCTATTCTTTGTGATAAATATGACTTTTCCTTTAAAGTAGCATCTAAGACGATACCTCTATCGACTTTAATGTGATTTGCCCTTTGGTGTCAAGTCTGACTGAACAATCTTGGCTCGCATATTCTGAGAAGTACCTTTCTAGGTTCCAATCTTGGTGGTGGAGGAGGTCACCTCACCACAAATCACGGTGATTCACAATTACTAATTATATATTTTAGGCAAATTTCCCTTTTATGGGGGAGTACAAATGCTGGAGGTTGTGGGGCCATTACTAATATATATAGTATAGCCTTCGATTGTATGAGCTTTATTCATTTTATTTGATAGGTTTTCGTGTCCATACTATGGGTAGTACCCCAAGAGTTGAGACTGGATGTTGGCAAATCCAAAATAAAAACTGTGACAAATGTGGCTGGAATGATGTCCAAGACGAAAACCATGTCCTCCTTTCATCCCCTTGCATGGAAATGTGCTTTTCGAGATGGAAATTCAAGCAGAGCAATTTAAAAAATTTATTGTGGCTGACAGTTTTCATATTGGAGACACTGGGGCGTTTAATTTTGACAGCATCAGTGCTGAGGATGTGACCGTTCTAAACTTAAACTTTAAGATAGACGAACGAATCACTTCTTTTTGTTTCTGAGGCTATCATATCCATGATGGATATTTTTTGTCTGGCTGGCAGTGACCAGCAAGCCCAGCAGTCAACCCATTTGGCTGAAGGATTTCAATATTAGTGCATACAGCTAAAACAAATAAACGAAATAAGGTACCAAGTCCAGAAGCAAGTTATTACCGAAGAATGCTTCAGCGAAAGCTGTTGGCTTAAATAGTCTGCTACTTAGTGCATTCAATGCAAGTTGGTGTCCACAAAGCCAGTCTAAAATGGTAGGTGAAAGTCCCAGTAAAGCCATGGTCACAAAACTAGAGTTTGAATGGTCCAAATAACGAAATAACCATGCTCTACAGCCTTTTACCGCTATTGTAGCTACTACTGGAGTTGTGTTCCACGAAAGTTGGATGTATTGCCGCACAAGCAAGGAAACATGGGCACAATGTGCAGTAGCTCAGTCACAGCTTCTATGGAATCTCACGAAGGTTGACCGAAGATGTGAGGTGCTAACTGCAAAATGAAAGCCATAAACATTTGATCAAGCAAACGCCTGCTCATAGCAGATTATGTGGGCATTTATATCATTGATGATGAAGCCAAGGTTGCCTCTCTGACGCTGTAGAGAACGCTGTAAAGAACAAAAAGAAGAGCCTCTCTTGGTTACCTTGTGCAGTTGCAGAGGAAAGCTGCTGGCTTCTCTGCGACAACACGCCAAGCAGAAGCGCTTGGTGTAAAAGAGGCTGCAATCAGGACAAACCATCTTGCCACAGCTTTGGCAGTCGGAGCCCAGAGCAACAGGTCTCTGCTTCGCACAGAATGGATCGCTGATCATGTAGACATCCTCAAGGAACCTGCCGATAGAGAGTAGAAGCCAGCAGCTTTCCTCCTTGTGCTGCACATGGTCATGTCTTCTCATTGTAGCAAATGGGCAAAATTCCAGAGGACACCGTTGTAGGCTGGACCCCCCCCCTCCCGCAGAGGGTTAGGGGTGGGGGTGCGGATACCCGCGCGGGGGGATAGACAGCACATGCGGGGGGTTCAAGAGATGCATGTTGAAAAGGCAGGAAAACTGCTTGTTTTCCTTATTTTGCACAGTCCCCAGATGCAAGAGTGGGCAAATTTTGCTCGTCAAAGGCTTACAGGAATCTGGGAGCATGACCCAGGGGCGCACAAGTTTGCATCATGAACCATTTACATGTACACACAGGACATGCGCAAACAGGCAATTCGTTTGAACGCATGACAATCATGCATGCAAGCGGCGTGTGCTCTCAAAAGAGTGCCCAATGAGCACTCACACTAATCGAGACGGGGGCTGTACAAACTTGTCAAGGCAGGCTTCTGCTGAAGAAGGTTGTGCGCGCCCCTTAATCTGGTATGGTGCTGTAAACCCACAAACTTCACACTTGAACGTCTGAGTCATGCCCATGTGTACGTGTGCCGTACATTGAGTTGAAAAAGGATGCAACGTCGATACAGGTAGATCGCCCTCCTCTATGTTCAAACAATTATCAAGTTTATTATTTTAATTTATGGAAGCCATAAAAGAGGCGGAACAAGAGGTCGGCACGAGGGAATGCCCATTGTGCACATTCATCGAGGCTGGACCATGCAAGTAGGTTGGTGCTGCTGTCAAGTGCCACTGGTGACAGATTGGTATCTGTACACCGATTGTAAGCAGGCCAGAAAGAAGTGAGCGCAAATCATGCAAATAGCGTGCATGCCGCCCTGCAGAGAGCCTCATCAGGAGTGGGTCAGCTGCCGGCAAGCTTCAAAAGACCAGGGCAAAGATTATGTGACCGAGTGTAGTGAGAACGTGAGTAGGATGCGACTGCAGTCACACATCAAGTACAATTAAGCAATGTTTTTGTCTGTGTGTGAGCAGCCCTGTGACTGATAGGATCACTGATCATTTTTTACGCACGATACAAGCTGCGTTTTTAAATTAGACATCCATTAAGCGATTTTCAATGAACACATTTCGCAGTTTAAATCCTTCTTAATGTGCACGCTCGAGCATGCCGGCTACTACGGGCCGTTCCTGGATATGCTTGGCGTGGGAGCCCCTGATGAAGAGGGCAAGCCAAAAGAGCAGAAGAACACCGTGGCTAACGACGCAGCTGAGCAGTAGGGAAACGGCAAAAGCGTATCTGTTCCTCTTCTTCACATAGTTTGTTGTCCAAGGTGTGCTACATGTAGGTACCGCATACCTATATTTGTGATATACCCTTAATAATACGCTCATCCCTAACTCAAGCTCTCTGCCACAAAAATTAATGTTGCTCATGCCTTCATGGTTTGTGCATACATTTGTCTGTGCGTGAGCCTCATGGGACCTGGAGGGAGGCCTGCGTGGATCATAAGGGGCCTTGATGGGATGGGATGACTTGAGAGACTTACTGGCCTAGCTTAGTGTAGTACTGCCAAGCAGTGCCTGCCTGCCAGGTTTTGATGTCTTAAATGCGCGGTCGACGCTTCAGCAAAAGGCTTCCAGAAACTGCCCTTATTTGGCAGGTACAGCATTGTAACCCACACCTTGTTGGACAACGTATGAGCCAGCTCTGATGGTCCGAAGCAAAGTAGTGCTGAATGCTACAGCAAGTATGGTGATTTAGTACTGCAAAATAGTAACGATCCCTTAATGTGATTTATTTCTTATTCTTTTTGAGGATGAAGTTTCATCCAGAACTCCTCCAGCGTGGTTTTTGACCAACTTGCACCATTTTTCATTATCGATGTGAGTGGGACAGGCTTACTAAACATGCAGCAAATACAACAGCAAGTGCAAGGAACGTAAGGGCGTCAGTATGGTAAGCCTGTAACCAGCAAGGAGGTGGCGTGCGTGATACCCGGAGTCAGCCTGCTCAATGTGTTTGGCTTCCTTCTTTTGGTGGGTGTTCAGTCCTGAACGCTCTTCTTCCTTCCCGCGCACGAATTGGCAGGGGTTGTTCAGCTGCTTCACCGCGGGCGCAAAGAAGACTGCGAAGGCATTCGTGAGCACAGTTGCGGAACCGCCTGAGAAAAAGAGGTGGGAATTCCGGCTTCGTGGGTGGATGGTCGAGAAGTTTGAACGGAGAAGGGATAGAGGGGTGAGAAGGAGTATCCAGTATCCTCTCAGATTTGGACATCCATTCCCACAGCCTGTTTCCCGTTGAGCACCACGTCCTTGCAGACCTGGAAATGCCATTTATGTCTTCACAGGCAGGCGGAGCCCATTCCGGGAATCTGACACCCAGCTGACAGCATGGTATGAGTTCACAAGGTCTCACCGGATTTGTGCAAACCACCTACAGGTTCCTGGAAGCAGCCAGGGATGGATATGAGGATCGCACTAGAGCCTTCTTGGAAGAGCAGCCGGACCTGGTGCTCTGTCATAGCCTAGTGACTCGGAAGAATGCCGCACACCTGGCAGCTGAGTTAGGCCACATCCACATTCTTGAGGTAATGTGTAGGCACGAGCAAGCAAAAGAATAGACACGCATACCCTTGCATTGACTTTGCAAACACAAGCACACGTACGCACACACGCGCACGCACGCATGCACACACACACACACACACACACACACACACACACACACACACACACACACACACACACACACACA
>SL_4KL_010_BRINEDRAFT_10002275_pt1 | contig 10839 bp, 13 predicted proteins | sample SodLak_010_BRINE_2_FD_10664 | JGI IMG/M metagenome (IMG submission 10664) | reverse complement strand
TCCGTCGCGACCGTCTTGCCCGCGAGATCGGCCACGTCATCGATGTCACCGTCTTCGGGTGCCGCGAGGACGAGCCGACAGCGGCCAAACTCGAGATCCAGCAGTTCGGTGACGGTGTCGACGCGGGCTTCCCTGACCTGATCGTAGCCCGTGATGCCCAGATCTGCAGCGCCGTCGGCGACGTATTCGGGGATGTCCGCGGCACGGGCAAACAGCACCGAGACGTCGGGGTCGACAGTGTCGGCGTACAGTTTTCGGTCGGCACCGTTCTCGAGATGGAGCCCCGCCCGCTCTAAGAGGTCGATCGTCGGCTCGTGCAAGCGGCCCTTGTTGGGAACGGCGATTCGCATTTCCTAGAGCTTCGGGGTCGGGGTGGAATTGTCTTTCTACTTGGTCGCGTCGAAGCTGACTGCATATGGCCGCCCTCAGAGGAGCCCGTCTTGGTTCGCCAGCAACAACGCAGAGAGCGTTGCATCGTTTGTCGGTGGCTCGCGGGCGCGCTCGAGTACATCCTCGATTGGCACCGTCGTCACCTCGAGGAACTCGTTATCATCGAGTTGTCGGTGGCCGAGTTCGAGACCCTCGGCGTAAACGATCCCGCGTTCGTGGCGCAACAGGCCGGTCGCAACGTCATAGCGCTGGATCAGTGCAGTGCTCGTCGGCCGAAAGCCCGTTTCTTCCTCGAGTTCGCGCGCTGCGGCCTCGGTGTAGGACTCGCCGTCTTCGACGATTCCTGCGGGCAACTCGAGGTGGGTCTCTCGAACGGTGGGTCGGTACTGCTCGACAAAGAGGACGTGGTCGCCGTCGCCTTTCTCTCTCCCGCCGACGGAGGCGGCCGCGCTGGCGTCGATTCGCGCGACCACGACGACTGCGGGGGGCAACTCGGCCCAGTAGTAGCGCTTTTCAGTGCCATCAGGTTGCTCGAGCAGGTCATAGCCCCCATCGTACCAGGGCGTTTCGTACTCGGTTACGACCTCCTGTAGGGTCCACTCCTCGGAATCGGGCATTGTCAGGGTATTGGACTCGAGGGGGTAATAGGTGCTGTTTGGGGATTACTCGACTGGATCGATAATCTCGAGCCACTCGGCTTTGTCACCGATTCGTTTGAGTCCACTGTCGTGAGTCCACAGCCGAGAAACGTTGTATCGCTGCATTGCGGCTAGTACTGTCGCATCACGGCCGCCAATACCGGCATGAGGATACGACTGAAGCACCACCGTTGCTTCGTTGATATCGTCTTCGGTTAGCTCCGCAACAGTAACTCCGTCAAGGGCAAAAAACTGCTCGAGCAACTGCGCCGGGTTCGAGAGTTTTCTGTGGAGATAATGAACGACTTCCATCTGGAGTACTGTCGTCGTGAACACCGGACGATCATCGAGTAGCGGCGTTACAGGTTGAACAGGCGCAATGCCACGGTCTTCAGGCCGTGGATACGCGCCGTCAGTTAGTGACACAATCCACCGACGATAGCACGGCCTGATATTCCAACAGATACTTAAGATAGCGTACCTAATTACAATTGTAATGGTCACGGTGACTGTCGCCGCGAAGTTTCACAACCCGTCCCTCTCACGGCGCAAAGAGTGGCAACACGCTACTCGTCTCTACCGTGACACCAAACAGTTCTGTATCGACGGATGGGAGAACGACGACTTCGGCAAATCCGTGACCACCGCCAGCATCGACAACGACCTCTACTCGGCTATCCAGAACCAAGCCATTCGAGAGGCGAAATCCGACCACAACAAGGACGGAGAGGTTCGCTACCGAGAGAGTCAACCGTTCGCCGTCAACAACCAGAACTGGGAAATCGACACAACTGAGAACGGCACGGTCGTCGTCGGCTTCCCGTGCGTCTCCCAATGGTGGTACACCCCGATAGAAGTGTACGACGACATTGCCCACCCCGTGGGCCGACTAGTCGAAGGTGACGCCGATAAGACCCGTCTACAGGTCTACCGTCGCGGAGACGACTGGTACTGTACGTTCAACATCGAATACGACGCCAACACGTCGGGCGAGACGCCCATCGGTGTCGATATTGGTGAACGGCACATCCTCGCTGTGACCGCCTACGGTGAGGACGAGTCGATGCTGGTGTCTGGTGGTGANGCGAAGTACGTTCGACGCAAATATCGTTCCCTACGCGATTCGCTTTCGGAAGCGGGTGCGCTTCGCGCACGTAACCGTGTAGGTGACAAAGAACAGCGTCGAATTACGGACTTGAACCACAAACTTTCCCGTCGCCTCATCACGTTCGCGGAACAGTTCGAGAATCCAGTCATTCGGATGGAAGACCTCGAAGGTATCCGTGAGAACAGTTCATGGTCGGGCGTCCACTCGTGGCATTTTCACCAACTCCAACAGTTCATCACGTACAAAGCCGAACGCGCTGGTATCCGTGTCGAGAAAGTCGATGCGTCCCATACCAGTCAGCGGTGTTCGGCGTGTGGTTCAATGGGAACCCGTGATTGCGACCACTTTTTGTGTTCGGAGTGCGGTCGTGGACGCCACGCCGACCTGAACGCCTCGGAGAATATCGCACAACGGGAGGGTGAACCATGCACGGCGTAACAGCTCGGCTGACGCGAACCGTGCTACCTCGCTGGTTGAATAACCAGCCGTCGTCATCGGGTGGTTCGAGAGAGCAGAGCTCTCTCGTCATCACGAAACGCGCTCTGCGCCTTTCGAACGACTACGCCCGATTGCTCGTGGAACGTTGTTCCACGCTGTTGACGCCTGTAGTTGACAGGGGGGAAGGCCCCATTGACAGGGCTGTATGCGCTGAAAAGCACACCGTTGGTCACAACTCGGTGGCGACCGTTGACGGCCCACGCGAAAGCGTACTTGAGGCCAGAGGAAACGCGCAACCAGAATATCCACTTCGTGGATTCCCGCGTCTTTAGGCGCGGGAGGATGTCAATGCTCATACTTCCCACTACGGTGGGAACGCTCAAAGCTGTTTGGCTTGGTTATACAATCTCACGATAGATCCGTCCGAACGCCTGCCGACACAGCGTCGCGATGGCTGCGTCTTCTTCGTTCTGGAAGGTTGCGGCGACGGCCTCGCCCTCGGGACCGGCGTGCCAGACGACGTTATCGACTGCTTCGTGGCCAGCGACGGTCACCTCGCCATCGTAGCTCTCACGCCAGGTCTCGAAGGNCTCGCGGTCACCGACAGTCACCTCGAGAAGGCTCGCAAAGAGCGCATCGCGGGCGGTCTCGACGACCTCGCCTGTGACGCGCTCGTCGTACTCCTCGCGGTCGAACTCCATGGCCCTGGCGACTTCGCGGACGACCGTCTGGGCTGTGGGGCCAATGGAGTCGTACGTCTCGCGTGCCTCGGCGGCCGACTCGAACGAATATGTTCCCACCGTCTTCATACTCGGTGCTTGCGCGGCCCGTAGTTACGCGTTTTCGTTTTCGTCAGATCCGTTCTCGCTCGTGGCCTCGGTCGATTCGGTCATCTGGCGAGTCAATTCCCTGGCCTCTTCGAGTACTGCAGCAGTGTCGGCTGTCAACTCGCCGCGCCCGGGCTGGCGGGCCTGCCGTGTGAGATCAGCCTCGAGTCTATGTGGTCGGCCGTGGTCGTGTCCGGACTCGAACTTGGGGGTGTCTATCTCTTTGGCGTACGCTGTGACGATGTCGGCGAGTTCGTCGGGGCTGCAATCGGTCCACTCGGGGGCATATTCCTCGAGCCACAGTTCGTGGTCCCGGCGGCCAAGCGAGGCGGTGACGGCGAGGTGATTCGCGAGGTGTCTGGCGTCGGCCTGTGCTGTGTGACAGACTGGACAGGCATATCCCATACGTAATCTGACGGTCGCGACGGGCAAAACCGCCACGCTCTCGAGACCAGTGTTCGATCGCGGGCCCAACGATGGGTGGCGTAGGGTTCGTTCCACGCCCGTGGACAGTTCCTTACAGGTACGACCATTTAAGTATCAAGCAGTCCACAATCGGGCATGATCGACGACCGGCCCAGTGATCGGTCCCGCCGGAGCAAACAGCGCGATCGATCGATTCCAACGGACCGTGAATCGCCCGTTGGGGCCCCCGTTATCCGGGGCGACGAGTCAGTCACCGGCCAGCGCGCTCGCGATGCAGTTCAGTTCGACCCGAACGATCCCGAGCGACTCGCCGATGCTGCCGAAACCGTCCAGCAGTTTGCCACCGGTACAGTTGAAGATGACCACCTCTACATGCTTCGCGGTGCGGCCGCCTGTGCGGCGCTCGTCCGTGGTGAAGGTTCGTACAAGGCTGCGGCCGAACGCGCTGGCGACGGTGTGACCGTTTCGTTTATTCGCAAGTGGGCTCGGGTCCACGACCTTCCGCGTTCAGTTCGCAAACAGGTCGCACTCGGAAAGATCGCTCCCACAGCTGCCAAGCACATCGCCCGCGTCAGCGGCCAATCCCGACTGCTACTCGCGTGGGCGACGCTGGATGGCGATCTCACCGTTCGTGAGGTCCGAAGCGTCGCCAGTGCAGTCAACAACGGCACCCCGATCGAGCACGCACTCACAGAACAGGGGGTTGCCCTCGGCACACTCGAGGTTCGGCTTTCGCCGGCGACCTATCGCATGCTCCGCCAGCAGGCCTCGATCGAGGACGTCGAACCCGGTGAACTGGTAACCGAGGCCCTCGAGGCGTATTTCGACGAGTGATACCGATGGCATCGTCGAACAGAAAGAAAACGTTTAACCACTACTCGCCGATAGATAGACCCACAGGGCCGGTAGCTCAGTCCGGCAGAGCGTCTGGCTTTTAACCAGACGGTCGCGTGTTCAAATCGCGCCCGGCCCGCTTTTGCTCCGAGCACTTACGCGAAGAGCAAAGCGTGATTTGCCGATACCGTGTCTTTTATGTAATTCTTCCCTCCGACGATGTCTCTTCCTCACAAGATTGCGGACACTAATACTTCGGCGAGACTAATTATTGGAATTGAAAATCGGATAGAAAATAACATTTGTAGGACCTTAGCATCCATTATTAGATGTTTTCGGACAGGTCGCTGCTCCACGATGAATCGGCTCCGGACGGCCAATATATTTATATTAGGAGACTGTAGGGTGAATTGGCGAGGTCGGAACATACTGTCGTTGCCACGCGAGTTCCCCACTGACCGAGTGCCTCGCCGCGTAGCAAGCCGGCCCCACCGAATCCGCGCACACATTCACCGTAGGGGGTGAACACCTTGGATAATTCGGCCGGCTTCTCCACTTACACATAGAGAGCGACTAGTCCGGGAGTCGCCAGGTCGCCGTTGCGGTCACACGATTCTCATCGACTTCGACAGTGCGCTCGTCTGCGGAGGCACCGAGACGTTCCTCGAGTGTGTTCTCGTCTGGATCCTCGAGGATCGCTGCAAACGTTCCACTCGAGGTTTCGTGATCTTCGACGGTGAGCGATGAGACCACTCCCTCGAGGTCTCCCAGTTCCTCGAGCGTCGGATGGACGAGGTCGTCGGCGTCGAATGGGCCGCCGTACTGTCCGACGGTGACGTCACCATCGCCGGCGGTTTCGAGGAGCCATTCGATGGATTCGGACTCGTCCGTTGCCCGCTCGAGGGTGCCCGCATCGACGTCGATGGTCGTCTCGAGTGTCTCGAGCGGGTCGGCGATGGTTTCGTCGGCGACGATCACGAGCGCGTCGTCGTCAACCGCGATCGCTGCGTCGGCCCCTTCGACCGGTGTGTAGACGTCGTAGCCGCCGATCTCGTCAGTTGGCTCGAACTGCCGGAAAAACGCTGCGTCCGACTCGGCCGTCAGTTCGGTGTCGATCTCTGCAGGATCGATCGATCCGGTGGCGACGAACGCCTCGTTGACCTCGAGCAGTCTCTCAACACTCGAGTCGAACGCATCGGCCTCGAGAAGTCTGCCGAGTCGAAACTCGGCGAGGTCGAGTCCGACGAACAAATACGCCGAGAGCAAGCCCTCCGAGGCGGGAGCGATCATCGGATCGTCGTCGTACTCGGCGGGTATGTCCGGATCGTCCGGACTCGCTTCGGCCTCGAGTTCGTCTTCGACGTACACCTCGAGAGTTGCCCAGTCGACGGCGGTGAACTCGAGTGTGCCGTCCTCGAGGGTGAGCCATCGGCTGTAGGCCGGGAGATCGTCGGCTGTTGTTTGTGTGGTACCCGAGACGGAGCCTGCGAGTCCGGTCGTGGCGACCATCGCACCGGCAAGTCTGAGCACGGACCGTCTGTTCGCTCTCATTCGCCCCTGGTACACGTTCTGGCGGAATATAGCCCGGGCCCTGCTTCGGCTTGAGCGGAGTGTCGAGTCGGGCTAGTGCTTTGGCAAGCCTGAACTGATGGGTCGAACCAGTCGGCGGGTGTCGGTTCGACCCATCAGTCGACGCTTGGCGAAGTACTAGATATCTCGCCTGATGAAGACGACGATGGCGACCCCGAGCAAGGCGACAAACGCTATCAGGAGAATCCCGGCGTCGACGAAGGCGTACTCCTCGTGGACGAGGATGGCCGTCTCGTCGTAGTAGCGACTCGGGGTGAGTGCACCGACCCACTCATACGTCTCGTCCAATCTCGAGACGCCGTCGACGAGCCAGAGGACGAACACCAGGCTCAATGCCGTTGCTCTGGCCGTTCTCACGCGGTCGACGAGCACGGAGAGGACGAGACCGATCCCTGCACAGACGAGTAGATACGGAATCGAGAGCAGATGGACCATCGCGAGGGCAACAGGGTTGAACGACTCGCCGATAAGGATCGCCCCAACGTAGACCATCGCTGGGACTGCAACGTTCAACACCACGAGCGGAACCCACATCGAGGCGATTTTCTGGACGATAACCGACTCCCGTGAGACCGGATTGGAGAGGGTGAGATCCATCCGTCGGTCGGCGACGTCAGCCGCGATGAGTCCGGCACCGACGTACGCGAGATAGACACCCAGGAGGACGACCCAGAAAAACGAGTAAATCTCGGCAGCGATGAATCCCTCGATCGTGTGGAGTGCTTCGATCCCGAACAGTTCGAAGAAAAACGCCGGAAACGCTTCCTCGAGCGCTTCCATCTCCGCCTGGACGCCGGGAAACATCGAGAAATAAAGTGCCGAAAACAGCGCGAAGACACAGACGAAAACGATCGACCCCCGGACTCGCTTTCTCGACTCGAGACGGAAGATTGCACTCACGGCCCCACCTCGAGCGGGTCCACTGGTCGGTGCGTTCGGTTCGGTGGTCATCTCAGATATCCCTCCGTGTGAAGATGGCGACGGCGACGGCGAGCAAGACGAGAAACGCCACGAACAGAACCCCAGCGTCGGCGAAGGCATACTCGCCGCGGACGAGGATCGCCGACGGATCGACGTACCGACTGGGAGCCACCGCCCCAACCCACTCGTATCCGTCGTCTAGTCCTCCCACCCCTTCGGCAAGCCAGAGGACAAACACCAGCCCCGACGCGATGGCCTGGGCAGTCTCGACGCGCTCGAGTACGACGGAGAGAACGATGCCCAACCCCGCACAGACCAGCAGATACGGGATCGAAAGCAGATGCACCATCGCGAGGTCGGCGAGGTCGACCGTCTCATCCAAGAGGGTGACACCGGCAACGACGACAGCAAAGAGGCCGACGTTCAATACGACCAGTGGCACCCACAGTGCCCCAATTTTTTCGACGAGGACTGACTCACGCGAGACCGGATTAGAGAGGGTGAGGTCCATCCGTCGGGTGGCGATATCTTCGGCGATCATCCCTGCGCTGACGTACGCGAAGTAGATGCCACCGAAGACCAACCAGACGAGCGGGTAGATGTATCCCGCGAGAAACCCCTCGATCGTGTGGATCTCCTCGAATCCCAACAGGCCGATGAGAAACGCCGGGAACGCCTCCTCGATAAGTTCAGCCTCCGCTGCAAAGCCCGGAAACGCAGCGAAGAAAAACGCCGAGAGCAAAGCGAACAGTCCAGCCAATACGAGCGAACTCCGAACGAGCGAACCAGACTCGAGACGCAGGATAGCCGTCATGAGGACTGTCCCGGTCCGTAGTAATGTTTGAAAATGTCGTCGAGTTGTGGGTTCGTAATGTCGATATCGACGATGTCGTACTGGGTAAGCTGTTCGAGCAGTGCGTTGTACTCGCCGGTGTAGGTAAACTGGATCGTGCTGTCGACGAGTTCGACGTCAACCATCTCGTCGGTGAGAAACGACGAATCATCGATCGGCTCCGCCAGATGAAGCCGTACCTGCTTTCCGCTTCGGTCCAAAAGCGACCCAATTTCCTCGAGGGCGACTACCTCCCCGTCGCGGATGATGCCAACGCGATCACAGACACGCTGGACTTCACTGAGGACGTGCGAAGAGAAGAAAATCGTCGTTCCGGCGTCGCGTTCGGCCTCGAGAAACTGGTGCAATCGATCCTGTTTGAGCGGGTCCAACCCGGAGGTTGGCTCATCCAAGATGACGAGGTCGGGGTCGTGCATGAACGCCTGGACGATCCCGAGCATGCGCTTGTTGCCGTGTGAGTAGGTTTCGACCGGTTTCTCGAGTGGCGGGTGAAACAACTCCAGCAGTTCGGCTCTGCGCTGGTCGCCACGCATTCGGGCGAAGTGATCGAGCACCTGCTGGCCGGTTAACCGTTCTTCGAATCCGAGGTCGTCCGGTAGGTATCCCAGGCGTGATTTGACCTCAGTGAGCGCGCGTCGGTCGCGGATGTCGGCATCGAGGACAGTCGCCGTCCCGGAGGTCGGTTTGAGCAGCCCCAACAGCAGCCGAATCGTCGTCGTTTTGCCGGCCCCGTTCGGGCCGAGATAGCCGAATATCTCCCCCGAATCGACGTCGAACGTGACGCCGTCGTTCGCGGTGGTCTCTCCATACCGTTTTGTGAGCTCGACGAGTTCGATGGCTGCCACAGGGTCCGTACGTGACAGCCGTACTTCAAGCGCGGGGGCAAGCAGCGTATTCGATCACAGGAGACCATCTGCGTGCTCGATCACAGGGAACACTCAGCGCACTCGAGTGGGCCAACACCGACCGACAGCGGTGACTCGAACCGTCTACGTTCCACGTTCTCGAGCAGTTCTCGCAGGTAGACACTAAATGTCAAGAGAGTGGCTCATTGCTTCGATGAGGTGGCCAAGTGAACCGAATGCAGCGAGAGTTGTAGTTATTGTGAGGCCGATGGAAATTATGATGGATATCCGACAGCCAACCGATAGTAAAACAGTTAGATTTAATTAGCGTACTAAGAATATTTAATTGATGTCTATGGAACGAAAAGATGGACGCAGAGACGTTCTAAAAAAGATTGGTGTTGTCGGAGCAGCTACCACTGGACTGCTCGCAGGGGGCAGTGGATCAGTCGCCGCAAGCGACCCAGTCGCCAGGTGGGAACTTTCGGCTGACCCCGATACACTCGACGTCGGCGATACGTTGGAGATGGACGGAAGCAACTCTGGAGGGACTGGAATTGATTACCAATGGACGTTAGAATTATATGGCGAAGTCATCGGACCAGAGATTGACTGGCAGGAGCCGGTTACGTCTCACAGATTCGATGAACCAGGGGTGTATAGGCTCGATTTGACGGTGCGTAGAGGTAATGACTGGGACAATATAGATACCAAGTTTACCGTCGGAGACGGGATAAACATCGTACAGTATGCAAACGACGATCGAAGAATTGACAGGGATGGTCTCGACGATGCGATTGATGACTGGTTCAACAACGAGATCGATACTGAAACGCTAAATGTGGTCGTCGATGCGTACGAAGCAGGGGGCCGAGTCTACTGAAATGTACCAAACGTAGCGAGTCGAAACCCCTATGACGGGTCAACAGCGGAATGGCTCTGAGAGACTGTTGGCCGTAAACCGCCTAACGGGTAATGGGGCCTCACGCCTGATCAGGTTCCGTGATCCCACGAGCCCATGTACTCACGCTGGACGTCGGTCAGCGAGTCGAAGTCGACGCCTTCGGCGGCGAGTTTGATTTCTTTCTCGAGTCCGTCGTGGGCGCCACTCGTTACCCCGGCACAGCATATACGATATATACAATAAAAGACAGAATAAAATAATCATATTAAATATATTCAATGCACAAAAATACTCTAATCAGAAATCGTTAGATTTAATTATATTAGCAGTAATATCTAACCGATGCCAGAAGAACAAAAAGATGGGCGCAGAGACGTTCTAAAAAAGATTGGAGTCGTTGGAGCCGCTGCAACTGGACTGATTGCGGGAAGCAGTGGATCGGTCGCCGCGAGTGGCCCAGTCGCCAGATGGGAACTTTCGGATGACCCAGATACACTTGAGGTCGGCGATACGTTGGAGATGGACGGAAGCGCCTCTGAAGGAGAAGATTACCAATGGACGTTAGAGCTAGATGGTGAAGTCGTTGGACCAACTCCAGGATTCGACCCCGTTACATCTCACGAATTCGATGAGGCCGGGGATTACAGGCTTGATTTGACGGTGCGCAGCGGTAATGACTGGGATAATATAGACATCAAGTTTACCGTCGAAGAAGAAGAGCCTAGCTTTCCATTCCCAATCTGGCCGTGGTAAATCGCCATCTAGCGGTTTATTTCACTGGTTGATTGTAGGGTTGGTGGCCTAAACGACACACAGGAACCTCATCGATACACCTATTATAGACGTGGTCGGTGGGGTCGGACTCTTACTATTTGATCGACAGTCTTCACAAAGGGTATTGTACTCGTTGGGTCCCGTAGTTGTTATTTACGGCGAGCAATCCGAGCAATCGGCCGCATGCGGGTCAGTGATCAGGTTCCGTGATCCCACGAGCCCATGTACTCACGCTGGACGTCGGTCAGCGAGTCGAAGTCGACGCCTTCGGCGGCGAGTTTGATTTCTGCG
>SL_4KL_010_BRINEDRAFT_10002272_pt1 | contig 10844 bp, 11 predicted proteins | sample SodLak_010_BRINE_2_FD_10664 | JGI IMG/M metagenome (IMG submission 10664) | reverse complement strand
GCCGCCGACGATGGCACCTTGCACCGCAATTTTCAGGGCTACGCCACCCGTCCGGACCTGGACCTGATCGGTCTGGGGGCGTCTTCCATTGGTCAGATCGGTGACGCCTACAGCCAGAACCGCCGGGATCCCGAGGGTCATGCCGAAGCGGTGTCCGCTGGTGAACTGCCGATCTGGCGGGGCGTGGAGCTGTCAGCGGACGACCGGCTGCGCCGGGATGTAATCCAGTCGGTGATGTGTCAGGGCCGGGTGGACTTTGGCACGGTGGAAGAGCGTCACGGCGTGATTTTCCGCCAGTACTTTGCGGAGGCGCTGGAAGAGTTGACGCCTCTGGTGGATGACGGGCTGCTGGACATCCATTCCCAGGGGCTGGCGGTCACCGAGCGCGGGCAGTTCTTCCTGCGAAACGTGGCCATGCCCTTTGATGCCTATCTGGCCGAGGCCCGCAACCAGCGGCGGTTCTCCCGGGTCATCTGAGTCCGGCGGCCCCGTCGGCTTCGGCGGCCGCCCCATCAGTGATCCATGGCGTCATCCTGTTAATGGTCATGGTGGTCATGACCCGCGTCCAGGGCCGTTGGGGCCCGGACTTTGACGTCAATGGGAAGGTCACCGCCTCGCTCCAGCTCCAGCACGATTTCATAGCGCTCGCCCTCCTGCAGCGGTGTCTCCAGGCCCATGAGCATGACGTGACGTCCGCCGGGCTCGAAGATCAGCTCGCCTTCGGCGGGGATGCGCACCTCGGGCGTGTGGATCATGCGGGCGTTGCCGCCTTCTTCGATGGTCTGGTGCAGTTCCACCCGCGGCGACCGGTCAGTGCGGACCCCCACCAGGCGGTCACCCCGGCTGCCGGTGTTGGTGAGATGGAAGTAGGCGCCTCCGGTTTCCAGGCCCGGCGCCGTGGCCCGGGACCAGGCCCCCTCAACAGTGATTTCGGCACTGGCAAGCACGGGGGCCAGTAAACAGATGGCGGCGATGGACCAGCGGGACAGCCGGGCATTCATGGCGAGATTCCTCGGTAACAAAACTCTTCAATTATGCGGGGTCGCCGCCGCGGGCGGAAGGGTCCAGGGGCTGGGGTATATCCCCCTCACGCAGGGTGATCACCGGCCAGCCTCGGTCTCGCGCAGCGGCCTCCAGCACTGGATCCGGATCCACCGCCACCGGATGGTCAACATGCTCGAGTAGGGGCAGATCATTGCGTGAATCACTGTAGAAGTGCATGGCGTCCGTCATCCGCCCTTCGGCATCCAGCCACTGCTGCAGCGCGGTGATCTTGCCGTCGCGAAACGTGGGCACCCCCCGGTGGCGGCCGGTGAAGGCACCGTCCTGCACTTCCGGCTCGGTAGCCAGCAGCACCGGTATGTTGAACAGCTCCGCGATGGGCTCGGTGATGAAGCGGTTGGTGGCGGTGATGATCATCAGGCCATGAGCCGCCTCGCGGTGTTGTTCCACCAGCGCCCGGGCGGCTGGCAGCACCCGCGGCCGGATGTGGGAGTCGATGAAAGCCCGGCGCCAGGCGGTCAGCACTTCATAAGGCGTTTCTGCCAGTGGGCGCAGCGCAAACTCCAAAAAGGTGTCGATGTCCAGATCACCCGCTTCGTAGGCCTCCATGAAGCGGCGGTTTTCCGCTTCGTAGTGCGCCGCATCCACGGCGCCCTGGTGGATCAGGTACTGACCCCAGAGGTAGTCACTGTCCCCGCCCAGCAGGGTGTTATCCAGATCGAATATGGCGAGTTGCATGCAGGCTCCGTTGGCTGGTCGATTGCCGGGTGATTGTGGTCTGTGGAAGAATGACAGGCAATGAGGCCTCCTTCCGGGTATTGCAAGTGATTGATTCGCAGGGTTTTCGTCCAAACGTTGGGATTATCCTCGCGAACGCCGGCGGGCAGGTTTTCTGGGGCCGGCGCATCGGCCAGGAGGCCTGGCAGTTTCCCCAGGGGGGCATTCAGCGCTCGGAAAGTCCCGAAGCCGCCCTGTATCGGGAACTCCACGAGGAGGTGGGGCTGGCGCCCCATCACGTCTCGGTACTGGGCTCCACCCGGGGCTGGCTGCGCTATCGCCTGCCCCGGCATTTGATCCGGCGTCGGCAGAAGCCCACCTGCATTGGCCAGAAACAGGTCTGGTTCCTATTGCGGCTCGAGACCGAAGACGCCGCGGTGCGCCTGGATGCCACCGGTCAGCCGGAGTTTGATGACTGGGCCTGGGTGTCCTACTGGGATCCCCTGGAGCAGGTGGTGTCTTTCAAGCGCAGTGTCTACGAGCGGGCCCTGGAGCAGCTGGCGCCCATGCTATTCCCGGACGGGCCACCCCGGCGGCCGGCCAACCCCGGGCCGGGGCAGCCACCGGTGATCCAGCCACGGTCGCAACGGGGCTGACGGGTGCTCTCCACCCTTCATCGTGTTGTCGAGGCAGTCAACGAGGCGGGGGATTTCAACGAGGCCCTCAAAATCATTGTCGATCAGGTGGCCGAGGCCACCGGGGCGGACGTCTGCTCCGTCTATCTGCTGGAGGCCGGCGGCGGCCAGCTGAGACTGGTGGCCACCCGGGGCCTCAACCCGGAAGCAGTTGGTCAGGTCACCCTGTCCCTGGACGAAGGCCTGGTGGGTCTGGTCGCCCAGCGCGAGGAATCGGTTAACCTGGACAATGCCGACCGGCATCCGCGGTTTCGCTATTTCCCGGAAACCGGCGAGGAGCGTTTCCACTCTTTTCTCGGTGTTCCCGTCATCCACTATCGTTCCCGGCTGGGGGTGCTGGTGGTACAGCGCCAGGTGGGCGACCGGTTCAATGACGCCGAGGTGGCTTTTCTGGTGACCATGGCCTCGCAGCTGGCGGGGGTCATTGCCTACGCCCGGGTTCAGGGAGAACTCTCCGCGGCGGTTGATCCCACGCCGGGTCAGGCACTGGGGCTGGACGGCATCGGCGGCTCCAGCGGCGTCGCTATGGGTGAAGGGCTGGTGGTCACGCCCATGGCTCGCCTCAGCAACGTCCCGGATCGCCTGGTCACGGATCCGGCCCGGGAAATCACCGACTTCAACCAGGCGGTGGCCGCCGTGGTCAGCGATCTGCAGGGGCTCTCCGAGCGCATGCGCGATCAGCTGCCCGAGGGCGAGCAACTGTTGTTCGACGTCTATCAGCGAATGCTGGAAGGCGAGAGTTTCACCCGCGGCGTGATTGATCGCATCCATCAGGGGCACTGGGCGCCTTTCGCCCTGCGTCGCACCATCAGTGAGCATGTGCGGCGTTTTGAGGCCATGGACGACCCCTATCTGCGGGAGCGGGCCGACGACGTCCGCGACATGGGTCGCCGTGTGCTGGCCCGACTGCTGGCCATTGAGGTCGATCACGGTGAGCTGCCGGAGCGGGTGATTCTGGTGGGCGAGGAGCTCAGCGCCTCGCAGCTGGCAGAGATCCCGGCGGACCGACTGGCCGGCGTCCTCAGCGCCGGCGGCTCGGCGAACTCTCACATTGCCATCCTGGCCCGGGCGCTGGGAGTACCGGCGGTGATGGGTGTGGCGGACCTGCCAATCCATGATATGCAGGGGCGGTCACTGATTCTGGATGGCTACCGGGGGCGGGTCGAGGTGGATCCCGCCGAGCCACTGCGTGCCGAATACGCGCGGCTTCAGCAGGAGGAGGAAGCACTCACTGCTGAGCTGGCTGATCTCTCCGGCCTGCCCGCCCGCACCCCCGATGGCGCGACCATCCGCCTGTGCGTGAACACGGGCCTGGCGGCCGAAATCAACCCGGCGCTGGAGATTGGCTGCGATGGGGTGGGTCTGCATCGAACCGAGTTTCCGTTCATGATTCAGGACCGTTTTCCGGGGGAAGAAGAGCAGGCGGCCCTGTATCAGGAGGTCCTGGCGGCCTTTGCGCCGCAACCGGTGACACTGCGCACACTGGATGTGGGGGGCGACAAGCCGCTGCCGTATTTCCCCACCAATGACGCCAACCCGTTCCTTGGCTGGCGGGGGGTGCGCATGACCCTGGATCACCCGGAAATCTTCCTGACCCAGTTACGGGCCATGCTGCGGGCCTCGGTGGGGTTCGACAATCTGCAGATCATGTTCCCCATGGTCACGCGTCTTGAGGAGGCGGAGCAGGCCACCGCCCTGGTGGCGCGGGCTCGGGAGGAACTCGAGGAAGAGGGCGTAATCACCACCCGACCCCGCGTGGGCGCCATGGTGGAGGTGCCGGCGGCGGTGTATCAGGCGGAGAGCCTCGCCCGTCGGCTGGATTTCCTGTCCATCGGCAGCAACGATCTGGCCCAGTACCTGCTGGCGGTGGATCGCAATAACAGCCGGGTGGCCTCGCTTTACGACGAGTTGCACCCGGCGGTGTTGCGGGCGGTGAACGAGGTGGCCCAGGCGGGGCGGCGGGCCAACTGTCCCGTCTCGCTGTGCGGCAGCATGGCCGGCGAGCCGGGCATTGCGCCGTTGTTGCTGGCCATGGGCATGGACAGCCTGTCCATGAGTAGCGGTCGGCTGATGCGGGTCAAGTGGGTGATTCGCACGCTGACACTGGCCCAGTGTCAGGCGCTGCTGGCGGAGGCGCTGGTGTGCGAAACGCCGGAAGCGGTTCGCGGGCTAATTCATCGCACGCTGGATGAGCATGGGCTGGGGGGTCTGGTCCGCGCAGGCCGCAACTGAGCACCTGCGCCAGATTGCCTGATTCTGTCAGGCCGGCGAGGCACTCCGAACCCGAACGATGACATCAACACTCTCGATGGACTTGCCATCCGGGGGCTTGGGGAGTGAGCTGACCGCCACGGTCTCGGCGGGTATGTCCTCCATGGCGCCGGTGTCTTCATCAAGAAAGTGATGATGCGGGGCGACGTTGGTGTCGAAGTAGATGCGGCGTGGATCGGCAAGGATTTCGCGCAGCAGGCCCGCTTCGGTGAATTGATGCAGGGTGTTGTACACCGTGGTCTGGGACAGCCGCAGCCCGGCGTCGAGGGCCTCGGCATAGACACCCTCGGCGGTGAGGTGACGCTCACCCTGGCCGAAAATCAGTTCCGCCAGCCCCAGCCGCTGCCGGGTGGCCCGCAGACCGGCCTGCTGCAGTAGATCACGGAGATAGGCGTCGTCGGCGCCGGTTTGTTGAGCGTTGTTCATGGACCTAACCATACTGGACTTGTTCGGTACGGTTTAATGTACCAGAAAAAAATCAACGGCATAAGCGGTACCGCTCATATCCACGGTTTCAGTGTGGCCAGTAGGATCACCCCGATCAAGACAATTACCGGCGCTTCATTGAACCAGCGGTACCACACGTGGCCGTGCGGGTTGCGGTCTTCGGCAAACGCCTTCAGCAATCGCCCGCAGTAAAGGTGATAGCCCACCAGCGCTGCCACCAGCAAAAGCTTGACGTGCAGCCATCCCTGCTGCAGCCAGAATGGCTGCATGGCGATCAGCCATACGCCAAGCCCGATGGTCACCACGGCGCTGGGCGTCATGATGCCCCGATAGAGCTTGCGCTCCATCACCTTGAAGCGCTCCCGGCCGACCTCGTCTTCGGCCATGGCATGGTAGACAAACAGCCGTGGCAGATAGAACAGTGCGGCGAACCAGGTGACCATGCTGATCAGATGGAATGCCTTGACCCAGAGATACGTCATGCAGACTGCTCCTCGGGCAGCAGGTTGCGGATTTCGTTGTGGAGCCGATCAAAGTTCAGCAAGCCGATACGCTGCCAGACAATGCGACCCTCGGCGTCGATCAGTACCGATGTCGGGGTGACGCGGATGTTGTCAAAGGCATTGGCCACCCGGGCACCCTCATCCAGGGCGATGGGGTAGGGCAGGCCCTTTCGATCGACGAGGTTGCGGACCCGGCGCTCCGGGTCGTATTCCATGGCAACGCCCACCAGCGTCAGCCCCTGAGGACCCAGGGTTTCGTACAGCTCCACCAGCTCGGGCATTTCACTGATGCAGGTGGGGCAATCCGTCGCCCAGAACTGAATCAGCACCGGGCCGCCGCGATAGTCCGCCAGCGGGACGGCCTCGCCATCCAGCAGATGCAGGGCCACATCCGGCGCCGGGTCGCCGCTGCGTGGTCCCAGCCAGGCAAATGTCAGAGCGCCGAGTACCATCAGCGCCACCAGACCGGTTAATGCGTTCTTTGCCATGGGTGTGTTCTCCCGATTGAATAACCGGATTTTACCAGCATCCGGCGACGGCAGAGGCGATCTCCAGTGGGCCGCCCCGATCTGGCATCATGAGCCAACGCACGCCGAATCAGCGATTCAGGAGCAACAATATGGTAACCGCCGGCATTGTCGGAGGCACAGGCTACACCGGAGTTGAGTTGCTGCGGCTGCTGGCCGCGCACCCCGAGGTAAAACTGACCACCATCACCTCCCGGGGTCAGGCGGGCCAGCGGGTGGATGCGGTATTTCCCAACCTCCGCGGTGTGCTGGACCTCCGCTTCAGCGACCCCGGGGATGCGTCCCTGGCCGCCTGTGACGTGGTCTTCTTTGCCACGCCCAACGGCACGGCCATGCAGATGGCCCCGGCGCTGGTTGAGCGCGGCGTTCGGGTGATTGACCTCGGCGCGGATTTCCGGATTCGCGACCTGGCGCTGTGGTCGCAGTGGTATGGCATGGAGCACACCTGCCCGGATCTGGCGGCGGAGGCGGTCTATGGACTGCCGGAGCGGCATCGCGAGGCCATCCGCAGTGCCCGTCTGGTGGCCAACCCGGGCTGCTACCCCACGGCGGTTCAGCTGGGTCTGCTGCCCCTGGTGGAGACCCGGGCCGTGGAGTTGAGTCATGTGGTCGCCGACGCAAAGTCCGGCGCCAGTGGGGCCGGACGCCAGCCGAAGCAGCACACCCTGTTGTGCGAAGCCACCGAAAACTTTCATGCCTACGGCGCGGGGGGGCATCGACATCTGCCGGAAATCCGTCAGGGCCTGGAAGAGGCCGCGGGTCAGCCGGTGGGCCTGACCTTTGTCCCTCACCTGGTGCCCATGATCCGCGGCATTCATGCGACGCTCTATGCGCCCCTGAAGGATCCCGCCACGGATCTTCAGTCGCTCTACGAGGCGCGCTATGCCGATGAGCCCTTCGTGGATGTCCTGCCGCCGGGCAGTCACCCGGAGACCCGCAGTGTCCGCGGCAACAACCTGGTTCGCATCGCCGTGCACCGTCCTGCCGACAGCGACATGGCGCTGGTTCTGGCGGTGGAGGACAATCTGGTCAAGGGCGCCGCAGGCCAGGCCGTGCAGAACATGAACCTCATGCTGGGTCTGGACGAGACCGCCGGGCTGATCCACACCGCGGTATTGCCATGAGGGCATTGACGACCCTTGCCAGCCGCGTTGAGAATGCGTACCAGAAAAGTCCTATTTGGAGACAGACATCATGACCGTTGTCGAACAGGAAGACCTGCTGGTTTTCACCGACAGCGCGGCCACCAAAGTGCGCCAGCTGCTGGATGAAGAAGACAATCAGGACCTCAAGCTGCGGGTTTACATTACCGGAGGCGGCTGCTCGGGCTTTCAGTACGGGTTCATGTTTGACGAGAGCGAAGAACCCGGTGACGCGGTGGTCGAGAATGGCGGCGTCACCCTGTTGGTGGATCCCATGAGCGGCGCCTATCTGGAAGGGGCCGAAATCGACTACGTCGAGGGGATCGAAGGCGCTCAGTTCGTGATTCGCAACCCCAACGCTTCCACCACCTGCGGATGCGGCTCGTCCTTCGGCGTCTGAGCGCCGCTCAGGCCGGGTAAATACCGCCCAGGCGCGCGGGTCGCCGCGCGCCGGTAATGTTCTCAAGCGATAACTTCCGCCCCTCCAGGGCAGCGTCCGCGAGCCAGGCAAAACCCAGGGCCTCGATGGACCCTGCCGGATAGCCAAGGGCGTCACTGGTGATCACCGGCAGCGGCTCCAAGCGCTCCTCGAGCCGCTTCACGAGATGGCGGTTGGCGGTTCCGCCACCGCAGAGCACCAGGTCATCGACGGCGACGGGGGCGGCCTCTAGCGAGCCGGCGACGCTTTCCACCGTCAGTTCGGCCAGGGTCGCCTGTACTGAGCCGCGGTCCAGGGTGTGGACCCGGTGGGATTCCAGCCAATTCAGGTTGAACCGCTCCGGCCCCGTGCTCTTGGGCGGCGGCCGCTGGAAGTACGGATCTGCCAGCAGTTTCTCCAACAGACCCGGGTCCGGCGCTGCCGATGCCGCCCACGCACCCGCCGCGTCATGGGGCTGATTCAGGTGCCGCCGGGCCCAGGCATCCATCAGGGTGTTGGCGGGCCCGCAGTCATGGCCGCCGAGGATGGCTCCCCCGGCGTCCATCAGCGTCAGGTTGGCAATGCCGCCCAGATTGAGGACGGCACGGGGCCCGGAACGGCTGAACAGCGCCCCGTGAAACAGGGGGGCCAATGGTGCCCCCTGCCCCCCCATGGCCAGGTCCCTCTGGCGAAAATCCGCGACCACGGTGATGCCCGTGGCCTGCGCCAGGCGGCTCGGATCACCCAGCTGGCAGGTCACCGGCGGGTCCGCGTCGGGGGCGTGCCAGACGGTCTGCCCATGCAGTCCGATGGCGTCGACGGATTCGGCAGGGCATGAATGATCGGCCAGCAGCCGGTTGACGGCGTGGGCGTAGTGGTGGGCGAGCTCCGCATCCAGGGATAGCGCCTCGGCCAATGCCGACTGCCCATTAATGCCCCGCAGTCGCTGGATCAGCTTCGGCAGCAAGGGGGTGTGTTGATGACTGAGAATCTGCGGGGAGGAATTCGGCGGGAAGCGGGCTAGGACCGCATCAACCCCGTCCAGGCTGGTCCCCGACATTAACCCGACGCACAGGCGCCCGGCGGCGCCAGGCTTAGTCGCCGGCCCGGGCAATCCGTGTCTCGCTGACCTCGTCCAGCATCGCCACCCAGTCGGCGGTGCTGGCCCTGAACTCGGCCAGATAGCGTTCATCGATGGGGTCGGCCGCCGGCAGCTCCACCGTCCTCGGGTTGCGGTGAACCCCGTCGACCCGGAACTCGTAGTGCAGGTGGGGGCCGGTGGACAGCCCGGTGCTGCCCACATAGCCAATCACGTCACCCTGCTGGACCCGGTCGCCGGTGGACTGGCCGGAGGCGAAGTTGCGCATGTGAGCATAAAGCGTGGTGATGTTGCCGCCGTGCTGCAGGACCACGGTGTTGCCGTAGCCCCCTTTGGGCCCGCGATGGATGATCCGGCCGTCACCGGAGGCCCAGATGGGGGTCCCGGGCGGTGCGGCATAATCGGTGCCCACGTGGGGTCGAGCGGTGCCGTACACGGGGTGAACCCGGTTGGGGTTGAACTCGGAGCTGACCCGGGTGAAGTCGGTCGGAGTACGCAGGAAGGCGCGCCGCATGTTGCGGCCGTCGGGGGTGTAAAAATCACTGCGACCGTCGCCGTCTTCGAAGCGGAGGGCACGGAAGCGCTCTCCCCGGTTGATGAATTCCGCGGCCAGGATGCGCCCGGTGCGCACCTTTTCGCCATCTCGATAAAGTTCCTCATACACCACTGTAAAGCGGTCGTTCCGGCGGATGTCCAGGGCAAAGTCAATGTCCCAGCCAAAGATCCGCGCCAGCTCCATGATCAGCCGGTCGTCCAGACCGGCCTGCAGGCCCGACCCGTAGAGGGAGACGTTGATCTGACCGTCCGTGACCGCGATGCGGCTCTCGAGCTCCCGCACCTCGATGCGCGACTGGAAATCGCCGTTGGCGTCATCTCGTTCCACCCACAGCGTCTCGGTTTCGCTCTTTTCATAGCGCACCGCCACCAGGGCATCGTCATCGCCGAAGGCCAGCGCAATTTCATCACCGGGATAAAGTCGGGTCAGGCCGGCCGCCTCGTCACTGCTGGTGACCACGTCGTGGACGTCCCGTGGGCTGAGGCCAGCCCGTTGGAACACTGCCGCCAGATTGTCGCCACGCTTCACTGTCTGGTGGCGCCAGTCCAGCTGGGGAGTGGGCGCCTCATCCATCACCGGGGTGGTGATGGCCGCGGGTTGAATTGCTTCGGTCGGGGTATCCGCGGGCGCCACGTCGGCGGACTGGATGGGCGCCCGGTCGATGGTCAGGGGGATGCCGGTGGTCGGGTTCTCCGTCGGGGAGGGCGTCTCGCTGCCGGGGAGGAAAACGCCGGCGGCCATGAGCAGGACTCCTGTGCCCAGAAGTCCGTTGCGAATCGGATGCTGGCCCAGAAAGCCGTGACGTCTTTTCATGGGCCGCCAAGATAGCCGGGCGGCGGTGTGGGGTCAACGCGCAGCGCCGAGGAATTCGGTAGACTCATCGCCTTTCCGGCATGGGTACGAGAGGGGCATCAGGATGAGCGGTGTAGAGGAGGCGTTGGCGCAACTGCAGCGGGGCGTTGATGAAATCATTCGCGAGGACGAGCTTCGCGAGCGACTCGCCGCGGGCCGACCCCTGCGTATCAAGGCGGGCTTCGACCCCACTGCGCCGGACCTGCACCTTGGGCACACCGTACTCATTAATAAAATGCGTCAGTTCCAGGCGCTGGGGCATCACATTCTGTTTCTGATCGGTGACTTTACCGGGATGATTGGCGACCCCACCGGGCGAAGCGCCACCCGAAAACCGCTGACCACCGACGATGTCGCCCACAACGCCGAGACCTATCGGGATCAGATCTTTCGCATCCTTGATCCGGATTCCACCGAGGTGGTGTTCAACTCCAGCTGGATGAGTCAGATGACCGCCACCGACATGATTCAGCTGGCATCACGGCACACGGTGGCCCGCATGCTCGAGCGGGATGACTTTCACAAGCGTTATCAGGGCAATCAGCCCATCGCCATTCATGAGTTTCTTTACCCGTTGGTGCAGGGCTATGACTCGGTGGCCCTGCGGGCGGACGT
>SL_4KL_010_BRINEDRAFT_10002271_pt1 | contig 10846 bp, 24 predicted proteins | sample SodLak_010_BRINE_2_FD_10664 | JGI IMG/M metagenome (IMG submission 10664) | reverse complement strand
AAGTTAATTTAGAAAGATCAACTAAAATTGAGCCGGGCGACTGGGTATGCCTGAAGGAGGATAATCTCAGACACAATCTTGTAAGAGAATTAGAAGGAGAAGAACCTCCTTATTTAGTTGAAGAAGTTTTTCAGGATTGGATATGTATAAAAGGTAGCGATATTATGGTATCTTACGATGAAGTCGCCTTAGTAACGAAAGCCGGGCAGTCAATTGATATTGAAGAAGATATCCGTGACCTTATGTATAATCAACAAACAGTGTTAATTGCTTTAAAAAGGATGGAAAAAATTAAAGGTAGACTAATGCAGCATGAAAGCGGTAGATATATAATAAAAAATATGGTCAGAACTGAAAACAGTTATCGAACTATCCGTAAAAATTTAGCCAAAGAATATCATTATTTACTTCAAAGAATAGATTGAAAGGAGGATGAATAAATGCCTTTTGTAAAACCATATAATTCTTATCCAAAAGAGCCTCCAAAACCTGCAGCACATTGTTGGTGGTGCGGAGAAGCTCTATACCCTGACCATCGAGGCTGTGTAGACGAAATCAGAGGTTATGCTTGTTGTATGAACAATGATGAGTGCTTAGAAGCCATCGCTTTGGAAGAGGACATCGATAAAGAGTATAGAGAATGGCAAGACTCAAAGTATTATGATCTTACTATAAGTCTAGCAGACTATACTAGGGAGGAAGTCGAATGTCGGTATATTCCAACGAAAAGAGATATTGAAGAATACCAGGCAGAAGTAGAACTAGAAAGAAAAAGATTAGAGGAGGATGATAAATAGTGGATAATCAAGTTTTATTTGCTGGGTATCATATAGCAAGATTTAAAAAGGCTGATAGGTTATTATCATGACTGTCGAAAATCGGTTTAGAGAATTGTTGATGAAATTTTCAGAAGATGAGCGACAAAGGATAAAATGGGGTATAGATTACGATAAATTGAAAAACATCTTAAATTATCAAAAATTTAATATAATAATATATCCTAAGCCTTCTAGAAGTATAACGATAAACCGAAACGAAGACTCAATAAATATAACCTTTGTTCATCTAAAATTAGACGAAAGAAAAGTAATCAAAATAAAAGACTGTTCTGAAATGGAATACTCGGAAGAATTAAAGAATGATATTGTAGTTAAAATCGCCCGAAGCATCATTTATAAAGATGCTTTAAAATGGGATAATATTATTCTAGTTTTAGGCGATTCTGTTTATAATTATGAACGCAGCGAAGAACTTTCTGGCTTCCTCAGTGATGAAGACTTTATTGCTGACCATCGAATGGTCGGTTTAATGAAGTCAGGGAAGACTACTTCCAAAGATAAAAACACCCTATTAATCAAGTTTTAGAGGTTTAAGGAAAATAGCATCCCTCAATTTTCGAGGGGTGCTTTTTCCTTATTATAAGGGGTCAAAAATTTATTTCCCCAAAAGGAGGGTAGCAGATGACTAAAAAATACTATCAAATAGTTGGAATGGCTAAGGACGACCCTGCTAAAGCCCAAAAGGAAATGTTAAATTTAGCTAAAAAGTACACTGATGATCAATTAGCAGAAATATGGCAAGTAAGTGTTTATAAAGTCAGAGAGCTCAGATACCAACTAGGCATATCAAAGGTAAGCACAGGAGATATTAAGGATGTCGAAGACCCAGGCAATTTAAATGTCGATATTAAAGAAAAGTCCCTAACATCTCTCAGTAAAAAAGACACATTCGATTTGACTATTTCAGGCGTATTCACAGGCGAGCAAATTTTAGCTTATCTTGATGTTATTGAGCATGCAGTAATGACGGGCAGTGAGTTTTATGAATTAAGATTAATGCTAAAAGAAAAAGGGAGGTAATAAAATGAAAGGTATTCCAAGACCTATGGATTCAGAAGGTAGAATCACTGTACCAGCAGCACTCAGAAAAATGTTTGACATTGAGCCCGGAGATAAATTCCTCTGGGTAATAAAGGATGGTGATATAGCAATAGAGCGAATTCCTAACAAGGAGGACGANGCCGATGCCAAAGAATCGTATAGTCAGAGGAGAAGTGTATAATGTTAATCTGGAACCAACTAGAGGATCAGAAGAGGGGGGATTTCGACCAGNGGTCATCATTCAAAATGACCGAGGTAATGAATTCAGTCCTACCACAGTCGTTATCCCCCTATCATCTAAAGAGCCTAATCTTAAGCTACTTCATATTCCTATACCGGAAAACGCAGGATTGTACAAAGATTCCGTTGCGTTGGTAGAGCATATCAGAACCATCGATACTTCTAGAATAGGAAGTTTTATAACAAGACTAAACGATAAAACTATGAAGAAAATAGAGGAGGCTATTTTATATCTGTTGGATATTGGTTAAGGAGGAGGGTTATAAATGAGAACTATCATAAAAATTCTCCTCTATGCATTATCTCTTCCCCTCTCAATAATTATATTCTTCGGGATTTTGATTCTAATCTTTCTATTTATAGGGGGTTAAAAAGATGAATTGCTATAAAATTCAGATACGAAAAAATTCAAGTAGAAAAGAAATATTAGCAATATGCATAGAGAAAGAAGTCAAACACATTTTTACACTAAAAACAGATGAACATCTAGGCAGTAAACATGTAATAGGATATCATGAATCAGAAAGTAGAGTAATCTCTAGGCTAAATGCTAAAAGTAATTGCACAATAGAAAAAATATCTATCAAGGATGCTATGTACGAAGGAGCCTTAGCGACTAGGGCTTCTGTTGGAACATCCATTTTTAAAAAGCTCAGATATTATATCCAGGAAGGTGATGTTGATGGCGGAACTTAGAAATCCTTTAGAAAAATTTCTGAAACAAGAGTCTATGACTCTATCTGAATTATCAGATGAACTAATGGTATCTTATACTACTGTTCATTCTTGGAAAAAGGGTAAAACTATACCTTCTCATGGAAACATGAAGAAGCTATCAAGAATGATGGATGTTAGTTCAGGTGTTCTCAGACTAAAGTGGACTCGTTGGATGGACACTCAAAATGATAAGGAAGGTGAAGAGGATGTCAAATAAAGGTATAGGTTATGTTCACTATCTTCTCTCCGATGAGAAGGTTCAAGTGAACTGGTACGACAAAGATCAAGGACTATTAGGCATCAAGTTTCATCAAGGCAAAACTGTTCCTAGACTTTATAAGGTAGTAACAGAAGCTGAGGTAGATTTTCGTTATGGCTCAATAGAACCTTTACCTGAAGATGAAGTACTCCACAAAGATGTTCGCAAGGAGTCTTATGAATCTCTCAAGGAGAAGTTAAACAAAGTCCGAAAAGAAAGAAAAGTTTTATCCAAGAATAAACGAAAAAAGTCTCGTAAGAAAACTTCTCCTAAGAAAATGTTAAAAAATATTTCCCAGGAGGAAAAGGAAAGAATTTTAGAAATCCTCCAAGGAGACGAATAACATGGATATGAAAAAAGAAACATTAAAATATTTAGACTCATCTAAAATGAAATGTTTCCTTGAGTGCCCTCGGAAATTCTATTGGCGTTATTGCCGGCATCTAGTCCCAGTAAGAAAAAGTCCAGCATTAGCTTTTGGTAGGGCAATTCACGAAGCATTATACACCTGGTACGATAGAGACAAAAACGAGAGTCTAAAAGAAGCTGCTGAATATGCAATAGATATATTCCACTCCATGTGGACAGACATCCCCGAGGACGATAAGAGAACACACGAAAAAGGAGAAGAACTTCTCCGAGGCTATTTTAAAGAGTATCCGGGCGAACCTTTCAAATTTGTAACTCCACCAGAGACTTCTTTCAAGATAAAATTTTTCGACTACTATCTCATAGGAAGATTCGATGGCGTAATAGAATGGAACAATATGGTTATGCCCTTCGACCATAAAACAGCCTCTGCTATGGGAAAATACTATTTTGATAGGTTTCGCCCAGACCTTCAGATAACAAAATACTGCTGGGTAACACGAGTGATTGCAAAAGAACGAGGCTTAAGTCCTAAAATCCACGGGGCTTATCTTAACATTTTATATTTCACAAAAACAAAAGTAGGCTATGAACGAGAAATCATTACCCGGGAACAATGGGAGATAGACCAATTTGTAAAGATAGCCTTACAAATCATGGACGATATTAACTCTCGAGATCCAGAAGTAATGGAAGACTGGTTTCCTAATTGGACTTCGTGTAACAAATGGGGAGCCTGCAAATATAAAGATATGTGCACAACAGATGAGCCAGAAAGATTTGTAGACTTCCTCTATGAGGAAGAAATTTGGAATCCTTTAACCACCGAGGAAACAATAGAACTAGCCTACAAATAAGGAGGCGATAGAATGAAATGCCTCAACTGTGATTCTGAAGGGGAGATAAGACTTCATCAAGCAACTGTTTTATTTGAAGAATATGAAGTAAACGATGAAGGTAGAGTAAAGAATTGGCAAAAGACAGTGCATGAATATTTTGGAGGAAAAGATTTAAATTTCGGTGAATGTAATGTTTGTGGACAAAAGTACAAATATAGTAATTTTAGAGAAAAAATACTATTGGATAAGCCCTTAGAATTTCCACCAGAATTTATAGCTTATCCGGAAAAGGAGGACTTAAATTGGGAGAACCGAAAAAGGCAGTAGATATTGAACTTCCAACAAGACTAAATGTTATGTTATATGGAGACTTTGCAACCGGGAAGACTACTTTCGCAACCACATTCCCAAAACCTCTATTATTCTTTGACTTCGATTGTAGATTTCAGTCCTATGCTGGTGTCGAGGGAATAGACTACATCCTTTATGAAGATGTAGGCAGACGACCGACAGCTTATCGAGATTTTATGAAAGACCTCAAAGAATATCAAACAGGCTCCAAATATAAAACTCTAGTCTTAGATAGTACCACATCACTAGCTGACGCTGTAAAATTCGACATTCTCGGTCAAGTATCCCGAGGCAGTTCAGCCTCAGAAGGATTAACCTATCCTCAATGGGGACAATTCACAGAACGATTCCAAGAGATATTCAACATCTTATCCTCAGCAGACAAACATTCAGTAATAATATCTCACGATCAAATGATTCAAGACGAGATAACAGGCGAGATAAAACATCTAGCCATGATGGTAGGTAAAAAATTCGCTATGAGAGCCCCCGGATTTTTTGATGAAGTTTATTACTGCTTCACCGAAAAAGACAGAGAAACCAAAGACACCCTTTATCTATGCAGAACTCGTTCAGACAGAAGAATAAGAGCCCGAAGTTCTATGAACATCAGAGATGAAAATGGTCGTACTCACCCCATCTTAGATGAAATAGAGTCTCAACATTTCGAGCCTATATTTGAGAAGGTTAAAGAAGCCCGAGCAAACCCAGAAGAGTATCTGAAAAATCTAAAACAACAGCGACAAACATGAGAAAGAAAAAAAGTTTTCTAATCATATGCTTAATATTACTAAGTCTATTAACGGTCATAATCAAAATCCCACCTAAAGTCAATCATAGGATACCAGAAAATCTAATTTTACCTTTAGCTCATCAAACCGAAACTCTTCCTTTTATATTGGAACGACATCATACTGTAAAGTCTCACATTCGATTAACAACTATCCAATTAGAATTAATCGAAAACGAAATACGATACTGGAATTATGATAAACCTTCAGAAAGAATTATCAGACAAAAAGCTATAGCAGTTATTCAATATTCAAATAAATATAATATTTGTCCAATGCTAATAATTGCTGTAGCAATAGTAGAGTCTAACTTCCGACAGTCTGCTATATCTCCTGCAGGTGCTGTTGGTATACTTCAACTAACACCTATAATTTCAGATAAATTCCAAGTTAATCCTTATAATTTCCAAGAAAACATCAAAGGGGGTGTTATGTTTTTATCTGACCTTTACCAAAGATACAATTGCTGGAACCTAGCCCTCACTCATTATAATGCTGGTATCAACCCCGAACAAAAACAACACTGGGCAGGCGTTAAAGCCTACCGGTGGAATGTATTTAACATTCAAAATTCACTTTTAAAGAAAATTCAAATTCAGACCAAAGGAGAGGTTTAAAATGACCCTTGAAGAATTAGCAAGAAAAACCCAAAAGAAAGTTGTATTTGATAGAGAAGATGAGTTAATTCCTTCGCTATACAACTGTTTATCAGAATTTGATACTTGGAAGGATATAGTCGAATTTCACATTGACGGAGATTTAGGTTTAACCTTAGAAAGCCCAGTAGAAGATTTTGTAGAAGTTTTGATATCACACACATCTGCGGTTAATGAAGAATACAAAGAACAATTTAATGCTCTTCCCCCCGAGACTAAAGACGAAAATGGCAGACCTATTGAAGGTAAAATTATGATTGCTCATCAAGTAGCTGTTATCCAGAGATTTAAAAGTTTACCAGAAGCATTCAGAAGAACCTTTGGAGATTATTTCACATTCAGAGAATTAGTAGTAAGCTATTTAAATGATGAAAACAAACCAGATATTAATATTGAAACCCCTGAAAGAGAATTTGTTCAATATTTTGTAAATGAAGTCAATGAGGCTGCAGAACATTTCAGTTTTGTAGAAGAATTAATGGAGGCAGGAGCAGCAATAATTAAATTTGAAGATAAGGAGTGATACTGTGAAAAATGATGATATAAAGTGGGACAAAATTCTAGATGATTTAGGTTACAAAGATTTAGAAGAAGGAATGATAACTGTAACCAAAGTCTTAGCTAAATGTTATAAAGTAGCTAGAGCTGAAGGATTAACTAAAGAAGAAGCTATAAATATGCTAGTTATAATGTATTGGAGACCTTCCGATAAAGACAAAAAATAGCATTTAATTTTGGGGCTAATTCAAATACAAGGAGAGATTTAAATGCCAAAAATTCCCGTAAATCTAGATGATGTTAAGGATGTTGTCGACCCTGGTTGGTATTTATGCAAGGTAACAGGAGAGGAGATTAGAACTTCCGAGGGCAGTGGATACGATTATATTAATTGGGAGCTCGAAATCGACGAGCCTGAGTCCGAATTTCATGGACAAAAGCTCTGGTATATCACTTCCCTCAAACCTACTGCATTATCAATGTTGAAGAATTTCCTTGAAGCCTGTGGATTCGTTTGGAATTCCGATGGATTCCATTCTGAAGATGTCCTAGGCTATACTCTGGAAGTTCAGGTTGCCCATGAAGAGTACGAAGGCAGAATGCAAAACCGTATCAAGAATGTTCGTGCAGTCTAGTCGAAACTAACCATTGCTAGGAGAGCCTAGCCCCAACTCTCCTAGCCTACATATCCGGAAAGGATGAAATATGGTAAGGAGGAATAAAAATGTTAGATATTAAAATGGATGTTAGTTCTAGTAATGAAAAGATACATTTTATGACTTTTACTGAAGATAATAGAGTATCTTTAATTTTACAGCATAACGATAAAAATAAAATTGAAATCCTCCTGTCTAAAGAGCAAGCTCATAATCTTAAAAACGACCTTTCTAGAATTAGTGGTAGGACATACAATATTAAAAAGTTGGGGGGTTAGAATATGTCATTATATACAATGGGTGAGATATGTGATGGATGTAAGCATGCTATCTTATATAGCTGTGGCAATTGTCTAAAAGAGTGTAAGATAAAGGCGACAGATAAAGCTAGTTGTATTGATGGTAGCTGTACAGAGTATACTAAGGAAGAAGAAATGTGATAATTACATTAAGGAGATAATAAAATTAATAATATTTCAATTATTGGAAGGCTTACGAAAAAGGTGAAATATAGTTGAAAACTATAAAGGAGGAATAATTATGTATGTAAGAATGAATAATGAAAAATTAAGGATAGTACCTGAGTCTAAAGATGAATATGAATATTTATATAATACTCTTGGGATAGATAAATTAGAAAATCCTTTTAAATTAGATGAAATAAAAGAAATTTCTTCTGTATTAGCAACTGATTATCCTCCTGACGTTATTAATGATTCTTTTACTGGTGTTAAAGTAGTTTTTCTCCATAAATTTGATGAATCTGGTAATTATTTAGAGATAATTGCAGACCACATAGAATTTTTACACGGGTTTGTTTAAAGAAGAGCTGTTAAGGAGGGTTGAATATTTTTAATATATAAAAAATAAAGGAGTAAAAAGATGACTAGATATTATAAAAGACCTAAAGGGGAATATCACCAAGATTTTAAAGGTGGTCTTTATACACCATATGCAACAATGGAAAAGTGCAGAGAGTGTATTCATTCATTTGGGGCATTAGACTCTCATTTGTACTGTAATTATGGGGAAGCTAAATGTGATTATGAGAAGGATGAAGATATTGTAGTTTTTGAGATATTGGAACAAACTGATGATTGTTATTATTTAGGCAGAAGTTTTTAATTAGAAGGAGGTGATATAATGCGACCACAACAAAAATTAGTTTTGTCTGGTTTAGTTATTGCTATGTATATTGTTTTAACAGGACTTTTTGCTGGTATTAGTTTTGGGGCTGTACAAATAAGAGTGTCGAATGTTATTTATAGTTTAAGTTTCTTGTATCCTTTTTTAGTAATTCCTACTGCTATAGGCGTAGGATTATCGAATGTTCTTTTTGGTGGTTTAGGATTAATTGATATAGTTTTTGGAAGTTTAACAGGATTAATTGTTTGCAGTATAATTTCTAAATTACCAAGGCCTCTTTATATTATTCCTGTTAAAATTCTAGGCGTAGGATTATTAGTACCATTATGGTTACATTATTTCTTTGAGTTACCCTATTTTACATTAGTAATAAGTATATCTTTAGGACAAGTATTTCCAGCTCTAGCAGGTTATTTCTTAATAAAATGGATTGAGAACAATTCTTATCTTAGTTAGTGCTTCGGGAAGAAAATTAAAAAAGTATGAACAGTATGGAAAATTAGGACACTTAAATACACCTGATACAGGGTACTCTATTACTAATGTAATAAAACATGATTTTGTTTATGGGGTAGATAATAGTTGTTATAGTAATTTTGAACCAGAAAAATATATACAATTATTAGAAAAGATAAATCGACAAGATAAAACAAAAGAAAAACTATTATGGGTTACTGTCCCAGATGTTGTTGCTGATGCAGATGCAACATTTAAAAGATTTGAAAAGTGGAAATATATAAAAGATGATTATGATATTCCAATTGCTTTAGTTTTACAAGATGGAATGAGGAAACAAGATATTAATTATAGTTTAATAGAGGCTGTTTTTGTAGGAGGTACAACAGAATGGAAATATGATGAAACTCTACAAGGTATTTGTAAATTTGCAAAAAAGAAAAATTTGTGGGTACATATGGGTAGAGTTAATTCAGTATCAAGGACACGATGTGCTTATATGTTAGGTTGTGATTCAATAGATGGTACAGGATTTTCTATGTATTCTGATAAACATCTAAAACCTGGATTAAAATATATCAGAGAATTAGAAAATAAATATCCAGAAAGGAGGAAGAAATGAGAGAAATTAANNNTGAGAGGTAAAGCTGAAGCTGGAGAAATTTGCGGAAAAAAAGATGATGTGCTGAATATGATAGTATGGATAGCTTTGGATTATGATGGCTGTGGTGATAATGCAGAGTGCTTGCAGAAGTTAGTTGATGAGCTAAGAGAGTTGGCTTGCTATGGTAGAAACCTTGACGAATAATTACAGCAGAGCCTACAAGGTGGTGATAAATTGGTTACAATAAAGACTAAAAAAGTTAAAACCAGAAAAGAGCATAAGTGTTGGGGTTGCGGCAGAAAGTTTGAAAAGGGAACTGAAATGCAAACTGTGGTATGGGTAGAAGATGGTAGAATTAGCACTCATTATTGGTGTGATACTTGCGTGAAATATTGGGGTGAATATATGGATTTTGATGACAGGATAGACATAGGAGAACTAAAGCATATGATTGGCTGGGAAGAATTAAAGAAGGAACTGGAAGGAGAGGTGAATAAATGAGCAAGCACACATCAGGGCCGTGGAGAACAGGAAACGCTATGGGCTTTTGAGCCAACTAAATATAAATATGGAAACCCAGAATTGTTAGAGGGGGAGGAATAAAATGCTAAGAATACTAGCAATAGCTATAATATCAATAGTAGTGTGGGAAGTTGGCAAGTGGGTATGGTTTTATGTTAGTCAGATGTGGTATATGTAGGGAGGCGGTGATACAAATACAAAGGAGGGATAAAATGGCAACAGAAATTGAAAAAAAGTATGGTATTAAAGATTTGTCAGCAATAGAAGAACTTCCAATATTAGAAAAGAAAATAATAACACAAAATTATATTGCTGTACAAGATATGTTTGAATGTAGGATTAGACACACTCATATCATTGAAAACAACACACAAGAAGAGAGAGAGAATTTTGCTAGTTTTTATGAGAAAGAGTTATATGAAATGACTTTCAAAACTGGAAAAGGCACTGTTAGACAAGAGCTTACTGAAGAATTACCCCAAGAACAATATAATAGAATTGACGAATTTTTACCTTATTTGCCAATTGTAAAAATTAGAACTGTTTATGATTTTAGCAAATATGGTACTAAAGAAATTGAAGTAGATGAATTTAAAATACCTCATGGAGTATGTTTTGCGGAGATTGAATTTCCTAATAAAAAAACATTAAAAGAGTTTAATCCTCCTGATTTCTTGGGAAATGAGTTAACTATTAGAAACCAATTTTTTTGGCATGAAGTGAATAATTTTAGGGTGGGGTGAGTAAATGGATTTTGCATTTGGATTTCTAAGTGGGTTTCTTTTTATAGTAACATTAATGATGGTATATTTTGTAGAAATATATAATAAATGGGAGGAATAAAATGAAAAGATTAGAGAGG
>SL_4KL_010_BRINEDRAFT_10002270_pt1 | contig 10846 bp, 13 predicted proteins | sample SodLak_010_BRINE_2_FD_10664 | JGI IMG/M metagenome (IMG submission 10664) | reverse complement strand
ACTGACGCGAACGAAAACGCGTTTAACCGATGGCGGAGTTCCATCGGGTATGATCCTCAGCGGACGCCACTCCCAGTCGCTCGCGGCTGACCTGGCTGCACGACTCGACGACCCGCTCGCGCCGGTCGCGTTCGACCGGTTTCCCGACGGCGAGGTAATGGCGAGCATTGGCGACGTGACACCGACCGGTGGAGAGCGCGCCGTCGTCGTGGCCTCGACGCCGACCAGTGACGCACATATCGAACTCCTCCAGCTCCAGGACGCCGCCCGGGAAGCCGGGTTCGAGCAGGTCGTCACCGTGATCCCCTATCTGGGCTACGCCCGGCAGGACGAATCGTTCGAGCCCGGCGAACCGGTTTCGGCCCGCGCCGTCGCCCGCGCGATCAGCACTGGTGCCGACCACATTCTGACGATCGACCCACACGAAACGGACGTCTGTGACTTTTTTGAGCCGAGTGCCACTGCCAGTCAGCGCGGCAGGACGGCTCGCCGAACCGCTCCCCGATGACCTCGCTGATCCGCTCTTTCTCTCGCCCGATGCCGGTGCGATCGAGCTCGCCGAAACGGTGCAGGAGGCCGCCGGAACGGGGGCGGTCGATTACTTCGAGAAGACTCGCCACTCGGGGACCGAGGTAGAAATATCGCCGAGCGACGCCAGCGTCGAGGGACGGGACGTGGTCGTCGTCGACGACATCATCGCCACCGGCTCCACGATGAGCGAAGCCGTTGGGATCCTCCACGAGCGCGGTGCGAACCGGGTCTTCGTCACCTGTGTCCATCCCTTGCTCGCCGAAAACGCCGTGACGAAGCTCTCGCGTGCCGGGGTCGACGCGATCTACGGGACCGATACGATCGAGCGGCCACACAGCGCCGTCAGTGCCGCGCCAGCGGTCGCCGACGCGCTCGAAGAGCAGTTCTGAGGGCGGGTATTTATAGGGGATCGGGCGGCCAGCGTCGCTATGCTCTAGCCTCGGCAACACGACGCCGGTCCACGCGGCTGTGCGACACGCCGCGTCGTGTCCTCGATGTGTCGCCTGTTTGCCCTCAACTCACGACTCCACCCCCCCTACAGCTCGTCGAGAGCCGCTTCGATCGCATCGTAGTCGGGGAACTCGGGCCACTCCCCGGAGACCCACGCGTACTCGACGACCCGCTCCTCGTCGAGCAGAAAGACCGCGGCTCGCGGTTCGGACACGCCAGTCATCCCATCGAGGTCGTGCGGGACGCCGTACTCGACGGCGACGGTGTTGTTCGGGTCGCTGAATAGCTCGTAGTCGATCCCACGCTCCTCGATCAGCTGTCTGTGGGCGTACGGGTCGGAGATCGAACAGCCGACGATCCGAACGTCGTAGGTCTCGTCCCACGCCCGGTCACGAAGCTCCTTCCAGATGTAGGTCGCGGGGAACGCGCCGTCCATCGGGTAGAAGACGAGTAGGACCGGCCCCTCGTCGGTCAACTCCGAAAGCGACCGGTCCTCCCAGAACTCGTCGTTCACGAGCGGCCGCGTGAAATCCGGTGCGACCTCGCCCGTTGCGACGTGCTCGCGCTCGGGCAACTCGACGACGTCGAAATCGAGATTAGCCATCAGTGCTCGCCTCCGTACGTCCCTTCGAGGTACTCGACGATGTTGGCGCTCTCGGACATCGTGACACCCGTTCGCTCGTCGACGAGTGCGGGAACCGACCGTTTCCCGCTCACCCGTTTCACCACGTTCCGGTCCGAGTGCATCGGTTCGACGAAGCGGGAGTGGTAGTCGAGTTCAAGTTGGTCCAGCGTCCGAATCACCCGTTCGCAGAACGGACAGGCCTGGAGCCGGTACACCGTGATCGCTGTGTCGCTCATACCGAACGATGGGCCTGCAGCATCCAAAACGTTGGCGTGGCGCATCTTGCAGTCCCCTCACAAGAGTTAATTTACCCGATAGACAAGGTATTCGCATATGAGTATCGCTCTTGCATCGATTCTGCAGTCGTCTGTGTTTGCGTTCTCCCTGTTTGGTGTCGAGGTTACCGACTCGACGATCACTACTATCGGTGTCATCACGCTGATCGTGTTGATGGGTCTGTCGGCGTTCTTTTCGTCCTCCGAGATTGCGATGTTCGCGCTGCCGGATTACCGTACCGACGTGCTGGTCGAGGAAGGCCGACGCGGTGCGGCGACGCTCAAGCGACTCAAGGAGGACCCCCACCGACTGCTGGTGACGATTCTGGTCGGGAACAACCTCGTCAATATCGCGATGTCCTCGATCGCAACCGGTCTCCTGGCGCTGTATCTCAGCCAGGGGGCGGCGGTCGCTGTCGCGACGTTCGGGATTACCGCCGTCGTCTTGCTGTTCGGCGAGAGCGCACCCAAATCCTACGCCGTCGAGAACACCGAGTCGTGGGCCCTGCGGATCTCGCGCCCGCTCAAACTGTCGGGCTATCTCCTCTTACCGCTGGTCGTCACCTTCGACGTTCTCACGCGGCAGGTGAACAAGCTCACCGGCGGGCAGGCAGCGATCGAGTCCGGCTACGTCACTCGTTCCGAGATCCAGGACATGATCGAGACCGGGGAACGCGAGGGGGTCATCGAGGAGGAAGAACACGAGATGCTCCAGCGTATCTTCCGGTTCAACAAGTCGATCGCCAAGGAGGTAATGACGCCGCGGCTCGATATGACGGCGGTCCCAGTCGATGCGGACGTCGACGAGGCGATCCAGACCGCTGTCCAGAGCGGCCATGCACGCGTTCCCGTCTACGAGGGAAGCCTCGACAACGTGGTCGGCGTCGTTCACATCCGCGATCTGGTCCGGGACGTGAACTACGGCGAGGCGGACCTGAACGACCTCGAACTCGAGGATCTGATCAGCCCGACGCTGCACGTCCCCGAGTCGAAAAACGTCGACGAGTTGCTGACCGAGATGCGCGAAGAGCGAATGCATATGGTGATCGTGATCGACGAGTTCGGGACGACGGAGGGCCTGATCACGATGGAGGATATGGTCGAGGAGATCGTCGGCGAGATCCTCGAAGGCGGCGAAGACGAGCCGATCGAGCACGTCGATGGCGGAGCAGTCGTTCAGGGAGAGGTCAACATCCACGAGGTCAACGAAGCGCTGGAGATCGAGCTGCCCGAAGGGGAGGAGTTCGAGACGGTTGCCGGCTTCGTGTTCAACCGTGCGGGACGACTCGTCGAGGAAGGTGAACAGATCGAGTACGACGGGATCCGAATCATTGTCGAGGAAGTCGAGAACACACGAATCAAGCAGGCGCGTCTGGAGGAGTTCGAGCCCGAAACCGACAGTGAAGATGACGAAGACGACAACGGCGAGTAGCTCACAGCAGTAGATCGACGACCGAGAACGCGCCAAAGCCGATGACGATCGCCCCGACCAGCGAGGCGACCCAGGCGAACACCGTATAGGCCATCTTGGACCGACTGACGCCGCCGTCGCCTGCGGCGTAGCCGCTCCCGATGATCGAACTGACGATGATCTCGTTGAACGAGACGGGGATACCGAAGAGCACGGCAGTCTGTGCGATCGCAAAGGAGGGGATCAGCGCGGCGATCGACCGACGCGGGCCAAGCGAGGAGTAGTCCTGGGCGATCGCCTTGATCATCCGTGGTGCGCCGGTCCACGAGCCGATGAGGAGGCCGACCCCGCCGCCGACGAGGATTGCCGTGATCGAGATCCCCTGCGGTTCAAGCAGTGGAAGGAGTGGCCCGATCGCCAATCCGACCTGACTGCCCCCGGCCGAGAACGCAACCAATCCACCCATCACCAGCAGGAACCGTCGTTCGCCACGCTCGGCGTTTTGCCCCATCTCGCGGAACAGCAGTCCGGCGGCGAGTCCGGCAAGCACGAGCGAGACGAGGAGCGGCCCGGCAAGCGCCGGTCCGGGGACGGATTCGCCGAGGGTCGCAGCAAGCGTCGCCCCCTCTCCGGACGGGCCGAGCACGACGAACTCGATGTTGGCGAGGATCAGCCCGACGAGCCCGGCCAGTACGGAGACGGCGTATCGTTCCGAGATCGACTCGTTCCGGAGGAGCTTCGCGGTCCCGTAGGCGATCCCCCCACCGACGAAGGGTGTGAGGACCCACAGCGTCGTGATCTCCGCGTACTTCGCCCATGCCGGATCACCCCCCATCGCCAGCCCGACGCCGACGACCGCGCCAGTGACCGTAAACGCCGTCGCTATGGGATAGCCGGTAAAGACGCCGATGGCTACGAGCGTTGCGGCGATGATCAGTGCCAGCGCCGCCGCTGTCGCCGATAGCGTCACGTCCCCAGCGATCAGCTCCCGGCCAACCGCTTCGGAGACGTTTGCACCCTGCAATACAGCTCCGGAAAAGCCGAGTACCCCGACGAAAAAGCCTGCCCGCATTACCGATACCGCGTTGGCACCGACAGCGGGTGCAAAGGGGGTCGAGCCGCTTGACCCAGCACCGATCGCCCAGGCCATAAAGAGGCTCGCCAGACACGCAACAACCAGCGTCGCTAGCGTCGCGGCGTCGACCATCTATCCCGGGCTTACCGGTGGGTCGTATAAGTGTCTGCCGTCATGTTCGTCGCTCCGACCGGTCGGAGTCAGGACTGTGCCTCGGCGGTGCGCGCCTCGATCCAGGGCACGACGACCTCGGCGAGTCTATCGTGAGCTTCATCATACGTTAGTGGTGACGCCGAATCGCCGCGCTGACCGTGGTACGTGCCGAACTGTGTGTGGTTGACATCCGGCAGCTGCTCGCTCGTGGTCGCGGCGGGCAGATCCGCTTTGCTGGCACGGTAGTTCTCCCAGTCGAGCACGGTATCCATGCTTCCGGTGACACTGAGGACGGCGACATCACGATCGCTGATGTCGTCGTTGCAGTAGGAGGCAAACATGAGCAGCCCGTTGACGTCCTCCTCAGCGGCGTAACTGCAAGCCGCAACACCCCCGAGGGAGTGTCCGCCGACGACCCACGTCTCGATCTGCTCTTCGTCTGCGCGAATATCGTCCGCCGCGTCGGCATCGAGCAGCGCGACGTTCAGCGGCATCTCGGCGATGTAGACCGTCACGTTCGCCTCGGTAACGAGCGGTGCGAGCGATCGGTAGTACGCGTTCGGCGCAACCCGTGCGCCCGGATAGAAGACGACGCCGACTTCGGAGTCGCCGTCGGCAGGGGAGAGCACGCTGACTCCATCGGTCGTCTCGACGTCGACGCGCGGGTCGTCCTGCACGGACTGGATAGACGCATCCGACCCCTCGTACGGCGTCGAGAAGTAGAGGACGACGCCGCCGCCGACGAGCGCGAGGAGGAGCACGAGGACGACTGCGATCCGTTTCCACATACCGGATACGCGAGCGGTGGGGTAAAAAAGGTCGCCGTCGAGTCAGTTCCGGAAGGCTGAGGCCCCGAGTTTCACGAGCCGATAGCCGGCGTACACGACGGAGGCAAAGACGGCGACGAGGACGAGCATCCCAGCCGCGATAACGGGACCGCTGGCTGGCTCTCCGTAGTCGGGGTCGGAGTTACAGTCCCCACAGCCGCCTGACTCACACGAGCCATGCGAGTGATCCTCGTCGTCGAGGAGGTCGATCGCCTCGCTGAGCTCCTGGCTGCCTTCGAGGGTGGCCCGTTCGTCGATCGGGGACGGATTCACGTCGACGGACCCACCGTTGGCGGCTGGATCACCGATGGCTCCGCCCTCGGCCGCCGGTCCCGCGGCCTGTTCGCCGATGTCGATGGAAACTCCCTCTTCCTCGAAGACCCTCGGAGCCTGTTCCCGGAGACTCTCCAGTCCGGCTTCGATCTGTGCCTCATCCTGGTGGCCCTCTGCGTACTCGGCCAGCTCGTCGGCCAGCTTCCGTGCGCGGTCGGCGCGTGCAGTCTCGACGTATGCTCTCACCGCGTCGAACATCCCGCGGCCGAGCCAGTGTTCGAAGATCGGGTTCTCGTACTCGGCTTCTAGCGCTCTGAGCCGGTCGAGTTTCTCCTCGCCCACTTCAATGTCGGCGTCGAAAAACGACGCGCGAGCGGAGTAAAACGTCGCGACGGCGGCCCAGGTCGCGCTCGTCGGCGTGTCGAGGCGCTCGTGGTACTCTCCGGTCTTGCGTCCCCAGTGTTCGATCCGGCTGTAGTCGGCCCCCTCGAAGCTCGCGCGGGTCGCGTTCGCGGCCGCGATCGGGAGCCATCGGACGATCTCGTCTTCGACCGCCGGATACTGTTCGGCGAGGGCCTCGATCCGCGCGATCCGTCGCTCTATCGCCTCGACGTCCTCGTTTGCGGCATCGACGTTCGTGTGTCCGGCGAGCACGCCCGCGAGACCGACCGCAACGTCTCGGTCGGGGTGGGCGCTGTAGAGGTTTTCCGCCCGCGAGAGATAGTCGGTGTCGCCGAGATAGCGTTCGGCGTGGGCGTAGCCGTGCATGACGGCGGCCGCGACCTCCGTCTCTTCGTGGCGGTCGTAAATCGCTTCGAGGCGATCGAGGAGCGGGCCGATCCGCTCAGTATCTTCGGCTTTGCCGTGGGCGTGGACCGTCTCCGCGGTTGCCCGTGCGAGCGGTCCGGCGATCGTCCGCTCCGGCCGTGCTGCGTATAGTTCCTCGATGGCCTCGCGGTGGCTCTCGATCCGCTCCGTATCGATCCCGGACTCATAGACATCGTCCCGATCGTACACCGCGGTCGCGTTTGCCCGCGCCGTCGCCAGGTGAATATCGATATCCGCCTCCGGATGCTCGGCGTGGAGCCGCTCCAGTCGCTCCAGCATCTCCGCTTCCTCGTCGACCTCCCCACGGCTGCCGTACGCGTCGGCCAGTGCCACGAGCGCGTCCACCAGTCGCGCCCGTTCGTCCTCGTCCAGTGCCTCGGCTGGCGTCCCCTCGAAGGACCCGACTGCCGATTCGAGCTCGCCGACGGTCCGGGTATCGCTGTCAAACATCGGTCTCTCCGGTTGTGTTCGCTCTCCTCGTACCTAAATACACGTTTCTCGGTTCGTTCGACCGCCACCCCATCTTTTTTACTGGTGCTGCCCGTGGCTGCAGTCAAAAACTGAAGAGTGGACTGAGATCGGTGGCAGAACCGCCCCACTCGGCGACAGTTCTTTTCGACGCTCGTCCCTATGTCTCCCACATGGAGAAGGTCCGTATCGACGACCTCGAGAACGAACTGAGCCCGCTGGGCGTTCACAGCGTCCGCAAACCTGCCTCCGACGCGCTTGGGACGACCGATTTCGCGATGAACTACTTCGAGCTCGAACCCGGTGAGTCGTTCTCGGGTGGCCTGCACGCCCACCACGATCAGGAGGAGGTGTTCTACGTCGAGGCGGGGACGGCGACGTTCGACGTCGGTATCGAGCGCGAACCGGTCGAGGTCGGTGCGGGCGAGCTGATCCGGTTCCCGCCGGGCGAGTTCCAGGAGGGGTACAACGACGGCGACGAGCGGGTGGTCGGCTGGGCGCTCGGCGCACCCGGTGCGAGCCACGACTGGGACGCGCTGCAATCCCGGCTCTACTGTCCGGACTGCGAGGAGGAGGCAACCCAGAACACGCGGCTGGTCGATGGACAGTTCCAGTTCACCTGCACCGAGTGTGGAGCCGAACAGCCCTAGAGCCGCTCGGCGACATCCTCGGCGAAGTACGTGAGGATCAGATCCGCACCAGCGCGTTTGATCGAAACAAGCGACTCTAATGCGGTCGCTTCCAGATCGAGCCAGCCCTGGTCGGCGGCGGCCTGGAGCATGGCGTACTCGCCGCTGACGTTGTAGGCGGCAACGGGCCGGTCGAACTCCCGGTCGATATCCCGCACGATATCGAGGTACGGTAGCGCGGGCTTGACCATCAGGACGTCCGCACCCTGCTCGACGTCGAGGGCGACCTCGCGGATCGCTTCCTCGCCGTTGGCTGGATCCATCTGGTAGTGGCGTCGGTTCCCGAACGCTGGCGCGCCGTCGGCGGCGTCCCGGAACGGCCCATAAAAGCTACTCTCGTATTTGGCCGCGTAGCTCATGATCGGAACGTCCTCGAACTCCTCGCGATCGAGCCCCTCGCGGATCGAGCTGACCATCCCGTCCATCATCCCGCTGGGAGCGATCATGTCGGCCCCGGCATCAGCCTGCGAGACGGCGATCCGGGAGAGCAACTCCAGGGTCTCGTCGTTGTCGACTGTCAGCCGCGGGTCCTCGGCGGCGGCGTCCTCGAGCACGCCGCAGTGGCCGTGGTCGGTGTACTCACAGAGACAGAGATCGGTGATGACGTAGGCGTCCGTTTCGGCCGTAATCCGTCTGGTTGCCTCCTGAATCACGCCGTCCTCGGCCCACGCGCGGGTCCCGCGGGCGTCCTTCGATTCGGGGATTCCAAAGAGGATGACGGCACTGACGCCGGTTTCGAGTACTTCCTCGACCCGGTCGACGGCCTCACCGAGCGGGACGCGTTCGTGGCCCGGCATCGTCTCGATGGGGACGCGCTCGTCGGTCGTCGCGTCGACGAACACCGGCGCGATCAGATCTGCCGCCGTCAGCTCGGTCTCCCGGACGAGTTCGCGGATCCCGTCCCGGCGAAGCCGACGGGGACGGTCAGTGAGGTCCATATCTGGGGGTTGGTTCGGCGGGCGCAAAATCCCATCGTTCGGAGTACGGACTCGTCTGAAAGCCTTTAAGCGAGCGGCCCACCTCCCATCGAATATGAGTCAGGCTACCAAAATCGTCGTCGGAACGATCGGTGTCACGGGCGTGCTCACTGTCGCGTTAATCCTGCAGAACCTGCTCGCCTGATGTTTCAGGTGCGCGACCTGCCCGACGACCTCGATGCCGTCCGCGAAGCCCACGCTCCGGATGCGATCGTCGTCGACGCCGCGTCGGATTTCAAGACGGTTCCGTCCGCACAGGCCGAGGATCTGGGACTGATCGTCGACTCGCTCGACCCCTACACCGCCCCCGCCGAGTGGCTTCCCGAGGACGCGCCGACGGTGCTTCGCCGGTATGCTGGGTCGGACTTCACGATCGGGCTGCCCGGCGACGGCAGCATCGCGTGGACCCACCAGACCGACCCGCCAGTTATTCTCGTCAAGCCACGGGTGCAGGGCTCGCCGGAGGGGTTCGTCGACTTCCTGATCGCCGAAGCCCTCGTCGAGGTCGGCCTCGACGCCCCCGAGGGATTTCTGGGCTTCTTCGGGGAGCGGTATCGGGACCTCGACGCCGCCACGGATCTCGGCCCGAACGGTACGTATCAGATCGCCGCTGCGCTCTACGACGGCTGGCTCGGACTGCAAACGCGGGACGTCTTCGCGGAGTGGATCGACACCCGGCCGCGGCTGGGCGAGGCATGGCAGGACGCTGGCCAGCGGATCGAGGGGCGGCTGTCGGGGCTACCCGGTGCGATGGCGCGGGGCGACACGGACTTTCCTGACGCGACCGAGCTCGCCTGCAGTTCGATCAAACACGCGCTGGAACTGCCAGCACCGTACACGGCGCTTGACACTGACGTGTACCGCGATCGGGGAGCCGAGTACGGGGTTGCGTGGGCCGAAAAAACGTTCGAACGACGCTGACCCTGCTCAGAACTCGATTGTCGTCTCGCCGTCCTCGTCCAGATCGATCACGCCAGCGAACTGCTCGCGGTAGGCTTCGAGCACTTCTTCGGGGTGGACCTCCTTCGAGAGATGAAACAGGCCGACTGCGTCGTGATCGTCTAGCAAGTCGAGAAGTCGTCCGACCGCTTCTTTCGCCGGTTCCTCACCCGCGTAGTAGGCCAACTCGGTAATCGAGTCAAGCGTGATCCGGAGTTTGCCGTCGTGGGAGTCGAGGAACTTCTCGGCCTTCTCGATGATCCCGTCCAGATCGTCGGGCGCGCCGACATAGTGGACGGATTCACCGGTTCGCCGGGAGTAACCCCGCTCGACGCTGAGCGTGTCGAGGATCTCGGCACGCGTCTCGTCGACATCGTAATACTCCAGTTTCTGTTTGACCTCACGGGCGGTGGTTCGGGTGGAGATAACGAGGAAGTGATCGGTATCGGTCTTCAGAAAGTCGGTGTCGATCCGATCCGTTTCACCGGTGCTGGGATGAAGCAACAGTACGCCGGTGCCGCCGGGAATTGTCTCCGGCGCACCGTCAACTGCGAGCGCGTAATCCATGTATGTCGAAAACTGGTGAATCGTCTTAAGGTTGCGGGTAACGGCGGTTCGGTTGTCGTGTCCTTGTGGGATCTCGGCAGGTACTGTCCGCGGTGCTCACGCCTCTACCGGCAGAACTTCCTGATCTTCGAGGAGTGTCTGTAGCTCCGCGAAGCTCTCGACGACGACCTCACAGGACGGCTCGACTGCCGCTTTCGGCTCGAAGCCGATGGACAGTCCGGCGACCTCGAGCATCGGGAGGTCGTTCGCGCCGTCGCCGACCGCGATCGTGTCAATCATCTCGACACCCTCGCGCTCTGCGAGGTTTGCCAGCGCGTCGTCTTTGGTCCCCTCGATCAGCGGCCCCTCGACCGCGCCGGTGAGGACGCCGTCCTCGACCGGAAGCCGGTTGGCGACGATCTCGTCGACCTCGACGCCCTCGCGGTCGAGTGCTGCGGCGACACCGCGTTCGAAGCCGCCGGTGAGGATGGCGGTGTAGATGCCAGCCTCATTGAGCCGGCGGATCGTCTCGGCGGCATCCTCGCGAAGGTAGACTTCGTTGAACGCAGTCTCGGCCTTCTCGTCGGGGAGGTCTTCGAGCAGGGCAGCCCGGCTCCGGAGGCTCTCGGCGTACTCAATCTCGTTGTTCATTGCCCGCTCGGTGATCTCGTCCATCTCGTCGGCGACACCATACTTGTCGCCGAGCAGGACCGTCATCTCCGAATTCGAAAGGGTACCGTCGAAGTCGAACGCGACAATCGTCATTGCTGGCTCTTGGA